>Ga0194118_10004274_pt1 | contig 15764 bp, 43 predicted proteins | sample TA2MahsurfametaG_2_FD_148662 | JGI IMG/M metagenome (GOLD analysis project Ga0194118, IMG submission 148662) | Freshwater microbial communities from Lake Tanganyika, Tanzania - TA2015013 Mahale N5 surface | ecosystem: Environmental > Aquatic > Freshwater > Lake | place: Tanzania: Lake...
TTGCAAGATGAGAAAATGGACCTATGGAACACAGACGATGATCAATTAACAATATATGGATCACCATGGCAACCTGAGTTTCACCACTGGGCATTTAATCTACCACGCAATGGAGAAGAGATGAAAGCTCGTTGGGATGCAATACCAAAAGACACAGACATACTTATAACTCACGGTCCCCCTTATGGACACCTAGACATACCAGGAGGCCAAAGCGTTCGTGTAGGTTGTGAAATGTTACGACATCGAGTGGATGAAATACGTCCTAAGATTCATGTGTTTGGGCACATACACGGCAGCGCTGGCTACTACTACAATGGTCATACACACTTCATTAACGCTGCTGTATTAGATGAGCGATATGTTTATGAAAATCAACCACTAACAATAGAGTGGGATAATATTACAAATGAAATAAAATGGCTACAGGATTAATACTTTTCTGGTTACTAATTGGATTTGCTTATTGGAATTCAAAACAAAAGGACTAGGTTATTTAAAAAAGGTTTCGTATATTAAAAGAAAAAAAGATGAAAGATGAAAAAATTATTATTTATTTTACCATTGTTGTTTGCATGTAAATCAACAAAGAATACTGATTGTGATGCTTATGGTGCATATAGAGTACCGTATACCGACACGATTGTGGTATCTGAGTATCATGTGGTGCCTTTACAATATAAAAAACATAACAGCCTTCACCTCTATTTTCCTAAAGAGATTGTATATGTTAAGGATGGTGTTGAGGTGTTTATTCCAATCCGCTATGAATACCAGAGAATTGTAAAATATAAATAGATGATAAAAAATAAAACAAATTATGGCAAAAGTAACACTAGAATTTGATCCATTTGAAGATAGAGAAGATATGGAATCAGCAATCAATGGTTGGAAATGGAAAATGTTAGTATGGGATTTAGATCAGCATTTGAGATCTGAATTGAAATACAATGATGCAATAACCGGTCAAGCGTATGACGAATTACAAAAACTTAGAGATAAACTCCATGAATTAAAAACTGAATCCGGATTAACACTAGAATAAAATGGCAAAGAGATTAACAAGAGAAGAAAAACGAGAACAAGCATTAATTGATCTAGTTAATAAAATGTTTGAAATAGCGGGCCATCAAGTTACTTTTAACGATGCTATTGCTTTTGGAGAAAACTGGTTCAACAACTGGACAATGACAGAAGCCCAAAGAGTTGAATGGTCAAAATGGGGTAAAAATTATTTAATGAAAAAACTCAATGTGTATGCAGCACGCGCTGAAAAAGAAATGCTATGGATTGGATTGCAATGGGGATTAAAAATACAAGAAAATGAGCAAACTAAATCAAACTAAAATACCTGTACAGCTAGAAGATTTAGCTGAACTGCTCACTCAAGGTAAACCAAACTATAAACTAGTAAGGGAGCGAGACGGATTAACAAAACACTCAGTTGATGTTATGTGGTTGGAGTTCAATGAAGAAGGACGCTTCAAAGAAAAACATCCAGAACCAGCAGTAGGAAGATCATTGTTAATGTCTCCATTCAATGATTTTTTTACTTGGCAAACTACAGTTGTAACTGAGATTGTAGATCAAAAAGAAGACTATATTAAGTTTAAAACAGAAAATAGTAACTACGAGTTATTTAAGATATGATTGAAAGAATAAGATTATGGTGGAAATTTGATGGTAAGTATTACCACAAATATTTTATCTATGGTATTAAAAATCTATGGAAATGGCTCCCTGTAATATGGAAAGATAGAGACTGGGACCAACATTATATTTATACCATACTCAAAACCAAACTAGAATTTCAAGCACAACATATCCACAAATATGGGTTCCATGTTGGTGCAAAACGTGATGCAGAAAAAATGTTTTTGTGTGCTCGTTTAATTGAAATTCAACAAGAAGATTTATATAAGATGGAATATATAGACTATCACGATGTTTCATATGAATTTGTTCCAACAGATGAAACCAAAAAATGGTTTGAAATGAAAGATACTACCCATTCAGAAAGCTACGATGAATACTTTGCAAAATATCCTAGACAATATAAAAAAGTATTAAATGGAGAGGATACATTATCTAAATATTTAAAACCAGATGATGTAATGGATTCAAATGATAAACATAGAATTGCAATGTTTATAGCACATGAAAACCAAGAACGTTCACGTAAATTGCTGTTTAAAATAATAGAAGAGAATATTGAATCTTGGTGGGATTAAAGGACTAGGTTATTTAAAAAAGGTTTCGTATATTAAAAGAAAAAAAGATGAAAGATTTTAGATATTTAAAAACGTATTTTTCCCCATTTAAATCACTTAAACCAAGGTTTTATATTGGAAAAATAGCTATTGGTACACCATATTTTTATCCACGTAAAACAGTTAAATCCAAAACAAAACCAGGATGGTCGGAATTTGTTCCTAAAAAAATTGGATTTGATATTGTTGGGTTAGGGTGGAAAACAAAATGGACAGCTAAAGATATTCGTTTTGAATGGGCACCTATTTGGTCATTTGTGTTTTTTGGTTACCAAATAGCAATTACATGGAATGCACATGAACAAGATCATTATTGGGAGTCATGGATATATTATGAATATTGTACTGATAAAACAAAATCAAAAGCAGAGCGTATTGAGCAATGTAGAGAGGAATTTCCAAATATTTGGACTAGACATTCAAAAGATGGAGAAGAAACAATTAATTATTACGATTTAATATTAAGAAAAAAATATTTATAATGAGAAAGTTACTATTATTGTTACCATTATTGGTTGCCTGCAAATCAAAAGCAACATGTGATGCATATTCAATTTATCAAGTACCATACAATGACTCAATTATTGTATCACAGTGGCACGAACATGTTGAATTTGATAATAAAAAACATTGTATATTTGTCCCAAAAGAAATTGTCTATTATACAGATACAATTGAATTAAGGATACCAATTACATACCAACAATATAAATTAAAATGAGATACGAAAGTAAAGGTAGACCATCTGAAGTAAAAATACCAACTGTAGTAGTATATAAAAAACCTACTGGAAAAAAATACTACATGTTGGTTACTGAATCAGAGGTAGACACTATATTAAATCCTCCAAAACGGAAACCACTCATACCTGAAGGGTGTGATATAGTTGATATTGGGATTGGAAAATCATTTATAAAATCGTTTAAAAAGCAATATAATATAAAGTGAAACAATTGTACAAACATAACGATAAATTTTATATTATACATAAAAAAATACCTTTATCATCATTTACCCACTCAGATGGCAAAATTGAATTAGACATGGTTAAAGAATGTATGGAAATTTTATATAAAGTAGATCATGTGTTAAGAAATGAAACACATTTTATGTTTGTAGAAACTGTTCAAGAAGCAGAAATAATTGAAGAAAATGAATAAATTTATTTTATTTTTATTTCTTATAACTGGGTTAGTTACTACCTCATGTATTGAAATTATTGATGATATTTTGATTAAGAATGATGGGAGTGGGACATTTAAATACAATATAAATTTAAGTTCAAATAAAACAAAAGTTAATGCTGTTTTAGTCCTTGATAGTCTTAATGGACAACGTGTTCCTAAAATAAATGAAATTAAAGAAAATTTTAAAAAATCCAAAAAAATTCTTTCTCTACAACCAGGAATTAGTAATGTAATTATTACAGAAAATTACACTGATTTTATATTTAAAATTCAATGTGACTTTACTGATGTTAGTTCATTACAAAATGGTCTTAAGCAAGTATTTTTAATCTTTTACTCTGAGGAAGATAAAAATAATTGGGTAGAATGGGATGGAAATAAATTAACTAGATCAATCCCTAAAATAACATTCCCCTTAATATTTACTTTAAGTGCTAAAGAAGAAGAACTATTAAAACAAGGAAATTATACATCAATTACACGTTTTGAAAAACCAATTAGTAATTTTAGTAATGCTCATTCTATTTTATCTAAAAGTAAATTAGCTTTACTTCTGAAAGTAAATATATTTAATTTAAAACAAAATTTAAATTTAATTGAAAATCAAATAACTATAAATAAAACAAAATGATATCACCACAATCAATTAGAAAAGGAATTACCATTAAATTTGATGGTCAAATAGTAGATAAACAAACAGTAATTCAATCAAGTAAAGAATGGAGTATCAACCACGAAACATTATTCAAAAAATTACTTAAACAAGGTGGTTCATTTAAAATCAATGGAATTTTAGTTTCAGTAACACCAGAGGAAAAAACATTTAATTCAAGAGGAGAAACAGATGGGGGAGTTCAAAAAGTAGATCCATTAGCTAGATTTTAAAAATTTGGCTTTTTAAATTTTTTTTCGTATATTAAAAAAATATGGGAAGAAAATTAAAAAAATCAAGAGAAATAAAATTACCGGAATTTATCATATTAAATGAACATTGTCAAGTATTTTGTGGTTTGCAAGGTGGTTATCCTGCTTTTAGTGATGACTTAGAAGATGCAAAACCACTTACAAACGATGGTCAATTTAGAATGATTCAATATGGAACATCATTTAAACTAGAAAAAGAATACATATGAACATAGAAGAAGAATCACAAGAACTATGGTACCAGTTAAAAACAGCTCAACAGGCCTTAGACGATATTGATAAAGAAGGTATAAAAGCTAAACTATTGTTAGTTGCTGCTTTAGAAGTAATGAAGGAAAATCCTGCTTTAAGCATTCAAAAAGCTATTATAAGTGGTTACGTTAAATGTATTCAATAAAGGAATAGTTTTTATAGAAGAAATTTCGTATATTAAAGTATAAATTAAAAAAAGAAAGAAGTTATGTTAAAGTTTTTATCAAAGTTACTTTTTATATGGTATATAGCATTAGTCCTAGTATTTATGTGGTCAATGTTTACTGATAAAAGGTATAGAGTGTGGTTAGTATTATGGGCTGTATTGTTTGGGATTTATTTATATAATGAATTTATTCAATAAAGGAATAGCTTAAGTAAAAGAAATTTCGTATATTAAATATAAATTAAAAAAAGAAAAATTATGAAAATTAAAATGAGAGAAATTAAACAAAAACGTAGAGGTCGCCCTGCAAAACAACAAATCCAGGTAACATTTAATCCTAAAACAATTAAATTAATAAGGGGTAGTGAATTGCAGTTTAGTGAAGCATTATTCAAACCAATGAAAACAAATACTGAACTAGACGTTATATTTTCAACTGAAGGAGGAATAATGCCTGGTACTAACATGATGTTAGCAGGTGGCCCTGGTTCAGGTAAATCAACAATTGTACTTGATGTTTTATCAAAATTAACTAAACAAGGGTTAAAAGTATTGTTTGTTAGTGGAGAAATGGATGAAATTGCACATTACAAATATTGTAAACGCATGCCCGAATTTAATTGCGTACAAACATTATTTTTGAAAAACTATTCAGAAACAGTAAAAGAAACACTTGAACATATATTCAATCAAGGATATGATGTAGTAGCAATTGATTCAATTGCTGAAGTGTTAGAAATGTATAAAGATGCGTATCGTACAACTGAAAGCGCTGCGGAATTTTGGTTTTTGAATTTACAAGATCAGCATAAAAAGGGTGGAAACAAAACCAAATACTATACTACGTTTGTAAATATTCAACAAATGACTAAAGCGGGTGATTTCGCAGGTAGTAATAGATTAAAACACATGGTTGATGCGTTTTGCCACGTTGAGCGTTCAAGAGATGGTTTAGAGAGATCATTGCATTTTACAAAGAATCGTGATTGCGATAAGGATTTTAAAGTATATTTTTCAATTTATAACGGAGGAGTACATTATGCTTACGAAATGGAAAGAGCTGATTAAAGGAAGAGGAGGAGCAATCCTCCTTTCGTATATTAACGTATAGATAAAAAGGAAATGAGTTGTTCAGGAGGAAAATCAACTAAAAAAGGTCGCTACAATAAAGCGAATAATTTAAAGAAACCTACAGGATATACTGTAGATAAAAAAGGAAATGTTAAACCAACGTATAATTAAAACAAAACAAGTATGAAGTACAAATTTATCCCTGTTGATAATGATATCAACAAAGCGATAGCATTCGCTAACACATTAGATTTAAACAATATTAAAAATGTTCAACGAATCAAACAAAAACCATTCTATATCCCAACATTAGATGTAGTTGAAATGTTACAAAAGGAAGGATTTCAATTGAAAGGAGTAGCTGAACAAAGAGGAAAAAACCGAAAAATATCTTCGCATTATCTTGATTTACATCATCCTGATTTTAAAATGTATGATAGAAAAGGAAATATCGAATCATTGTTTACTGTTAAATTATCAAATAGTACTAACGGAAATACAGCATTGCAAGTACAACCAGGAGCGTTCCGTTATGTTTGTATTAACAATATGATGCATCGAGATTATGCTACAGCTAAAATTAAACATACTGAAGTTGATTATAATAAATTACCACAAATCATAAATCAACTTACTAATCAAGCTGATAGATATTTAGATTCATTTAGAAATTTTAAAAATGTAATTTTAACAGTTGAACAAGCTAATGCTCTTGCTAGAGATGCATATCGAATTAAATTCAATGATGATTTTGATTTGAATAGAGCAGATTATGTAAACAATTTAAGAGCATCTCAAGTTAATCTTGAACAAGAAGAAAAAGTATTACAATTACTTAAAGTAAATCGAATTGAAGATGAAGGTAACGATTTATGGACAGTATTCAACAGAATACAAGAAAACTTAACTGCTGATATTAAAAATTTCAACACTGATATTAAATTAAACCAGCAATTGTTTGGTTTAGCAGAGCAATATGCAATAGCAATTTAAAAGAGGAATAGCCCTCGTAAGAGGGCTTTCGTATATTTTAAGTAATAAAAAAAGGTTATGAACGAAAGAAGAATTTTAAATCAAATAGCAAGAAGCAATATTGATTTCCACCCAATCATTAGAGATAGTAGATTGTGTATAGATGATAAAATAGCATTGCAAAATGCTTTAGATTTAGTATTTAAAGGTAACTTCAGAGCATTAATAGATGATATGTTACAACATGCTATTGAGGCAGAAGAATATGAAATAGCAGCAGTAATTAGAGACGAATTAAATAAATAAGTTATGACAGAAAAACAAATACAACTTTTAGGTTTTGAAATGAATGTAGATGATGGAGGTGGAAGTTGGCATAAATATCATTACTATAGTTACACAGTAGCACGAGGACTTCAATTCATATCAAATGCTAGTGATGAAATAAAAGAAGATGGACAATGGTTCATAGAAGTATTTAATACAGACCCAGTAATTCGTTTTACTGAATTTGGTGAAGTACAAGCATTAATTAATTTGTTAACAAGTAAAATAGTAAAATAAAGGTTATGGCTAAAAAAGAAAAACATTTTATAGAAAAGAAATTTTTAGATTTAAAAACAAAATTCAAATCAGGTGAATTAACAATAGAACAAATTGATTATATGACATCTGAATTGATAGCTGAAATGGCAGTATTAACCGTAAATAATATTTCAGACATAAATGGTACTCCACTTGACTTGTATAAAGATAGAGTTTGGTGGATTGTAGAAAAGGCAGGGTTGTTACCTGAATATAGAGATGAAGATGAAGATGTTGAAGTCGATGTAAAAGATGATTACTATGATGATGAAGACGAGTTTGATTTTGAAATAGATGATAGTAAGTTTTACAAGTAATAAAAGAGGAATTGGCTTCATAGGAGAAATTTCGTATATTGAAGTATAAATTAAGAAAATAAATATAAATTAAAAAAAGAAAAGTTATGTTAAATTTACAAAATGATGGTTTTTTAAGTACAAGCCAAATTAAAGAAAGAGCAAAATCAGTATTTACTGATAAAGCAGGTCCAGGTACATCAGATAAATTCACTCATATTCCAACTCATAAAGTAGTTGAAGATATGGAACAATTAGGTTGGGGTGTAGTTGACGCTAAAGAAGTTAAAGCACGAGCTAAAAATAGCATTGGTTTCCAAAAACATTTAGTTGTATTCCGTAACCCAGATGTAGTAATTAATGGTGCTGATGGCGATACAGTATTTCCACAAATCCTATTGACAAATTCAAATGATGGTAAAAATGCATTTACATTTAGGTGTGCAATTTTTCGAATGGTGTGTGAAAATGGTTTGGTTATTTCTACTCAAGAATTCGCTGATTTAAAAATGCGTCATATGGGTTATACATTTGAGTCACTTCAAGAAAAAATCCGTGTTGTAGTTGATCAACTCCCACTTACCGTTGAATCTATGAACAAAATGAAATCAATTCAATTAAGTGAAGAACAAATTGATGATTTTGCTAAAAAGGCTGTTGCAACACGTTTCAATGAAGGTGAATTAGAAAATATTACAATTGACTTTGATAAATTACTTGAACCAACCCGCCCTGAAGATGAAGGAAATGGTTTGTGGGAAGTATTTAATCGAATCCAAGAAAAGATACTGGAAGGTGATTTTACTTACATGTCTGGAGCTAAAATCCGCAAGGCAAGAAAAATTAAGAATTTCCAACAAGACGTAAAAATCAATAGTGAATTGTGGGAACTTGCAGAAAGTTTTATTTAAAAATGCGATTTGCGAAAATGGGGCAATATGTATAATAGAACCCCATTTTCACAGACCATGGCTTATATATATTTAATAGAATTTCCAAACCACCCCAATTTATGTTATGTTGGTAAAACAACCCGTAACCCGGTAACAACAAGAATCAACGAACATTTTTGGACAGAAAATACTAAAACAAGAACAGATAAACTTTGTAGATGGTATAGGAAAAACAACATTGAAACTATAAATACAGTTTTGGAAGAAACAGATATTGAAAGTGTTGATTATTTGGAGGTGTTTTGGATACGCTATATGAAATATCTAGGATTTAAATTAACAAACCACCATGACAATGAAACCATTTCAATTGCTTGGACAGAGGAGAGGAAGAAAAAACATAGTGAAAACAAAAAGCAATTTCGTTTTACAGAACAATCTAAAGTTAAAATGAGAAAATCAAAAAAGGGATGGAATGTAACGTGGGGAGATAAGATAAGCCAAACTAAAAAAGGTGTGCCAAACCCATTTAGTGAAACACATTTAGAAAATATTAGAGCAGCTAGAAAAAAATCCCATGGAAAACCAGTGATACAGTTAGATACTAATGGAAACGTGGTTAATGAATTCAATATGATAATAGACGCAGCTACTCATTTACTCCAAACAACTCATTCACATATGAAATTGAATGGTTTAAAAAATGGTATTAAAGATTGCTGCTCAGGTAAACAAAAGACAGCAGGTGGTTTTAAATGGAAATTCAAAGAGGAATAGGTTTTTAAACTAGAAATTCGTATATTGAAGTATAAATTAAAATTATGAAAATAAAAGTAGAAATTGTAAATGATGAATTGGAAACTATCAACATTGACAATGTGATAACAACTAAATATATTGATGTAATGAATTATCAACACACTAAAGAATTTCATAAAGAAAGTGTTCTAGAAGAAATGATTGATGAAATTTTACTTGATATCAAGTGGGAAGAAGAAAAGCTCGTAAAGTAAAGAATTTCAAACAGGACTTAGAAATCAATCAAAAATTATTTGCAATGGCAGCTGAATTAGTAGCTGCCTAAAGCAAAAAAATCGTCGCAAGTAGAACCGACGGCCGCGTAAAGGTGCCGCTACTAGAAAATTCGGGGTTAGTCAGGTGGCGGAATTGGAAAACGCAACTTTAAAATAACGAGTGTACTCGCATCAATTTTCTAGAGAATTGCAGTACAATTACAGGTTCGAATCCTGTCCTGACAACAAAAAACGCTTCATAATCGTTTTCTTTTCCTGCCGTGTAAATACGAATACACGGCAGGTTTTTTGAATAAAGGACGTTCATAAGCAAAAGAAAATTTGTATATTAAAATAAAAAATGAGCAATAACAATTCAAACGGAATAGGTTTAGGAATGATTTTATTCCTTATATTCATGACATTAAAATTAACAGGTGATATTGATTGGTCGTGGTGGTGGGTTACTGCTCCACTTTGGATACCGTTAGCTATATTTTTTGTTGTTGTATTCATATTTGTATTTATTGCATTTTTTAAAATAAAAAAATGAGAAAAGTAACACCACGAGTTAAAACCGTAAACCATATTAAAGAAGCAATAGGGAAAGTAACATATACAAACATTTCCCCAACAATGAAAGCAAAACTAGTTGGACATGATGATGAAAAATCATGGTTTATTACATTACCCCACCCAGTCCATACAAAATACAATGAATGTGCAGGTCAGTCATTTTATGTACCAACTTATATGGCTATTTGCTTTAACTACCAAGAGGAATAGTTTAAGTAAAAAAAATTTCGTATATTGAAGTATAAATTAAGAAAATAAAAGTTATGAGCGAAAAAGAATTATTAGAAATGTACATTAATGATGTTGAATTATTAAGAAAAAACCTAAATGAAGGATACATTGATGTATACCGGTTTTATGTAGAAATAATTAGTTTAAATGAATTTTTTAAGGACCAAATAAAATAAAAGTTATGAACGAAGAAATTAAAGATCCAAATCAATTAGACCTATTTGAAGGTATATTACTAACACCTGAGCAAGAAAAACAAGCAATGGAGTTTGTTGAGCGTAGAAAAAATCAAGTAGAACAAGGAAAAAAACATGTTGAACAAATTGAATCGCAATTGCTTGCTGCAGGATTCATCAAAGGTAATCATTTTGTAAATACTTTTAAAGTAGAAACTGTTACTAAAGAGGTAACATTGGGGTATAGTTACAACAATACTGACTTTAAAGTAGAACTTACATACATAGAGGCTACAGGAGACATTAACTTAAAAGGGACTCATTTATCATTTGATAATAAAAAAGAAATAAAAGAAAGAACATTTTATTTTGATTACAATAAAGGAAAATTTAATTGTTCTGCAATTCAAGGTAATTATAGATTTATCAAAGCAGAAACATTACTTCAAAAACTAATTGAAAATGATGAAAGAGTAGTTTTACAATTTAGAGAAAATCAAAAGAAAACAAATCTAAAACAAGCTGTAATTGACAAATATACAAAATTGTACCCAAATGCTACAATTGAAGTTAAAAATGATTGGGGAAAATATAGCGGTTCATTTGAGGTAATTGAAGTTAAATTCAATTCAGGCAGTTATGTTCAATTTAGAATTGATGGATGGAAGGATGAAGAGTATTTGTATAAAAAACATGATGCTACATTTGAAAAATTAACTTCAGATGAATTGTTAGAAAGATTTTCAAAACAATAAAAAAGGAAGCCCTTAAGTAAAAGGGCTTTCGTATATTACAGTATAAAAGAAATAAAGGTTATGGAAAAATTCGAACAAGTAAAAGAAATTATTTCAAATCTCAACACATTAGATAATGGTGTGGGTGTGGATGGTGAAACAATGCAATACATACTACAGCAAGTAGGAATGGAATGGCAAATGTTACGTCAATTGATGTTAACAATGCCGATTGAACAAGTAGAATATTTAATTGAAGAACGTAAAGATTTAGGACTATGATAAGCATTGAAGAAATTAAACAAATGGTCATCAAAAGTGAAACTGGATGGATTGAAGAAATCCATACTAAAGATGAAGCTCAAATGTATATTGATGGGATGAAAGAGGATATAAATAAATGTAAAACACTTTATGATATAGTTAGTTTTTATCATGATTGTGGTTACACTATAGAAATGGGGTGGGAAGCTATTGTTGCATTATTGAGAGAAAATACTCAAATAAAGGACGAAAGTAAGTAAAAGATCTTTTGTATATTAAAGTAAATAAAAAAAGAAAAAAATAAAAGTTATGGAAAATTTAGAATTTAATTTTAATGAAGGTAAAGAACGAATTGTTAATATGTTAACATTTCATGTTGAAGAATTTGAAAAAGATATGATACATGATGTTCAAATAGTCATTGCTAGAGATGAAGAAGATGTACTAGGATCGATTGAAGACATAATAGAAACTGCTAGACGAAACCGAAACGCAGTTGAAAAAGCAATTATAAAAGTACAAGATTCTTCCTCTATACAAGAAATACTTAAAGCAGTAAAGGATACATGTTTTGAAGAAGATGAAGAAAATATATTATGTAAATTGTTTGGTTTAAATAATTTAACAATTAAATAAATTTTATTAAAATGGGAAGTGTTATAGATTATATTGAATGAGCGTATATTTAAGTAAATAAAAAAGAAAGTTATGGCAACAAGATCAAGAATAGCAATTGAAAATCAAGACGGAACAGTAACATCAATATATTGTCATTTTGATGGTTACTTATCAGGAGTAGGAAAAACATTATTTGAACACTACGATAGAGAAAAAACAGAAAAACTAATGGAACTAGATGATATTTCAGTATTAAATGAATCAACTGAAAGTACAATTCAGCACTATCTAAATCAAGCATATCATCGTGATCGAGATGAAGATTTGAATTTTGCAACGTTTCCAAATGTAGAAGATTTATTTGAAAATGGATTTGGAAGTGTAATAGAATATGTTTATTGTTTAACCAAAGATGGAATTTGGCTAGTACAAAAATATAATTCATCACACGTAGACATTTTAAAAGAAAAATTAGAGGAAGAGGGCATTTAATACCCTTTTCGTATATTACAATAAATTAAAAAAGAAAAATATGACAGTAGAAAAAGCATTAAAAGAATTAAATGAATATGGTTTCCATATTGTGCAAATCGAAGCAGATAAATTTATGTGTTATGATACAGGTTTATTTGGGTTTGTTAGTGATGAAGATCCGTTTATTGTAGATGGAGATGAGATACTTGATATCTATGAACAATATATTGGAGAAATAGAGGACTAAGATTATTAAAATAAATTTCGTATATTACAATAAATAAAAAAAGAAAAATGAAAAAAATTGAATTAATTAAACAACTAGAAGCAGCAAAAACATTATCATCAACAGTTGATATTGATAAAGTAATTACATTAATTGAACAAATTGAGATAGGAGGACTTACTTCAAATATAGTAGATAAAATATCTGATAAAATTGAAAGAGAATTAGATGATAGTTACTCTCGTGATTTAGTTGATTTAGATAGTGCTGAATTTGAATTAAATTACAATAATACTATTGAATTGGTTAGTGTAGATGTTAATATCCATGAAATAATAGGGCATGTGAATGCAGTACTTGATGAATTCATAGTTGAGGAGGATGAAGATGAGGAAAAAGATTCAACAGAGGAAGCAGCTCAGTAAAGTTGCTTTCATATATTTCAGTAAATAAAAAATAAAGACATGAATTTTGAAAAAAGAGAACGAATTGAAAGTTTATTAAGCTTTTACTCAGTTAAAAAATTAACAGAATCTATTGATGAAATAACTGAAGCAATGTTGAATGATGGGTTTGAGTATAGTGATGTAAAGGAATATATTAAAGAAAATTTAGAAGAAATTTTAGGAAAATGAAAGAACAAATAGTAAATCATAATATATCAATAGCAGATAGAATATATTGGTGGGGTCAAAATGGAAGTTTTAATTTACAATTATATTTAAGAATTTGTGATATTAAAAGAAATGAAGGAATATAAAATATAAAAGATCTTTCGTATATTAAAGTATAAATAAAAAAAGAAAATTATGAAAATTAAATTTTTAAAAGATTGTTATATTGAAGTATGTGTTGGTTTTGATGAAGATGAAGAACCAATGATGGAAGAGGAGAAAATTGTTAAAGGAGAAACATTTGAAGTAGAAACTCTAGAAGGTTTAGAACTAGATGAGGAGTGGATGCAAGTTGAATTTGGAAATGGTTCAGTTGGATTTATTAATAAAGAATTATTTGAAATAATTGAGGAATAAGTTTATTAAGAGATCTTTCGTATATTAAAGTATAAATAAAAAAAGAAATATGAGTGAATTAGAAAAAAAAGTTATAGTAGAGTTATTAAAAAAAGCAATTGAAGATACAAATCAAATGTTTAAAGAAAAATCACATTCGGATGCTTACATAATTGGATCATTGCAAGGTACAATTACAGGAATTATTAATCATTTAGAAAAATAAGAAAATGGAAGAATTAAAAGATACATTTGAATCAAAAGCAGAAATAGTTAAATGTTTAGTTGATGAATGGGGTTATAAAGAATCCCAATTCTACAATAATTCAACTAATAAATCAGTGGATAAGTTTTGGACATATAATAGATGTTTACAACATTTGTTTCACTGCCGTCGTTATTATGTTTTTACGGAACATGGAAAAATGGATAAGGAATTTTATGAAAATGTTTGGATAAAGGAATAAAATAAGTAAAAAAGATTTCGTATATTAAAGTATAAATAAAGAAAAAAATTATGGAAAAGAAAGTAGAATTAACTATTGAACAATTAAAATCAATTTTTATAGCAGGTGGGGAATTTGAGAAACAAAATATACAATTCGATATGGAGGAAATTGATGAAATAACTGCTTTAGATTTTGGAGATTTCATTAAAGATGAATTTAATATAGAAATTGGGGAATAAGTTTTTTAATTAAAATTTCGTATATTTAAGTAAATAAAAAAAGAAAAGTTATGAGCAAGTACAGAGAATTAAGATTAAACCCACCTAAACTAACCATCAAAGAAGGAGCTAGAGAGGTTATATTCAAAACAATATCATGTATGTGTGATAATGTTGGTCATTTAAGATTTAAGAAAAATAGTGATGGCGAGTTTAAATTAGATGGAATGGGATTTGCAGTATCTAATTGGCAAATGAAACATGCTAAACACGAAATAGAATGGGAAGCAGATGAAAATGAATGGGGTGGAGTTGTAGCAGCAATTAATTCAGGAACAGAAGTAATCGAATCAGTAATAAGTAGATAACAAATATGGAATACACAGCAAAACAAATTGATAAAATGTCAATTGAAGAAATTGAAGAACTAGCCTATACATTAAACGAACAAGAATTAATTAAATGGACTAGTAATGGTTATGATGGAGCTAGTTATGTTGAAATAATTAAAAGTAGATAGAGGAATAATCTTTTAAAAGTAAATTTCGTATATTAAAGTAATTAAAAAAGAAAAGTTATGAAAATAGTAAATCAATTTGAAGAAAAAACAACATCAAAATCATTCACTTTCCAATATGGAAAGGATTGGTTCAATGATTATTTAGTTTATACTGAGTGGTATAAGGAAAATGGTAAAGTAATTGATTATAAATTAGTTGATCAAGATGGAAATCTAATTACTGATGAGGAATTGATAGAAGCAATCCAAGAACAAGTAGATAATATGATTGAGGACTAAGTTTTTTAATTAAAATTTCGTATATTAAAGTAAATAAAAAAATAAAGGTTATGACAGTAGAAAAAGCATTAGCAGAATTGATTGAAAATGGATTTGAAATTGAACAAATTGAAGCAGATAAATTTATGTGTTTTGATAATGGTAAATTTGGGTTTTGTAGTGATGAGGATCCGTTTATTGTAGATGGGGATGGGATATTTGAAATTTATGAAGATTATATTGGGGAAATAGAGGACTAAAAAATATAAAATAGAGATCGTATATTTCAGTATAAATAAAAAAAAGAAAAGAAAATGTATAGTTTAGATTGTGATTATTACACAGCGGGATTCAACACAATAGATGAATTGATATTACATG
>Ga0194118_10004275_pt1 | contig 15762 bp, 10 predicted proteins | sample TA2MahsurfametaG_2_FD_148662 | JGI IMG/M metagenome (GOLD analysis project Ga0194118, IMG submission 148662) | Freshwater microbial communities from Lake Tanganyika, Tanzania - TA2015013 Mahale N5 surface | ecosystem: Environmental > Aquatic > Freshwater > Lake | place: Tanzania: Lake...
TAGACGAGGCCTCCATCGACACGTTCAGACACCGCCTGACCCCAGGTCTGCTTGACATCGGCATAAGGATCTTGATTGATGCCTTGCAACGCAAACTCTCGGTATCGCTCACGCCAAACACCGATAGTGCCCTCGAGGACAGAGTCGAGGTAGCCACGAACCAGCAGTGTCCTCCGAATTGAGTTCAACAAGGTTTGCATCTGTCGAGGCAGCGGCTCAACTTTTGCGATTGCAAACTGTCTTGGATGTGGAATATTGGTGATGTCTCCACTGCTCTCAGAGTCGTCCGCCTGAGCACCATACGGGCTATGGATAACTTCCCTGAATATTCGACTCCAGGCGAAAAACTGGCTCTGTAGCGAGCGCAGTCTGATGTACTCTCGCATTGCTTGCTTTGACGAGTTGAAGAGGAACTGCACGCCGGACTCTTCCGATTTTCCAAAGTCCTCGCGATAGTCACGGATAGCACGCTTCACCACGCCAATTGCTAAGCCGAACGCGACACTAAACAGCCAGATGACCAACCAGATGAGCAGAAGGGGGAGTAGAGCGAGGCTGACCCAACTCAATTGAGAAGCTGCAAAGACACCTAACAGTGAGGCTACGCCGACGCCGCCGAGCACCATAAGCAGCTTCGAGCGACTCTTCTTTGATCCGTCTTTGATCATCTCATCAAGGAGACGCTTAAGCTCCTCTACCTTTACATCCTGCATGGCGTTGCGTGCTTCCGTTTCCAAAAGATCCGCGAGCTTAAAGAGAAAACTCGAACGAGCTCGGTCCTTAGCGGCAGGCAACCACTTTTCAAAATCTTCTAAAATTCTTCGAACATCACGGCCACCCGTCAATGATTGTGTGGTCTCGCTGGACTTCGTTCCAACTCCTGAACTCTGACCACCCCCGATTAAACGAGATCGAATTGATGCTGGCGATGATTCGCCGGATGTCTCCGAAGCCAGAGATGAGGCTGCGGGCGGTGCGAAAATACTGTCCTGCTTTGCCTTAGAGGAGACTGCACGAAAGGCTTCGAGGGTCTCGGGGAACAAGACATCGGGCTCCCTCAGAGATGTGGACTCCTCCAGTCCCAGAGCAAGCAGATCGGACCTCGAAAGCCGGAAGACCGACGCTTCAGCCGAAGGCGCAACGATTACAGGATCATTGAAGATGATCCGACTCTGTCGACTCAAGCACGTGATTTGCTCAGGAAGATCAGACCCATCCAAGCTGCCGACTACGACCTTTGCCAGATTCCTCCAAACCAAAGGGTCAATAGTTGGTTCTAGGCCCAGCTCATTGGGATTTTGAACCAGATACTGGAGCAGTCTCACTATGTCGTTGTTCAAGCCGCTGTCTGAAGCCCCGCTAGTGCCGCGAATTGTGATGATTGAGTTGGATCCGTAGACGTTCTGAAGTGCATCAGCAAATGGCTCCAGTGCCGTATAGATTCTCTTGGCAATCTCATGCCTGCCTGATCGCACGATATAGGGCCCGATGTTTTTCAGGAAGTGCATCAATGCCTCAAAGAACCCCATCCGTTTCCCTTTGCTGGTTTGGCTCTTGTGCGGCACGTACCGAAACTCGCACATTTCAGCCGCTTGACTAACCAGGTTTTCGACTACGACCGGAGAACCGCCGTCCGGCACCGCATTGACAACACCTCCAGGCATGATGAAGTTTTCGCGAGACATGGCTTGTCGTAAAGCATCTCTAAAGAACCAACCTCCAGACGCTGCGCGGGCGATCGCGCGAATTGGACGTACTACTGAACCAAGGCCCATGCGACCGTCAGGTTCAACGAGCTGAATGAGGGAACTGGAGTCCTGTCCGACAAAACCACCTGCAGCAATCAGAGCAGTAAAGGCGAGCGATAAGTGTCGATTGCGCTCATCAAATGGAGCAACTGCTAACTCTTCGCCAACGTAAATCGACCGATCGTGCAGAAGGTTGGTGGTAAATCCCTGCGGGAACACCCCATCAGAAAATGACTCGTCATTGAGCCACGACAATGTAAAGAATCCCGTTCTACAACCAGAATCAGTTGGGAAAGCTCGAACGATGTCGCGCTTTACCTTCTCTTCCTGCCCCACTCGCTCACTAAATACTCGTGCCAAAGGAGAGAGGCGAATGGAAACAAGAATTATCTCGGCCCAAATGTGTGACGATAGGACTCGTTCGAGCGGGATGATTGCGTCTTGACCAGGCCGGGCACATTGAAATTGTGCCGCCACTTGAAAGTCCTTTGCGGTACCCACTTCCGTACCGAGGTCCACGAAATAGACGTCTTCCAAAAGCCCGGCGACACCCCATGCGTCAATGCACTCCGAGACGATTCGTTCATTCGATTCGGTGGCGAAATCTAAACCAATTAGCACGAGCTGGCGCCGCGCGATTCCCCTCTCCCCCGTATCAGACATGAAGTTAGTAACGTTCTCCGCCGCCGCTTCCACGTGATTGATAGGTTTGCAGTGCGGCTCTGACTCGCTTGTACTCCTCGATGAGCATCGGAGTTATCTCTCTCACGGGGATGTTGTCATCAGACCACGAAACCAGTCGACTCACGACCTCATTGCCGGTGTAGGGCTGATTATCCAGATCCGTCAGCCGGGAGATGTTTTCATCGAGGTATGCAATTGCGTCGTTGATCCGAGACGTTCGATCGTCGCCCCGACATTGTGGCGTATCAATCGCTGCTGCAGTAGTTCTGCCGCTCTCAAGGAAGGTAGCTAGTTCACCACCGATTGCGAACCGAGTTGGACTTAGATCTCCCCCCTCAGCGACGACTCCAAGCCTGAACATGCGACCATACGCATCAAATGAGCGTTGACGATTACGCGAGACGGTTAGGAAGCACAGGGTGAAGCTCAGAAGTAGCGAAGTCAATTGATTAGAAATCGAAGCATACGAAGGACTTGGGAAACGGATCGGCCCGCTATCACCTGCAATGCTCGCTGGCTCATCTGGCTGACTTGGTAGCTTCACCAGTCCAGTTAGTCGGCCCACCACGAAACCTCGTATCAGAGCCCGTATCACGTTGGGTGGCAACGGAATGAACTCGTCCAGTGTGCGACCTCGCTTGAAGTCGAGCCACCCTCGCAAACCATCAGGATTTCCGCCGTACTGGATGGCGTGCTGCGCAATCTCATCAAGCATCGAGGAGATGACGCCGGGAAACATTGGCTTGTCAAAGAAGCACGACACGGTAACCGACTCGCGGTCTTGGTCCGAGAAATTGATAACCCCATCGACATTCTGAACGCGGTTCCTGATTAGCTCTTCTGCGATTCTGTGCGCAGGATGCCCATCCTGGAAAGGAATCGGCTCGACCGTAAACGTCATCGCCAATTCTGCTCCTGGATAGACAGTTCCGAAATACACACGATCCACTGAGACGAATGGACTCGCCTGCTCGAGCGCGCTTTGGAACCTCTCTCGGAATTTGCGAAGCCGCACGGCATGATCAGGATGCATTTCGTTCCTCAGATACTGGCCAAGACCCTCGCGCAAGTAATCGCCTAACTCGCGGCCCGGCTTCCCCAACCAACGATCTACCCGCTCTTCCAGCGACAGTAGATCAAGGGCCAAATCAATTGCCAAAGGCTGAGTCTTGACGAACTCAAGCGGGGCATCATTACGGGTCCAGAGAAGCGGTCGCAGATCATTATCTCCGATCTCACCTTCCATCTCAACACCTTCAGCTATGCCGCGACGAACGGCATCGGCAGTCGACTCGCCGGCCACTGCCGGCTCAGCCGTACGCAGAAGTCGTTCAATGATTGCTGGCCACTCGTCATGGCTCTCCAGAAGGTGTTCAATCGGACTCGGCTGAAACGAGCGCGGCACAATCGTTCCTTCAGGCCACTTTGTGACGATGGCAGCTTCTCCTGAACGCGAGCTGTCGGCCATCTCATCAACGTCATCTTTCGCTCGACGAAACGCAGAATTCAGAGGCTGCAACAAGTTGATTATCACCTGCTCGAGTGTCTGCGCCACCGTGATTGAAAGCTGCGCCTTGAGCTCCTGTCCGATTGAGGCGGCAAAGAGCTCAATTGCGTCTCGCACCTGCGGGGAGTCTTTCATGAGGTTGTTCGAGGCAACATCGGCAAGTTCGTTGTTGGCGTTCTGAGTGAACTCTCTTGACTTCTCCTCCGCCACACGATTAGACCCGCGGAATTCAGTCGCCGTTCGGCCAATTTGCTCGGAGACGCTCTGTGACAGATCAATCATGATTGGCAGCGTCAAACGAGTGAGATATGAGTTTGAGTGCTTCATCACCCGCTTCACGAGATCTCGTAGCCATACCTCTTCTCTGGCCTGATAGGCCCCGTTTGCATCAATGAGGAGTTGGCGCTTGATCACACCGAGCTCTTCATGGATAATCGATGACCACTCCGCGCCTTTGAGTGACTCATTCGGCAGCCGAGCAGTGAGCGCTGCGGCTACGTCTCCCGAAAACCGTTGGAGATGCGATACCGAGAGCAACGCATCAGAGATTTGTGCTGATCCATCGCTAATTATGCCCATTTGTCTGTCAAAGGAGTTGCTTAGTCCGAATGCTGTCAATACTTCTGGAAGAAACTTCTCGACCAGACGCGAGCGAATTGCCACATCGATACCACGGTCTCCATCTTCACCGAACACCGAGGTCGCCACTTTCCGAAAGCCACGGAAGTGGAACTCATACAAGTCGCGGAGGATGTACTTCCGTGCGTAGTCACGAAAGCGCTTGCGACCAACCGCGAGAGTTGCTGAGCCAAATGAAGAGACTTCACCAGTGATTGCAGAGTCAGCAAAACCGAAGCCCCCGAGCCTCTGAGGAAACTGAGTCCAGTTTCCGATCACATAGTCCTGAAAGCGTTGGCGAACTGGTGGACTGGTTAGCCACCCAGCGATCGTGATGCCCACCGAACGGTAAACATTTCTTGAGCCTTGCAGATCGACACCGTCAAGGTTCTTTCGGCCGAGCACAAACGTTGCCCGAGGCCCGCGGCGAGTTGGCAGCCCAAATGGGGCTGGGAACAAGCCCGCACGACCGCCGTTCTCTGACCAAACTGCATTTAGAAGTTCAGCAAGGTACGCAAGGTTGTTTGAGGTCATGTACTGCTGCGAATGTTCAAAGATATCTGTTCCGTAGGAAATCAGAATCGGCTGAATTCCATTTCCGCCGAGGTGCTTGAGTAGGTCTACGACATCGAGCGAGATACCGCTACCGCAACCACCAGCCATCGACGTGACAACGAGAACATTCGGGGCCATAACTCCAATGCCGCCCACCGGCAGTCCCATGCTCCGCGCAACAGCGTTAAGTTCTGGGCCACTTGCTTCAGCCGCCGTAATCGCAGACTCGATTCGGCGGCGTATCTGCGCAGCTTGAAGTGCGATGGTGCCGACAACTCGTCCGACTGCATGATTCGTCAGTCCGATCTCGATGTTTGTCGGAATTGCTTGTGGATCAGGTCGCCATCCAACGAGCTCGACGTAGCCTCGCCGCATTGCCGGAGGATGCGTTGCCTGGAGCATCTTGTCGAGGTCGGCAAGCACACTTGCTCCTGGCCTTAACTGAAGGTAGTCAAGGGGCGGCAATGGAGCGGCTTCAGTGAGGTCGGCTTGCACTGCTGTCGCATCAATACCAATGAACTGCCACGCGTCGGGGATGTTTTCAATTCCGTGCACTCGAAGGCGAGCCTTGACCTCGTCACGGACGTGACGCACAGACAAGACTCCAGAACCGCCACAGCCAATAAGGATGAATGGTGCCAAGCTCACAAGTAGTACCTCTCTGCTAAGTCTGTTGTCCCATAACTGTATGACATCGCATTCGGTGGGCAGAAATTGGCATGAAACTCACTCATGAGTACAGGTCCCTCTTCTTGTTCCCAGTCGTATTCGTCGATCCGCTTCCGGAGTCGCCCCCTTTAGGGCGTTTTGACGGCTTTGTCTCTTCCTCGCCTCCGTCACCCCCTGAAGATTTGCCACCCCGATCGGAAGGGGATCTCTCACCCGCAAGGCCGTCAAACAGTTTCGGCATAAGGTTGCGAAACCGCTTGGTTTCAAGCTCCGCTAGGAGCTTTTGGGCTAGGGCCGTACTGTCGGCTCCTGCCCCCTCCGGAAGGATGTACAGCAAGTGGCCTTTGAGGTCGCGATTGGGGTTCGCCTGCACCAGTCGAACATCGCTCTCCTGGAACGAGACCGCCCATACACCATTAAGGCTCGGGCTGACGAGACCCCAAGTGGTCTCTTTGAGCTTTTCGTATCCACCTTGTCCAACTGTCAACTCGGTGGGGCTGTCTGTTGACCGTTTGATGAAGACAGGTACTCGACGCGGCCTGAACAAACCTCGGTAGATCACACTTGGGAAACCCCGCAGGGTGAAGCCACGAATCGTCTGAGAAAGGCTTGGTGCGGTGGCGCTGCCAAGGTTTCTGTGATCAGAGATAACTTCATCGAACTTCTTGTCAACTCCCTTTATTTGATCAACATTGTTAATGAGGATGTCGCCACTAACGACACGTGTCGATACCGCTAGCCCACGCACTTTCGCGACCCGACGACATGCAGGCCAGATGACCCCAGCCTGGATTGCCGCGAACGACAGGAGCATGATGAGTAACAACAGCAACCATTTGATGACGTCGAACGGCTTCTCCATGAGGATCTTGAGGGTGGCCGTGTCACCTTTGACTTTGCCGTCGCGACTTTGATACTCGAGGGCGATACTGAACTCCAATTCTCCGTTCGCCTCACCCATTGGGTCGAGTTGAACCGCCAAAGTCCTTTCTTCACCTGACGCAACGGTGACCTCGCTTCCGTTAGAAAAAACCAATACTGGGGCTTCGTCACCGCGAGCAGGTGGGCTTTGAATAACTGCAACGTCAGACTTCACTCGCACAATGCCTTCGCCATCTTTGGGTCCGACCACCGTCACCGTGATGGTGCTCAACTTTGCATCACCATCACCAGCATCAATAGGAGTTGCCGCGATGCTCTTGATACTCGGGAAGGAGTCGCCAAAGTTCAGTGCAATCGGCACTCGTAAATCACCGAGCGGTATCTCACTTGAACTAACCAACGCCGAGGCGGTGAGAAACAGTGAACCTTGCGCAGGTATCGACTCCAAACTTCCTGCGAGAGCAACCACAAACCCACCACCCGCCGACTCAGTGATACTCAACGGAACAGAAATCGATCCGAAAGAAGCGCTTGCTGTGAGGTTGTAATCGACGGTCGGGGCCGAAGGAGTCTCGCCCTTCTTCACGATTGAGATACCTTCAAGATCGGTGTCCTTCACTTTCACCTGGATTGGAATCGGCTTCTCGCGGGTAAGGCGAATCGGTAACCCAGACACTGATGGTTTTGCACTTGAGTAGAGCGAGACCAGTGCATTCTTTGAGTCAGTTCCGATCACTTGCAGTGCCCATTGCCCCAACTGACTGGACACGTTCAGTTCAATCCGCGCACTGACCCCAAGGTCTTGCACGGTGATGTCGGTTGCGGCACTTGGCAGAAAGCCAGTTTCATCGCGAAGTGTTACTTCTGACGAGTCAGGTCGGATAATCCGCACTGTGGTGATCTGCCCCGGCGCCGCGAGCAGCAGTCGAGCAGTCTTGGTTGGGCTCTGCACACTGATTCGAAACTCGTTGCACAATGGATCTGGGCCTGGCCCTTCACACGGCACTGGTGGTGGGGGCGGTGGCGGGAAGATATCGTCAAACGCTTCCTCAAGAAGATCTGCGGAAGCGACCGGAATGAATAGCCCAACGGTTGAATCACCCTCTGACCCGCCGAGCGACCCACAGTCGTCGCGCCCTTCGGCAAGTCGCTTCATGCGATCAAAATCGCCCGCTTTCGCTTGACCGCCAAGGCCAATCCCGAAGACGAAGATCTTCATTCCGCGAAGACGATTTGCAACACCGGACTTCGCACACATATCGGAGTAACTATCGGCTTCGGCGCCGTCTGTGCTTGACTTGTTGTCGAGGTCAATCTTGCCATCACTCAGCCAGACCAAAACGAAACAGGCTGCGCCATTCTTCTTCGTGTAACGAATGAACTGGTCTTCAATCCCTTCCAAACCGATCTGATAGTCGGTGACGTTTGATTTGTTGCGTTCCGAAAGTTCCTGAACACGCTCTTCGACTTCGTTAGTACGTTCACGAAGTGAGAACCAATTCTCGGCATTTTCGTTGTTACCATTTCCAAGGATGATGAACTTTTCACCGAATACCGCTACAAGCACATCGATTACTGACTGATCATCAGCGGATACTGCGGCAAGGCTCTGCGAGAGGCGTGAGATTGCTCTAGTCACCGCTCGAACTCGAAGATTTTCAGGGTCAGCCTTCTTGATGCTTGATGACTCGTCAACCAAGAAAGCAACCGCGACTCGTTTCTTCTCTTCTGCGCATTTACGTGTCTGCTCAAAACCAGTCAGATTCTCCATACGGTTAGCCGCCGAGGTTCGTTCAGAAAATCCCCCTGCTTCGACCGAACCAGCGGCTGTCCCCATGAGGCAGACAGTGAGCGCGGCCAAAATTTTCTTCATCGCGACATCACCCACTGATAAGCCATCAGCGCGATTACGGATAGCACGACCAGCGTTGAAAGACCATAAAGCGTCGCTCCGAGCTTTCTGAAGCTCTTATCTAACGAGTACGCAGGCAGGCGCATCCGACGTTGGTCTTCAAGCAACGCCAAAAGCGCAGAGAGAGTCGCCGCGACGGCGATTGCGAACGTTGCGAGGTAGCCCCAAAACGTGCCGAACACGATCGCTGGCACATAACTCACAAGCAAAGCCACCGCGCCTATGAGCAGCCACTCCTTTGGCGCCCGCACAATTTGTTTTGAACTCTGACCTTGAGACGACGACGTTCGAGACTTTGCGCCCGTTGGTGCGGACGTGCCAGGGGCGGTCGGGCGATCCAGCCGACGTTTGCCGACGTTGTCGTACTCACCCACGAATGCCCCCTGCCCGTGCGAATGCTAATGTCACGAGCGGATTCAACTCAAGGGGAACTTATGGCTACTTACTACGCCTCGTACGGAAGACGGGTTGCGGCTTTCTTCATCGACTCGCTCTTGGTCTGGATACCCCCGTTCCTCTTTGGCGGATTAGGTATCGCTTTTCTCTTCTCCGATATGGCACGACCGATTGGCATCGTGCTGATTGTGATTGCGTTGTTCTGGCTACCCGTCACCTCCATTTGGAACTACATCATCAAGCAGGGCAAGACGGGGCAAACCTTCGGCAAAGCCCGGATTGGCATTCGCCTCATAAGAATCGAGACTGGGCAACCCATTGGTGCTGGCTATGCGTTCTTGCGGTGGTTCTTGGCTGCCCTGTTGGGTTCAATAACCGGAAGTATTTTCACCATCATTGATCTTATTTTTCCAGCCTTTGACGACAAGAAGCAACGAGTGCTTGACAAGATGCTCAGCACTGTGGTCGTCAACAACGATGCCAAGCCGAGTTCGATCGTGGTGCCAACCACCACCGGAACACCTCCTAGCTTGTACAGCTAGAAATCTCTGTGGGCTGGTGACGGACCTAAACCCGCACGAGGAAAACTGGATTCACTGACTCTGGGATTTGCGAACGCACAGAAGCAACGATCTGAGATTCCTGAGCGCTTGCAACAACGATCGCTCTCCCAACTTGCGTCCCTTGGGACATAACTTCTCGATATCTGGTGGAATCGAAGCACAACGTCTCCAACCTGGGTCGTGATTCTTCGACATACGACTGCTCGACGATCGGATGCTCATTGCAGTCAAAGACGATCGCGGCCAGTTGTTTAACATCGAGCTCGTGTCGGCTTGCAGAGATGAGATGGTCGATGCTCGTTGATAGTGACCCGATCCATGGATCGCCATCTTCCCGAGGCAAGAGTTCTACCCAAGTTGATATGCGGCTGACGCTCAACGAATTCTCTCTCGGCCCAATCAGAATCCTGGCAGCCGGAATGCTTGATGATCGTGAGTGCGCATCAAACATCACACGCACCCGAATCTGAAGTCCACTCTCGCCCAGCTCTTTCCGGAAGCGAGCTGCTGTCTGCTCGAGAACGACGCGACTATCGGGCGTTAGTGCAATGAGATGTATCTCCTCGAAGTAGAGCTCGTCGGCGCGATCTGGGAGGGTTCCGACATCCAATCTGCCCTCGAGAGTCCAGCGCTTCGAGGTACTTTGGTCCGACGAGAGTTGCACGCGCTGCACTGCGCCTTGAGACGTCAACCCAACCGAGCCACTGAATCCGTCGTAATCAATGTCTTCAGAAACTTCAATAGAAAGGCAGTCTCGCAAACTGCCGCACGAGCGAAGTCGATTTGCGCCACCTGCTGATACATCAAAGAGCCGAGCAAGATCGAGCGTGCCATCGATTTCGCGCGCAATGACGAGAAGTCTTAGCCAGTCGACCACTTCGGCCTGCTGGTAGGTGACGTCCTCGTATTCTGAACCGGTCTGGCTGCTCAGAACTTCATCGTTTACTTGCCGTTCGAGCACTATGACGGAGCACCCGTAGGTCTCAAACTCAACGCACTCAGGTGGTCGCGTAAAAAATGTGAATAGCCAAACGCTTGCCAGACCGACTGCTAGTGCTACTGCCGCGATTGTGCCGGACAGTACAGGTCTCGCAAGTATGCGTTGCCAAGTGCTTAGCGGCATCAGCTCATCGATAGCACCAGGGAGCACCGGCTCTGGCTCCCAATCTCTAGTGTTCACGCGCTCGAAGGTTTGTAGTGTCTCATTACAACGCACACAATTCAGTGACTTCCTACGATTTCGGGCACCGCAAGCGGCGCAGAAGACGATTGCCATGTGGACTAGTCCGAAGCCGAGACCCCAGAGAAGAAGTACAGCTCAAGCTGAAGTTGTCTTGCTGTAATTCCCTCAGCCTTAAACTGCTTTACTGGCAGTTGCGTCTCTAAAGAGACTGCATCGCCTAGCCAGCCGAGATTCTCTATCGCCTTGACGACGCAATCTGTCCAGTCTTCAGCAATCCTCACTCCCCCACTACCGGAACCGTAGATAAAGACGAACCCGACCTTTGCCACGGAGCCGAAGCCATCGTCACTCTGGACCCAATCAACGAAGCTGCGTTCGAGAGTCTTACGTGTCTGACCTGCGGTAGCGACATTGATATCGAAAGCACGGACTCGCCGAATGGCTGCGACCAACTCTGATACTTCTTCGTTGTTGGTGGCATCGCAACTCTTGCCCCTCACAGTGATTCTCACTTGAGAGGCTTTCTCCGTATCAATCACAGTGTCAGGTCGACGTTGCACCAAAAAGATCAGGGGCTGAGAAGTGGGGTTTGTGTTGCCATCCTCATCGAGTACGGCGCGCTGGTTGATCACCACTTCCACTGTTGCCGACTGAAAACCGATCGACGGCTCAAGGCGCAGTTGGTACAACTTGCCACCTTGATCGGCTCGAAGTGACTTCACGCTCCAGCCGGTGCCAGCCCCCTCGAACTTTTGCCCCCCAATCGTGGCAAAGATTCCAATGTCTTGTGCTAGCTGCTCAAGGGTTCCACCAAAGTCGCGAACCGGCTCGGAAAACTCAACAGCAATGCCTACGGTCGAGTCGCCACTCGCCTCGGCATCGACTTGACGCCAGATAGGGAGTCCCTCTTCTTCACCTACTGGAAGTTCCGGATTGAAGCTCAGTGTGGCAACCGGAGCACCATCTGACGCAAGGACAGTTTCGCTTGAGTCGTTCTCCCCAAACTCTGGCTTGGTTTGGGCAACCAAAAAGATGACAGCAACTGCTAGAAGCAAGTCTGCAAAAAGCCAACCCGACAAGCCCACAATCGCATGCCGATCACGACCCTGCGGCGCATCAGAGCTTCCGACCTGCCTATGGCTACGCGAGAATGCCACGCACTACACCCGCTCGCGATACATCAACGCGACTTCACGCGCAGTGGCAGCAGTCTGACTGAGGTTTCGGCTTACGGCTTCAACCTCTTGCATAAGTCCTCGGAGCGAGGCCTCGAGTAGAGCGTTGTTCTCTGAGAGACTTCCTTGCAGTTTGCCTCCCAAATCATCGATTCCTAGGCTGAGTTTCGATAGTGACTCGCCCAAGTGAGCTTGGAGACCACTTACGAGCTTGGTCATTTGCTCGTGAGACATCGCGGCTCCGCCCAAAGCAGCCACGATGCCATCAATGCGCCGCACAGCTGGCTCGAGTTGATTAACTGACACCTGAGCGAATTGAGTAAGAGTGTCGGTTGCTTTCTCGGAGACTGCCGCGAGTTGCTCCGATGACTTTCGCAGGTTGTCTACTGCTTCAGCCAGGCCGGACTTCAGCGCAGATGGTGTAATCGATCTAAAACCGTGGAGAAAAAGACCAACGCCGACAAGCACCGACTGAAAGTCCCTTTCATCGCGCTCGTCGGCTCGACGCGCGCTCCTGTCGGCGACAACCTCTAACGACTGCGCCACGAGTGTCAACACAATTAGTAGGCCGATTAGGGCAGCGTCAATCAGTGCGGTTTGCGCAAGTGTGAGGTCTGCGTCATTAAGCCATACCTGAAGAAAAGTGGCTTCGGGATCCCGAAGCTTCAGCTTGTCTGAATATGCAACTGCGGCACGTTCGATCGCGAACCATGTCACCGCTACAGGAACAAAGAGTACGAGGTTTCTAACGAACGTCACGACGGCGGCGACCTTATGTGCAACAAATCGGCCGGCATCACGGCGCGGTGGCCGCAAGAGATCCTCGAGGGCGAATTGTCCCCACTCATTCAAGCGCTGATTCTTGCGAAGGTCGCCCTCCAATTGATTCAAAATATGGGCATTCGCCGGTGAGCGCTCATCAATCCATTTCTTCAGAGCATCTGCTGCAGCTAGACGATCACGGTCGGCGCTTTTCTCTGCCAACTTCTTCGCGCTCTCATTTGCCTCGTTTGCTTCAGACATGATGTTTCCCTTTCCTCGCTTAATTACTGAAGTTCCCTTGAAAACTCAATCTCTATTGGTCTGGTCTCAATCTTGCGTTGACCACGATAGAACAACGAGACGCTCAGCGTAATCGCGTCGGGGTCAAGAGCTTTCTCAAACTCAAGATTGAGTGCCATCTTTCGCTTTCCAAATTGACGTTCTACGGAATTCTTTGCACGTTTACCGTCACGCTCGAGGTGAAGTGTCAGTCCTGTTACATACCTTTCACGGGGCCATACCCAACCCATCGCAAGCCCTGTCGTCGACTCATCGGCATAACCCCAGTATGTCTCCATCGACCCAAGCTCGGCTGTGAGCGCGAGTCGCAGTGCGTCACGAATAATCCTCGAGTCGGTCTCCGCTATTAACCCATTTGCAACTGCGGTTGCGATTTCGGCGTAGTGACCGTTGAGATACGCCTCGCGAATCTCACCGTCATCAGGTTCGCTCAAATTTGGGGTCGACGCCCAGGTTGGAGCGGTCCGAAATTTTCGACACGCGAGACAACGCTCATCACTTCTTCTTCCGGTGAAGCCGTTCGTAATACCGCACCACTCACATCGCCAAATTGAATTAGAAGTCTGAGTGCTGCTCATATCGTCGAAATGATTGCATCAATGACCGCCTGCCAGGTCAGGTCGTCTATCCCTCCCTCGGGAAGTGGAGTCATCGCTACCTGCTCCCACTCCTCTGCTATCTGCGCCCAATGCGTACTCACTTTGCTACCTTCTGTTTCGATTAATTCTGGTGCGAACAGGATCATTCGCCGTGCCCGTACGTTCATCAGGCCACCCTGAGTCCGTGGTCCCCATAGCTTTTTCAACTCAGTCATGGTTCTCGGATGAGGAAGCTGCGCGAGACTCTCAGGAATTGCTGCCCCAAAGTCGTGAGCATCCTGGTCGGTAAACAACATAATGATGTGCCGACGTTTGACATCTTGTGGTTCACTACGCCAAGCCGAGCGCATCGCCAGGAAAAGAGCTTCCAAGCCCGACTCTGACGGATCCCCTCCGCCGAAGGCTTCGATTCCCGCTATGGCTTTGGTCAACTCATCGGACTGAGTCGGCAGCTCGAGAAATTTCGTCATCTCGAACGCCGAACTGGAATCCTCAAAGAGGTCCCGAAAGACAATCAATCGCACCCTCATTGAATCGAGCACGCGGTTGGTTCCTCGAAGACGATATGCGATGTCCGCATCGAGCTGACCTATGCGTTGCTTCACGCTGTCAACGAAAACCGACATGCTCTCCGTCCCATCGACCACAAAGACGACATCGATTGGAAAGCGTTCTCCACTTGGCGCCATCCTCTGCAAACCTGGACGATTTACTAAGCCACTCATTGAACTGTGACCCCGAATGTCGAAAGAATCAGCTCTACGGAAGGTCGGCGCAACGGCTGACGGTCGAGACAGGATTCCAACAGTTGTTTAACACGAGGTAGCGACAGACCAAGATCACAACAGATTGCCGACGCTCCAGCTAGTGCAAAGTCGGCGTGATCGCTGAGGTCGCCACCATCGAGAATCTGCCATGTTGGCGTTCCTGAGCCGAACACAGTCTCCAGCACAATTGCCAATTGGAACAGATCGGATCGAGTTCCCAAGTTGAGGGGACGTAAACTCCTCCAATGATCCGGATCTTCGAGCACTTTCCACTCTGGCGTCATGAGGGTGGTGCCAAAGTCGGCATCATCTAGAGATGTAGGCGGTGAGTCTGCAAGGAACGCCTCATCAAAGTCAATTAGTCGCGCAACTTTACCTACAGGCATGTCGGCAATCAGAATGTTTTCCGGTTTGATGTCCCCATGCACGATGCCCATCGAGTGCAGTTCCCAAACTGCAAGCATCAATGTTCGCAAGAAAATAAGACGCTGACCCTGAGACCACTCTGAGACTTCATCTCGGGTTACTATCTGCGCATCGTGCACCCAGGGATACACCTTGACGTAACTCAAAGAGTCTGCAGGCAAACCAAAGCTCAGCGGCTTCACCAAGGCTCCGGAACCGGTACGATCACGAGATAGGCGTTGGCCAACCTGACGGTGACGTGCCTCGAATTGATTGCATCGCTTTAGCAAATTTGACGCATTCTCTGACTGACTTCGCTCTTCATCGCTCGGATACTTGGGGGACTGAAAAATCTTGAGGAATACATCACGCTGGTTCGGACCGAGCTGGGTTGCCCGCCAGGCCTCACTCTTTCCTTTCGCTTCGCCTTTGCCCGACCCGACCTTCTTATCAAGCCGATATTCAACGTCATTGAGGCGGTACACATCGCATACGCCTCGCCGTCGGAATAAACGCCGAACCCCCGACGAAGGGCCGGGGCGACTCGGTTTAGATGACGGACCCGGTGGGCCATTGTTCGAGGCGTCACTATCGCCTTGAATAGTTGCTTCGCTGCGAAGATCCTTGGGTTTGCTCCGATCACGGCCGCTGCCCTGCTGACCTGAGGCGTTCATGATCTATCCATGAGTTCGACATATCTCGGGCGCTCATGCTCCCAGATTTGATTAGCTCGCATCAGAGTTGCCGCATCACCTGGTGCCATCGATAGCAGTTGCGAGTAGCCAGCTGCCGCTAAATCAGATTCACGATTTCGGAACGCAAGTCGGATCTCGGAGAACCGACTGAATCCGAGAGCTAACACCACAAGGCTGATGTCGTCGTTAGCTGCTGCTCGAGCAGTCTCTGTCAAGTCCGCTGCAGTTCGCGCCTCAGAGTCGCGCAGGGTCTTGAGTAGAAGGTATTCGAGTGACCCTGGTGTTGGGAGATAATGAAAGAGTCCGTCGGTTGCGACGATCAATAATGCTGGAGCACTGACT
>Ga0194118_10004277_pt1 | contig 15759 bp, 48 predicted proteins | sample TA2MahsurfametaG_2_FD_148662 | JGI IMG/M metagenome (GOLD analysis project Ga0194118, IMG submission 148662) | Freshwater microbial communities from Lake Tanganyika, Tanzania - TA2015013 Mahale N5 surface | ecosystem: Environmental > Aquatic > Freshwater > Lake | place: Tanzania: Lake...
TTGAATCTTTGCGATGACTTGCTGACGATCCATAATCAAATAAAGAATGGGACTCGGGTGGGACTGCTCCCTCCACCCTCTTAATCTACCAGAAAAAAGTTCCAGTGCTCGTTTAGTGTGCCACTAGAACAAGTGGCACGTCTCAACACTGGACTCACCGAGTTGTGCTGATAATGTCAGCAACAGTGTAAAGAGTATTTGCAGTTAGGTTTCTCACACTAGGAGAGAAAATAAATGCAACTGCAAAGATGAGAATTATAGTTTTCATCTTATTTGGTGCCTTAAATGTTAATGTCTTCACTTATCAATCAGTTCGGTACGACCCTCATCCATCAAATCACCGAAAGCATACATCACATCTTTCTCAATGCGAGCAAGATTATCTAAAGTCCAGTTATCCCAAATCTCATCATCACCATCATACAACTCTTCAATCCAATAGTGAAAGCAATTCACATCCCAGTTATACAGATTATTGAGTGCTTCACAGATAGCATCAGACAGTTCTGCTTGAGTCATTGTTTTACTTTAGTTGTGATGGAAAAAATCAGGCACAGATGGAATAGAGTTTATCAAACTCGTATTCACCATCTTCACCCTCAACTGCCTGATAAACAATCACAGTTTCACCAGACAGTTCAACACTCCAATCAAGAGCATCTTCTTTGGCATTATCTACATCTTGATACCACTCAGCATCAATCAGGTCAAAAGAGACAGGGCAAGAAAGAAACATCGGAGTCAAAAACAAATGAATTAGTTTGATGGTGCAAGTGTGATACACCTCATCAGGATGTAACAGGGACTTGCACTCTATCGTTTCTATTTAATCAGACTGCGGCAAGATAAGCAGCAATCTCATCATCATTCTCGGGACAATCAGCAATTCCCAGGTCTTCACAAACTTGCTCACGAGTGAGTTCAGTTTGCTCAGGAACCAGAACATTCAGAATGTCAAGAATCTGAGTTCCAGTCTGCCCCTTGCGAAGCATACCGAGCATCACATCAGCAGAAAAAGTAGCAACAGCAGTCATTTTGATTAAGATAGAGTTTGAGTTGAAGTGATGAGGTTAGATAACAGCATACTTGCCAAGATGCCATTTGACGTTATCGAGGTGGTCTTATTGCCTCCCTCACCACCCCTATACAATACCACATTTTGGACCCCGTGCTCATTTACTGTGCCACTAGAACAAGTGGCACATCGCATAGTTGGACTCGGTGAGAATGGATTTTGCTCGGAAGCACCAACCCCCTGAGTCCTATGCGGGACACATAATGAGACCGAGAAGAGTTTTTGTTTCTTCTCTGATTCTACCTGCAACCTAGGCACCCCTCCCCGCAGGATGCAGTCCCATTGCAGTCTCGTGTGAAACTGTTGATTTGGGATTTTTCCGCAATCTGGGGTTCAGGTGCCCTAGGTCATTGGCAGCAGTCTCATCGACGGTCTATCTGAAACTGTTGAGAATCAGGCAGATTCCAGCAGTTCGGGATTGTATTCCTCAACTTCAGTGAGAAGTTCCTCATCAGTGTAGGCAGAAAGATTCTCTTTCAGAGAACTATAAACAAAACACTCCATTGTTTTATAATCCATATTCTCAATGAGTGTTTGGATGTAGTCTTCAGTGAGTTGTGCGCGGTTAAAATCAGACATTTCAGTAGGATTCAGAAATTACAAGGTAATCAAGTGAATTGACACACCAACCAGTTTGGTCGGAAATCAAATCAGCAAGTTCATCTTCATTATCAACTTCAAAGACTTCACCAATCACAGATTTAGCAACTGCAACCTGCTCATCATAGGGAAGTTCATCTTCCCCATCATAAAAGTCAAACTCAATGTCAGTTAGTTTCAGAAGCATTAGACTGCACCATGGAAAGGATTGGCAAGTTGTGGAATCGTATTAAAATCTATAACTTCATAAGGAACATTATGATTGAGATACTCATTGATTTCTCTGTTCATCTCAACTTTATTGAGAAACTTCTTGGATTGACTTTGACCCATAAAGGTCAATACTTTCAAAAACCAAGTTTTAGAAACATCACCAAAAGGTGTTTTGATGGGGTAGAAATCTACCACCATATTACCATCGTTAGATTGAAGTTTCATCAGAAATCGTATTCGTAGGAGTTTGCAATTTCAATTGACTGAAGGATGTGTTCATAATCCTTCTTTTCTTCCTCATTGAACTCGTATGCTTGTTGTTCCAAGCAATAGAGAATCAATTCAACTGCCTTGTCTTGAAGATAAAGTCGCATCAGAATTGAGTGTCGAACACAAAACCACCTTCATAAACGCAATCGAGATTCTCGAAACTTGCTTCCCAATCAATCTCCAGAAAACCAGGCATGTCCGTAGTATAACAGTCATTCACAAAGTTTTCTACATATTCACCTTTAGAACTCCAAGCACCACGGTAGGAATCTTGGAAACCAGGAAGTTGGTCGAGACCATAATACTCAACAAAAGCATCTACTGCTTCATAAGAATAATCCTCACCAAGTTCACAGTAATCTTCGTAGAACTTTACGAGGTTATCTTCACCGTGCTCACCGATGAACTCATAAATGTCTTCGTCGGAATAGTTATTCTCAACAAGTTCTTTGATGAACTCAACAGTCGATTCTTTGAGATTCACTTCGATTGCAGGCATTGGGTCTCTCAACCTCGATTACTTTGTAATGATAGCACCCTCAGCAGGGGTTTGGAGAGTGTAGTGTGCCACCTCTACAAGTGGCACAGTCTCACTCAAGACTCACTCATCATACCAGTATTCATAATCTCTGATAATGTCATCTGGATGATTATACTTATCAGTCATACGGTCAATAAAGTCTTGAACTTCACCATCATCCAAATCGGCATTAAAATAAATCGTGAGATTCACAGATTTATATTGAGTCACGGTCGTTTGTTCCATTAAAATTGTTGTTCGATTAAATTAGAAAGTTCATTGAAAGTGTAACCCGAATCGTTTAGGTTGGCAATCTCATCGTGATAAAACCAATCATCCTCATCATTATCAGTTACATCCACTCGGACATTTGGATTGCCATGTGATAATCCTGCCCAATCCCTAACTGAATCAGGAGTGAACTCACTTTGGTCATCAAAATACCAATAGTCCTGAGATTGAAGATTAGTTTCTGCAATACCCCTGAACTCCCATTTAACATCGTGTTCTTGTGAATACAAATCGCACAGAACACCAAGGCAGCAATAACCACTCACACTGCGGAGTTTCTCACTGCCTTGCTCGTATTTACCAGAACGCAGAGCATCAATCCACTTTTGCTTAACTTCAGGATTCATTTTAGTTTTCAACATCATTTACGTCCTCAAACCAAGTGTCGAGTGAATTAAAGATTTCAGTTACGATGCTATCAGTAATAGCATCAATGTGTGGATTCTCTACATGCTTAAAAGCACGATTGTATCCAAACCTTACACCTTCTTCGATTGCCATTTCAAGAACAGCACGGAATCTAGGTTTCATCATAATACCTCCCAATCACATTCCCAAAAGTCATTGACATTTACCCAGAAGAAATATTTTTTATTCTCTGATGCGAGAAACAACATACCATCACCCTTGTCTTGCTCTACAATGCAAGTTGGGTTGTTATCCATTACATTGCAAAGTCTATTCTTTGCTTTCTTGGATTTAGGTCTAACAATTACTTTGCGTGGATGCGACATCAATTTACAGCAAGGACAAGATTGGCAACTCGGTTCTCAGGAACAAACTCTTGCAACCTGTCATAAACCTTTTGGAATTGAACTCCCAGATTCATGTAATAAGCAGCAAGATTGTGGTCTTCTGCAAGATACAGAGAATCTTCTTTCTCTTCAAGTGCAGAGATAATGTCCAGCAACTCACCAGATGTAAAAGAGATTGAAGTCATTTGATGTCAAAGATGTCGAACAGTTCTCGTTGAGTTTTGGTGAACAAAGTATCTTCAGGAGGATACTCATAGAGTTCCAACTCAAACTCTTTGTAGAAATACATAATGTCCCGAAGAGCAGTCAGTTGCTTCTCAGTCAGGATTTCTTCAATCGTCAGCACAGTTTCAAGCATAGTTTCAGTAATCAGTTCCGTCATTTTCACATTCTTGAATCCAATAAGCATAGCACGGAAAGTTCAGAGGATGGTCTACATTCCGTTTATACCAATCAAATGCAAGTCGCACTCGATTCTCTGGCACCTGCAAATAAGGAATGTTTGTCAGATGCGGGGTGTAAGTCATTGGACTTCCTCAATCATGAATCCATAATACCCCAGAATCCCAGGCACCGCAACCGCATCTGTGCCACCCCTACAAGTGGCACACCAGGGTCAGTAAATCGCAATTAGTTCTTTAACTTTTCCTCTTGATTCATTGCTCGCACCTACACTGCGAGTAACATCAACTTCAATAATCTTTCTTGCATCACAATAGAGTTCTCTTGCCCTCTCTACATCATGATTGCTGATAATTACTTTTGCTCCTTGACTTTTTAGATACTTTGCAAGTTCAACTAATCGGATTTGGTCTGAATCAGTAAATCCCTCGGTGTGATAATCTGTAAAATTAGATGTTTCACTCAATGGAATGTAAGGTGGGTCAAAATAAACAACAGTTTTATCATTGATGTTTTGATACAACTTCATTTCAGAGAAATCAAGAGAGTGCATGTATAGTTGATTCTTCTCTCTCATTGTGTTGGTGAAGTTAATCATCTCAATCCTTGGGAAAGTCACACTCTTATACTTTCCGAAAGGAACATTATACTTACCTTGTTTGTTGTATCGAGTCAATCCATTGAAACTGTGTTTGTTCAGATAGACAAACAATGCAGACTTCTCTCTTTTGTCTGTAGTTTCATTGAACAGTTCTCGATTTCTATAGAAAACTACTTCATCATTTCCTTCAATGAAGTATGACTCACAATAATCAACAAAGTCTTTTCCTTCAGAAATTAAATGTTGATAAATCTGAATCAAATCACTATTTGCATCATTGATAACAATGACTGGGCAATCTACAATGTTCAGTGATACACTTGCTGCACCACTGAACGGTTCAATAAATTGAGTTGGATACCCAATAATAGGAATAAGTTGGGGCAGCAGTCTAAACTTACCACCTGCCCACTTTAGAAAAGGTTTATTCATTAAAAATCATACGATAGTTTTACCGAACTGAGTGCAAAGATAAAATGCCATGTTTTTATCTTTCAGTTGCTTACCATTATAGCACAGAGGCACATAATAACCTTGCTTAGTTTTAGATGCTTTTGTGCGAATCTGAAGGAGTTTGTTAGGACCAGTAATCGTAGTCAGTTCCTTACCATTGGCATAACGATTGCGAATTTCATTACAAATGTATTCATAATCTTCTGCAAGATGAACAAAATGAGTGGGGCAACTATCAAAGTTCATAACAGCAGTTCCAATGTAATCATTAGAACGTGTGAAACCAACGTAGATAGTTTGAGCAAGTTTTTGTCCTACCTTGCTATCATAAAAACCCACTTGCTCATCAATAATTTCTTCAAGACAATGCTTAATTTGAGTTATAGCAATGCTCTCACCTTGAGTAAAAGTTTTGAGTTCACCATCAATCAAATCAGTCAGGGCAGAACTATTAAGAATACCCAGAGCATTTTCAATCAGTTGACCACGGGCACCCTTATTCTTGCCAGGTTTATCAAATGCTGTGAAGTCAGTAACTTTCAGTTTAGCAGCAACTTGATTTGTGGACAGTTTGGGCATGTGTTCTTTGTGTGTGAATACACTGTAACCGATACAGGTGCAGAAGTCAAGGGGTTTGTGCCACAAGTTCAACTGGCACATGGACTCACAAGACTCAACTGAGATTGTTTATGTATTTCTTCAGTAGATGTTTTCCCTTATCAACATCAAATCTATGTTCAAAGAGTTCCATAAGTTCCAACACTAGGTCAGCATATACAACTGGAACTCTGATATGTTTAGTTTCACCTGATTTAGGAAACTTTTTACTAAATGGCATTACAATCTATGCGTGACACATAGAGATTTATACTACTTCTTATCTCTCTTATCTTTAATTCCGTATTCATGCTTGATTTCTTGTCTAATATCATTTCTCAATTTATCAACGTGCTTCACATACTCTTTATGCTCTTCTTCTTCACGTTTTTGCTCTGACTCATGTTCTTTTCTTTCTTGCTCTTGCTCTCTTTGCTTCACAAATCTTTTCTTTCTGTTTTCAATGTCATCAAACTGTCTTTGTCTTGCTGCTGCAACTTTTGCAGCATAGACCTTTCTGTATGATTTTGCTTCTTCTAATTGTTGAAGAAATTGAGCAAAGGTTTTCATTGAAAAAGAAAGAAAATCTAAGGGTATTTAGGCAGCAAGCACTTCACCCTTCACAAAGATGGTATCAACCACAGTCTGAAGTTGACGGGCAATCCTATCACCATAGTTGTTGTTGACAGGAATAGTGATAGTGCCAAAGGGTTTCTTATAGAAAGCAAACTCACCTGCTTTCATCTTACCTTCTGCGATTGCTTGTCTGTCATCACGGTGCATACGAATCACACGACCAACAGTTTGTGCCATTTCAATTAGAGGAAGATTGCGAAGCATAATGCAATGAGTCAGACCGTGAACATTCATACCTTCAGACAAGATGCTGTAGTGAAACACAATGAACTTCTTGTCAGGGTCAGCACCAAACTCATTCATCTTCTCAAAGAAGACTTCACGAGACACTTTCTGTTTGTCAATATAAGCACCATGCTTAGAAGTGATGTGCATAATAGTGTAACCCATCTCATTGAGTTGTTGCAGCAAATCACTTTCAGTGAACATTGCCCAAATTACTTTAGTGCTCGGTGCAGCAACAAGAACTTTAGGTGCATCACAATCAGAAATACCTGACAGAATCCCTACAATGTTCTCTGCATCTACAAAAGGTGCATTTTCCTTAGTGCGAATGGTTTGTGCTTCATAAGGCACAACACGAGGAGGAATAATACTGCCTGCCTCGATGAGTTCTTGTGCAGGAATACTGATGATATTATTGCCATACACATCAGTATTATTCATCGACTCCTTACTGTTATTGAACTTAGGAGTTGCAGTAAAGAAATAAGCATTATCTGCAACTGCTGAAGTGTGTGCGATACCTACAAAGTTAGAAGGTTTCACACAGTGGTGTGCTTCATCGAAATACACAACATCAATGTTAATGTCTGCTTCATTCACCCGACCAATCGAATTGTAAGTGGTAAAGATAAACTGATGCTTGCCACTTCCGATTGCTGTGTCATTGTATTCTGCAATGACAGATGGACGTGTAGAGGATTGATGATGAGTTTCACCACTATGAACGTGCATATAAGCAACGTTTTGCTCTTTGAGATATTCTTCGAACTCCGAACAGAGTTGATTTGCAAGCAGGATTCGAGGTGCAACAACAACAAACGTCATCGGTTCTTTTGCATTAAGAACACGTTGACGGGCATCTTCCATCATCACAACAGTCTTCCCACCACCAGTAGGAATATACACAGAACCCCTGATTGCTTTTTGCACAGCATCAAGAGCACGTTGTTGATAAGGAAGAAGAGTCAGCATCAATAGGTCAGGTCACGTTTGTATTCATACAGTATAGCACCCTCCCGTGGAATCGGGAAGGATGCTGGACGGTCTCACAAGTGGAACAAAAGGTTAAGATTCCAACCACTCATAAAACTCAGAAATAGTCGGGAGTTCTTCTCCTTTCTCCATTGCAATTTGACACATTAAATCATACATTTCAATCTCTGCTTCATCAAGTTGTTGATAAAACTCTTCATTATCTTGTTCTGGTTCATGATAATGATGAACTTCTACAACTTGAGATTGTGATTGGGCAACTGGTACTTGATTATAGGTGGCAACTCTTTTGCCACCAGTCATACTCAATGCTGCATTTTGAGCATCGACATAGTTAAAACTTCCAGGAACTTTAACTGTCTCGTAAATACCAGTTTGAGTAATAACTTGTATTTCCCATTCCCAATCTGACATCAAACAAACTCCGCAAGGTAATAATCAACAGTCACTTCAAGTTCTGCTGCTTTACGTTCAATTTCCATTGCATACTCATCTGCAAACTCGTCAGAGTCATGATTGCAAAAGAGGTCAAGAGTAGATTCATGCATCGTGTTTATCTTGCGAATTAAGTGAATGAAGGCAATAATTAAATCCAACAGATACTCCCAGAAGTATCAAATATACTATCAAATAAGTCATCAGAACTCAATCGGTTCAAGAGTTGGTTTAGCAAATCCAAACTCACTCGGACACACTTCCTCAAACTTATCAGTTCCAGGAACTTGCTTATAGCAATGCAAAGAACCCTCAAGTTTCTTATTGAGTTCAGGATTGACCTTATCAACCTCCACAGAGTCATTATACACATCAGCAGGAGTGTTGTCAACCTCAAAGATAATCAGGTTGATACAAGCATCCTTTGCCTCTTTGAGTGTCTTAGAAACATGCTGAGGAGTATCTACAACATCAGTCACAATCCACTTAGATGCAGTTGCTTTACGAATGAATCCAACAGTGTTAGAATCCTTCTGAACTTCGTAGATACCAGCAGACAAACGGGTGAAGTTAATAGTCATAATCAGTTTTGTTCGATTTCAGTTACTTCAACAAAAACAATAGTTTCTGCCCATTCTAGGATTGCCTGCTCCCTTGTTTCCGCATAAACATAATCAGGAAACTCAAATCCAGGAGCAGTAATAGCAAACTGCTTCACTTTTTTACCATTAACTTGTGTAAGTGTCATAATCAATCAAACAGCAACAGAGAACTCAGGAAGAATACTGAAAGAACCACAGAACTTGCGAACCCATTGAAGAGTATCAGCATAGCAACGAGGTTCACTCATCACCATACTTACATCCTTGCGAGGATTGTATGCAACAGCAACATAACGGTAGCAATCAGGAGATTCCTCAATCTCTTGAATCCACATCTGATTCACATTACCATCGTGCCAATCCCAACGGGAAGTGGTGTAGTGAAACACATCAAGAATCATATGGTCTCCTTTGCTTGTGTCCCTGTATTATAGGGCATCAGGGGGTGCCACGGGACTTTACAGTGCCACCTCTACAAGTGGCATATCGGTATCATAAACCGACTCCCTTGATGTCACATATTCAAGTTGATTCCATTGGTTCTGATAGCACAGAATAAGAAGGTGGTCTTTCTTATGAAAGGAACCTTTGTTGCAGAGTTTATCCTTTACTGCAATCTCAATAGAAATGTACTCCTCATCTTTGAAATACACCCATCCCTCCATGTGTTTCCATTTGACATAATCATTAACTTTTGGAATGTAATGAAATGGCATCTGTCAATTAAACAACTTCTTTAATTTATACAATCATTCAACATTACAATCTGGATGCCAACCTGCCTGCCTCTCGCACCAAGTCTTTAGAGAATTGCTTGGTGGATACTTCAACCGTTCAATGCCTACTGCTTTATCATAAGCATCAAACATTTTTTTATCACGTTGAATAATAAAGGAGTTCCATAAAAGAACTGCAATAAATGCGAGAAAAATGTAAGCAGTAGTTTTAGAGTTCATTTGTAAAGATAACCTCCTGCCCAGTCAGCACGTTGATACATTTCCTGACGAGACTTCTCATCAGCAAGATTAAACCTCACACCATTCTTTGCAGGTGCTTTCCAAGATGCAGACTTATATACATCACCAGTGCTCAAGTCAACAAATGCGTGAGCACTGCGTTGACCTTCGGGTGTGTGCATTATAATCTTTGCATACTTCCTTGCTTTATCACAAGTGAAATTATAGAGTCCTTCACCCATAGAAAGTTCATCAATGCACTTTTGGTGATAGTCTACATTCTCACCTTTGGTAATGTATTCTTGATGACGTGCAATAGAATATGATTGAAAGTTGGTGCGAAGAACATCGCAAAATTGTTGTATCAAATCAAGGATTTGTTCTTGCACTAGAGTGGTGTTGTTCATCCGTTGTTTAACTCGTTTGTAATGACTTCAATTCGTTTGATTTTCTCAGTGAGAGATTTGATTTTAGAAACTATAAAATCATAATCATCTTGTGTTTTACCCATCAGTGCCTCATCAATTCTTTCAAAGGCAGCAGCAGTTTGTATGGTCAGTTTCATTATTCAGTTGTTCCTACACTTACATCTGGTTCAGAATCATCATACTCAAGGATTGCTTCTCCCGCATCATGATTCAGTTGCTCGTAAATGCTTTCATAAATCCAATCGCAAGAGGGTTGGTCATCCTCCAGGACAAGTTTAACAGTGATAGTAACTTCTTTCATTTTTTGATAGTTTTCTTGATTTTTAGACGGGCAATTTCATCATCAATAATCTCACCGATTTGCTCGTAAATGTAATCGGTGTTTCCTACCTCATAAAGAACTTCACAAACATCTTCATCGGGAAGATAGATTTCATCATTGTTTTCATCCATCTCGAATACATCAGCAGGACTGAAAACAAATGCAGCAACGTAGGCATCTTCACCATAAGTTGCAATCAGGTCATCAACCCGTTGTTTTAGGTCAGCAAGGTTACGATACATAATCAGAAGGAAATGTAAGGGTGCTCGGGGTCAAGGACATCAACAGTTTTATCTGTGAAATGAAAACCATTCATCGGATAAAACTCATCATCACCCATGTCATAGATTGTCACATCCATCTTCAACTGCTCCAGAGTGAGAGTCTGAAGAATCTCCAGAAGATTTTGATAAGTCATTTAATTACTTCGAGTTTGCGTTTAATGTGCTGAAGTGCTTGTTTTCTTGCTTTGAGTTTCCCTTTGCAAGAACCTTTAGTGTTCTTTTGCTTGCCAGAGTTATGCTGCCAATTCGGTGTCATTCCTCCCCTTTGCTTGTCTCCATAGTATAACACCCCTTCCAAGCAAATGGAGGGGGTGATGGACAGTGCGACAAGTGGCACACTGACTATTTTTTGAGAGACCTATTTTCTAACCCATTTACACCCATTCCTTTCTTAATCATTTTCATCATTGCTTCTTGTGCAGATTCAAGATTAAAGTAGCAAGCAAACTTAGTTTCACCCATAAGTTCATACTCTACAGTATAAAACTCATCATCGAGTTTAGGCATAAGAGTATTCTTTCCATTCAGGAACATTCGACCTATCCAGAGAGAATAACATCTTATTGATTGGTTTTCTTGGAACAGATTGAAGAACTAAATTAGTATCTTCAAGAAGTTTATCACTCTTTTTAGTATTGCAAGGCATACAAGCAACAACTAGATTCTCCCAAGTATCTTGTCCACCACGGGAACGAGGAATAATGTGGTCAATGGTAAGTTCTTTTGTTGAACCACAATACTGACACTTGTGACCATCACGTTTGTAAATCATTGTCCTTGATGGTTTGTTTTGTGCGAGTTTCTCATACGGCAACTTAATGTAATTAACCAGACGGATAACTCTTTTGCCAAGTGCCTGTGCCTTATTCTTCATAAGCAGCACAATTGCTCTCTTCCAATTAGTGAAGTTGATTGGTTCGTAAGATGCGTTTAGAACAAGTATTGTTTGATTTGGTTCAATTTGTAAGTAGTCCATCGACCTATTGAGTGTTTAGTAAGTGGGGAGATTCTACCTCCCCTTATATCTAGATGTCAAAGAACAAATCTGGATTGCATCCAGTATTTTGACCAGGATAACCACCAGGATTACAAACCACTCGGCAACCTTCAATCATATAATCAAAAGCATTGTGAGTATGTCCGTGAACCCAGTATTTGATTTGAGGATGATTTAGAATGAGAGTATCAAGATTACTACAATAAGCACCATTTGCATTCTTTTTGTATTCCTGAGGAATCGACTGATAACTTGGTGCGTGATGACTGATGACAAATACGTTTTCATTCAGTGTTTGTAGTTGATTCAACAGATACTTCTTACTGTCCTTATGGAAATTAAGAGTATCAGTTGGATTCAGTTTCCGATACTTTGGAGTGATACGAATAACTTTGTAGTCATTCATACACTGTGCTGCTTCCATCATCTCTAGAGCATTTTCATTTCTAAAGTCAGTCCAGAGAGTGAAACCTATAAAGTTCCAGTCTCCAATCTTAACTGTGTCATTATCAAGGATTTGAAAATTATTAGGAAGATGCTCTTTTATTTTTTTCTTACTTCCTTCGTAATTGTATCCATAGTATTCGTGATTTCCAAATACATAAAGAACTTTATCATAGTTCTTGCTGCAATCATCCAAGAATCTATCATAGACTGCGTGGATATAACCATTAGTCTTGAAATGCTTGGCATTAAGAATATCACCAGCAAGAACTAGAACATCACCCTCACCAACAGGATACACCTGACAGGCAGTAAAATGCTCCAGGTGTAAATCACTAAGAACTTTGAGTTTCATGATAAGAAGGAATAACGTCTCAGGTAGGATTCGAACCTACGACTAACCGCTTAGAAGGCGGATACTCTTGTCCACTGAGTTACTGAGACATAAACCTCCAGGTTTGTGCATTGTTAAGAGGCATAGGAGGTGTGGGTCTTACTCAAAGTTTGGACCTTTGATGCCCGTAAGAATTAACCGTGAAATTAAGCACCTACAGGATGCTCAACTTCGATTTCATCTTCGTCACCGAGACCAAGTTGAAGATTTACATAATCTTCATAATCAACACCGAGAAACTTCTGTGCGAAGTCCTCGTAGTCATCGTGAAGAATACAAGTGTCAATCATCTTGAAACCTCCTTGACTTGATGAATACATCATAGCAGATGTGGGGGCATCTGTAAAGTGTTATGTTCCAGAAGGATTAGTGGCACAAGGGTATCAAACGTCATACCACTTGTATTCATTGAAGTGTTCCCTATAAAAGAACTCATCAATTTCATTGTCAACATCATTCAAGAGTTGATTGTAGTGTTTCATCCCTTGAGTGCAAACAAGTTCAAGAACCTCAAAGTTTTTTTGACAATAACCATAGGTATCAGGTTTTAGCATTGTCTTCGAGTTCGACTCCGAATCGTTGGAGGACATAAGGGAAACATTCAGCACATTCTTGAATGATGTAATCTTCTTGGTTATCATCACATTGCTTATGCAAGTCTTGAAGAAGACTATCTGCATAAGAACGGATAATATCCTTCGGGTCCATTGAATCAATTACTTCATCAACAAACTCTTGAAGGAAGTTATCCCTAACTGTTGTATTTTCGACTAATTCGTTTGCAAATTCACTAGCAGTTTTTGCCATGTCAATAAGATTCAATTTCCGCAAGTTTCTTTTGTTGACGCAATTCTTTGACAATCATCTGAAGTTCAGAGATGTCTTCATTTAGAATTGTAAGGTCATCATACATCATCTCTGCTTGATAAGCACTCCTACACTTTTTGTATTGCTTTGAGAGTTTATCGAACTTTTTCTTTGCTTCCTTGAGGTCTTTCTCATACTCGGGAAGTGTTTTTTCGAATTGTTGATAATTCATTTGCGATAAGGACTAGACCAGTAAGAACGAAAAACGGAATAAACAATAACAACAGTGCTGATAACACCAACCAAACCAATAAAGGTAATGGCATCACCTGTAAATTGATAAGTACCTGTAAATTGATAAGTTTCGGGCATAACCTCGATTTGTTTACCTTGTAATCATAGCACCTTTAGGGTGCGGAATCAAGTATAAATGGACGGTCCAAAAACCGTCCATCGTTATACATATGTATTTAATCAACCAACCACTTTTAAGGAGTAGGGTCAAAGTAAACAATTTCTTCCAGCATTGGAAGAATCTCGTATTGAATATCATCAAGATGTTGACTCATAATAGTCATATCCATCTCATGAAGTTTGTTCTCACGTTCCACAAGTTCAGTTAGAATCTTGTAGGCACGTTCAACTTCTGCGTAAGCATAAACAGTAGTTCTCACCACTCACCTCGTTGAATCAGAATCTTTTTGATTTCATTGAAGATAAACTTCTTCAGTTTTGCATCATTGGTTGCCACATAGGCACAGTGAAGACGTTGCAAATAATCTTTTTGAGTGTTGACTTTAACTACCTTTACATTAGTCACACCAAGGTCACGCATCGGGGAACCTGCTTTTACTTTAGCACGTCCGAAGTTCCCAGACACAACACCTTGAGTGCGAAGTTTGGGTTTGATTTTGGAGAGATTGGAGTCGGTCATTACCCTTTTGAGGATGCTCTTATTATAGGGGAAACACCGACCCAATGGGAGGGGTGCTGTGCCAGTTCCACAAGTGTCAGTCGGTGGTTAAATGACGATACTGAAGTTTATCCATATAATGATAAATGGTGTTGTCGTCATAAAACTCATAGAATCTTTGCGGATTCTTTTCTTTCATCTTTGTGAGCATGTTTATCCACTGATAATCACAATCAATCTCATATCCAATGTGTCTTTCATTCATTTTTATTTCTCTCGTCTAGATAATCAAATACAGGTGAATAAAGAACAAAGAAGAACCAAGCAAAAGAAGCAGAAATAATTAGAAAATAAATCATCGTTTCAACAAAGTAAGTTGACGTTTGAGTTCAATTTCAATTGGAATTAAGTGAGATACAAAAAATTTCTCATATTCATTCCCCTCAACAATCTTTGAGAGATTGTCAATCTGAATAAGAGCAAGAGTAAACTTAGTTTGTTTGTCCATTGGGTGTTTGTTTCATTAACCCATTATAGGGCATCCAAGTCTCCACCGTGCCTCTCAGTGGACAGTTCATATGCTGGTTCAACATATCCAATTTTTGCATCTGCAAAAAAATTGTTTAGGATTTCATCGCAGATTTGATATTTTTTACTGCTAAGTGAAGCAAAGGACATTTGATAATGACGCACTGCATCATAGATTACTTTTTTGTGTTCTTTGGAAAGTTCACTCATCGCACTTGCTCTCTCTTTTGAGTATAAGTTAAATCAAACAAAGTAGTCAGAATATCAACGCAATCATTATATAATTTTATATCTTGAATATTATTATGTTGATATTTACGAACAGCAGCAACAACGATTTCTAATTGTTCTTTAGATAGATTATTCATTTTATGCAACTCACACTAATCTGAATGTTCTTAAATGCTTCTGACATTTGACGATAACCTGCACCAATATAAATTTGCCCACCAACTACAGCAACTGCCATAGCACCCCAAAAGATATAATACCAACGAGATTTAATTTGGTGTTTCTTGTTCTTCATTTTTCAGTTTATCAAGATGGTCGGAAATTGCTTTAATAAAATCTTCTTCGGTCCAAGTATTAAACATAGACTCTTGTGGGTCATTTTCATCCCAAGAAATTGTGAATGAACCATCAGTTTCTTCTTTTACTTCAATCATTTTTCATACACGGGTCGAGTGTTGTTGCAATGTAAAAAGTAATGATACTCAGCAAGAGGACCATATTTCCATTCTACTATATCACATCCTTTGTAGGTGTCAACTACTTTTGCACTTCTTGGAATATCCTTCGCAGTTTTTGTCGTTGACCAATAGACATCATCAATCCACTGTCTCATCCGAGTAATTAACATAAAGATTGTCCCCACCAATGTTTAGATGAAAAATTTGCCCGTTATTAAGATAGATTCCCAACCATACAGCACGACCTTCTTCCATCGTCTCATAATGAACCATCTTTACATCTTCCAGAACAATCTCGTCTGGGTTTTTAGTCCACCGTGTCATTTCAA
>Ga0194118_10004278_pt1 | contig 15759 bp, 9 predicted proteins | sample TA2MahsurfametaG_2_FD_148662 | JGI IMG/M metagenome (GOLD analysis project Ga0194118, IMG submission 148662) | Freshwater microbial communities from Lake Tanganyika, Tanzania - TA2015013 Mahale N5 surface | ecosystem: Environmental > Aquatic > Freshwater > Lake | place: Tanzania: Lake Tanganyika...
CGTGTTTCGGAATCAAAATCTCCCTCTTGCTCCGAGAGAACTTCGTCAAGCACCTGATTAATCATCGCCAAAGCGGTTCTCACTGACATTTTTGACCCGTCCGCCTCCAAAACTTGGCTGTACCGAGAAAAAATTGACATACCAGGTCCAATTGTCGCTTGTGCTAAGTCCACGGGCGCAATGTTTCCTTGTTGCAATTCTTTTAGAGCCTTCGGCAGTTCACTCTTCAGTGAAGCAAGAAAACTTCGACGAGTGGCAGCTTCTGCGCTAGGGGATTTTGGTCGACATGCAAGAATTATCGAAGAGGCAAGTGCATTAGTTCCACTGCTCAACATTCTTGTTCCCCGCTCAGTACGCATCGGCCAAGTCGCGTTGATAGAAAAACCAGACTCCAGAATTCCATTAAGCATGGTTTCCCAACCGGTGGACGCCGTGCCTGAATCATCTTCTTCGGATTGTTTGAATGCATAAAAAATCGTTAGTGGAATTTCCGGATTGTGACTTTTTCTAATTCGAGTAAATGTGCTGACAAAGCCCTCTTGAAAGAATTTTTCGGCTGCTGTCTTACTGCCATCGAATCGGAATGGTGTCGCAATGAGCTCTTCGGTCTTTGGGGTTAACACTGTCCCCATCAAGCCTGGTACCAGTGTGCCTAATGAATTCCGAAGCCAAACATAAAAAAAATCGGATAAGTCGGCGTAGCCAATGTTGTCATAATATGGAGGGTCAGTTGAAACCACAACATTTTTTGGATAGGTAACATCTGTGGCGCTTACTTGCGCAACTTGGCCGGCATTTCCCCGTACTAGATTCTCCAAAACTTTAGAGATCCATTTAATTTGCCCATTCCAGTTTCCCGTGGCGTCTCCTAAGACATTAACTTCAGCAAAATCCCAAGTCATTGGCACTGCATGTCTTGCAAAAGTGTTTCGAATTGTTTGCCCGTCAATAATCCAAGTACATATCGTTGAGTTGTAATCAGCACATCGTCCGACTGCCAAGCCCAAATAGATGGCAACACTTGTTGAATATTTTTCTGCATAAACTGAATCTAGGCCAGCTTTAAGTGCATCTTGTTCTATTTCTATCTTGGCTTCTTTAACAAGGTTGGACAGTGTATTCATAGCATAAAGCTGCCTATCGGTGAACAAATCTCGGTGTTGAGTCATTCCATAGGCTTGGACACGAAAACCCAAAGCCTTTTCAGGAAGTTCAGTTTCGAGGACACTTTCTGGCCGAGTCACTTTCGCTGCTCGTGTTTGATCGGGGTCTGGCGAAAGATAACTACGTCCAGTTTCAAGATCGGCAATCACGGCCATGAGTACTTCATGCATTCTTCCTTCGCGGCCCTCATTTCTTACATATGCTAGAGGTACTGCCGTTTCACAAGCTATGCACACTGCTCCGGTTTTTGAAACAGTACCTTCAAGTGGAGGACCAGATTTTTCGTGTGAAACCTCAAATTCAACTTTTCTATCTTTGACACTTGTTTTAATCCAAGCAACATTATTTTTCTTATTTGACAGCCAAAACGATCTCACGAGAGGCATGTTTATTTGACACGCAGGGTTTGGACAGAGGATCGTCCTTGCCCAAATCCAGACAATTGGCTGTTTTTCTACCCCAGAGCTTGACCTAACTGATGGGTATATTTCACCTATTCTCTCAAGAGCTTTTGAACGTATCCAGTTTCCATACTCCACAACATCTTTCGCTAGGCCTGATGCACTTGGCCAATCAATTTTTTCTTCAACAGCGCCTGGATAAACCGGGGGTCTCCCGGTCCATTGGGGAGGAATCTCGATTAACGCTTTGTTCAGCAAAACAGCGACAGGATTAAGGTCAGATGCAAATGATGGTAACCCTAAACGTTGAGCTTCAAGAGGAATCGATCCACCTCCGGCAAATGGATCATAAATTGGGGGCAATTCTTTTCCCACTGATTTCTCGATTTCAGCTCTCGCTTCAGCCAACAATCTGCCGTCCTTGATATTTTCCCAAGCGACGAGGCGTTCCATTATCTCGAAGAGCCTCAAGCGTTCTTTTGATTGAAGCTCCTCTGTGGGGAAATCACTTGGGTGTGATGATGGATCATCAACGAGCTGAGCAAAAATTACTGCTCTGCAAGCTGCGAGAGGGCGTCGTGCCCACCATAGATGCAATGTCGAAGGGTGTCCGTGTCGAATTGATTTCTCTCTTGCTGATTCACGATTTATTGCCTCAAGCGGCAAAGCGACTTCAATAAGCTTGCGCTTCAAAGTACTCACTTTGGGTCACTTCCTGCGCTCCATTTGTTGTTCCAATCCACGGTGAATCGGGTAATGCTGAATTCCTCTGTCCCTACAAGGTCGAAGGGTCTTTCAACGTATCGCACTTCATCTTCATGGGGACCAATTTGACTGACTTTGACTAAAGCGAGCCTGTAACTGTCCTCAAGATTTTTTGCAGTCAACACTTCCCGGCGAGTAATTTGGAAATCAGTAGCGCCTTCGATTCGGCCCTTCACTTCTATCTTGATCACTTTCCCATCTTTAGCAACTGATCGGATATCAAATCCTGGGTTGTTATGAGGCATGACCTCGGGCGTTCTACCAAGAGCAACTTCTGCTTCCACGACTTTTGAAATGGCCCGTTGGTCGACCTCTGCTGTGTCTTTTGCATAACTGGATACAGGCCCTGTCCGTTTACCCATTAGACGGTCAACAAGCCCTTGTGGAAGCACCATCGCTATACCAACCAAAGCTGGTGGATGAGTGGCCAACCTTGAATCAGCATCTAATTCCTCAAGTCGCTTTTCAAGTCGCTTTTCAAGTGTTCGAGCTCTACCTAATGCGGTTTCTGGCTTAATTTTGAGCGGCTTGCCCGTTGATTCAAGATCAAGAAGTTCTGCATGTCTAGTGTCCCAATAATTAATTTCGCTGATCAATCTCTTACGTACCTGCTCGCGAGATCGTTGTGTGGCCGGTATTATTTGATCCTCAATTTCACGCCTATGCTCGCGTAGAGAATTTTCAATTGCCCAGTTAATCGCAAGTGATTCCATATTTCTCAAATCCCAAGAAGTGGTCTGCGACGACCTGGCTTTCTTAAAGACTTCATCGGTAATGGGTGCATAATCAAGATATGGAGCTTGCCCAACACCAAATACTTTCCCGTCGGTTGTAAGTTCTACAAAATCGAATCTCTTGGAAACTGTTCGAGATGGAATATTTCCGTCACTAATGCTCTGGGTCATTGCCACCAACAGTCGAGGTTCTTCTCCCAAGTCTTCAGTATCAATTAATACGGCGCCGTGTTTCAATGTTGCAGAATTCTGTTCAATCATCAAATCAACTACTGCATCTAAAAGCGGATGTCCGGGTGCAACCAAATCCGCTTTTATTTCGCCTGCAATATTCACAAATTTTCTTTCAAAAGTGATCCGTTCGTACTTAGAAAGTACAGGAGCACCTGTTCCTATCAAGCGGTCTCGCTCTCGCACTGCTACTGGAACGTGTGTAACTTCCCACTTGCCGGATTCACGTTGCACTGCACGTCCTCCAAGTCGGGCAAAAGCACTGAGAAAGAAAGACTGAATGTAATGAGGTTGCAACCTACGGGCCTGCAAATCTTCGATTCTGCGCCTGATTGCTTCAATGTCACTCAAGGCCAATATATTGGTGTGAAGAGCCCGCTCTGCAATTAGAACATCAAGGCCTTCGGCAACACGAGAATCAATTACTTCATTGAGACGTTCACGAATCTCAGGCTTATCTCCATATCTAATGGCTTCAATTAGAAGTTTTCGTAATGGTTCTTCCGCGAAGGCTTCTCCAAGGACATCAAACACCTTACCCTTATATGCTGCGCGTTGTTCTTCAATTTTCATAAGCAAACGTTGGAAGACTTCACCTTCGCGAGTATTTGCCGCAACTAAATTCCAAAGATGGCAAACTTCCTTTTGACCAATACGGTGAATACGACCGAATCGCTGCTCTATTCTGTTCGGATTCCAGGGAAGGTCATAATTGACCATCAAATGCGCACGTTGCAGGTTTAAGCCTTCACCAGCAGCATCAGTTGCTACTAGCACGCGAACATCTTTATCCTGAGTAAAGAGATTTTGAACTTTTCTACGATCTTCACGTCCCACTCCACCGTGAATTGCAACTACTGCCTCGTTTCGGCCGATTAAGGTCCGAATCTGCTCAATAAGATAATTCATAGTGTCTTTGTGTTCTGTGAAGATAATAATTTTTCTAAGATTTCCAGATTCATCTCTTGTAAGCGCACTGTCGGTCAGGATTGTTCGAAGTTCAGTCCACTTCTTATCGGTGCCAGAGAATCGAACGCGTTTGGCTAACTCAGTTAGTTTTTCAAGAACTCGAATCTCTAACTTCAATTCTTCGACCGTCTGAGCAGCTGTTGCCGCATCTACTACGTTTTCTTCAATGTCTTCTAACTCTGATTCAGGAATGTCATCTATATCGTCCAAATCGTCATCCGATAGATCTCGTTCAAGAAGCGAGCGCAAATGTTTTTCTAGCGAAATGTCTCTTTGGGACCTATTTGCAATCTGCTCCATTTCAATGCGCCGAGCTTCAAGGCGATCACGGCGTCTTTGCAAGCTTTTCCAAATTGCCTCAGGACTTGAGGCCAAACGTCGCTGGAGGACAGTTAGTGCAAATCCGACTGTATTGCCGCGCCGTCCATCGCCTTCAGCTTTGAGGCGATCCGCACGATTCATTTCGTCTCGCACGTATTCAGAAACTGCTTCATACAATTCTTGTTCCTCATCTGAAAGTGCGTATGGGACTGTGTATGCACGTCTTTCAGGGAAGAGAGGCGTCCCCTCCATGGTCAAGAGCTCTTCTTTCACCATTCTGCGCATCATGTCGTCAATATCCATGCTGTGCACACCATCTCGGTACTTACCTTCAAAGCGATCTCCGTCAAGGAGTGCCAGGAATAACTGGAAGTTCTCCTGGTTGCCTGCATGGGGAGTTGCTGTCATGAGAAGTAAATGACGACAAATCTTTCCCAGCATTAATCCGAGTTGGTATCGCTTGGTTGTCTTTAATTCTTGACCAAAGTAGTGAGCAGACATTCTGTGAGCCTCATCGACAACGATTAAGTCCCAGTCGCTTCGCTCTAGCTTGGCTTGAAGATCTTCGTCTCTAGATAGCATGTCCATACGAGCAATTAAGAGTGGGTGATCGACAAAGAGTTCGCCATGCATATCTGCATCAACCATGGAGCGAGAGAGAATTTCAAACTTTAAACCAAACTTTTCAAAGAGCTCGTCTTGCCACTGATCTGCCAGGCCTCCTGGAGAAACAATTAGGCATCTCGCTAGGTCTCCACGAAGAATGAGCTCTTTTATGTATAAACCAGACATAATTGTTTTCCCCGCACCGGGATCGTCCGCCAAAAGAAAGCGAAGTGGTGTGCGTGGAAGCAGTTCCCCGTAGACCGCCGTGATCTGATGCGGAAGTGCATCCAGGTCCGAGGTTGTAATCGCGAGCATTATGTCAAAGAGAGCTGCGTAATGTATTCGAAGAGCTTCTGCACCGATACGCCAAGACTCAGGGTCGCCATCAAATGCAGGGCCAGTTCCTGCCGAAGTAACCCTTAGAGAGGATTCTTTGTCTCTACCCACAACAATTTGACCAGTATCGCCATGGCTATCCTTATATGTAAGGGTAATGAAGTTGACCCCGTGCCATTGCACTTGAACTACTGTGACGGGGGTAGCACCAACTAGGCCACCAACCTCAATACCTGAAACTAGATCCTCTAGGCGATGGGCAGGACTTGAGCTGTGTGGGTTTTGATCAGCCACTCTTTATTAACCCCCAATAGTCCGCCGGCACTAGTGCTAAAACTACTTGGTGTTACTGACATAAGGAAATGTTTTTAGGTGAAAGTGGCTGGTCAATCCATAAATTTGAGCACTTTCCGGGATTTATTCACTTAACTGCGCTTTTCTAGTTCGTACATTTATGGCTCGGGCTTTCGCCTCCATTAGATCCCGCTCTTCCTTACTTTTAGGAATTGGAAGAAACTTATATCCGCCAGATCCACCACTTCGAGGCTGTCTAGGTGCTTGCGGTTTTTTTGGTTTATTGGGGGCTTTTGGTTTATTTGGTTTGAACTTTCCAAATTGTTGTTCATTTAGCATGAGGGCTACTGTCTTTCTTTAGAAGTTGGTTTCTAGGTGCGTGACCAGGTGTACACGGCACTTTTGTTTAACTATCAGGTATTTCTGTTCATTGAGGTTCAACGGTGTTCAAGTCAGATGCCCTCTTATGCGCATAACAGCGCAACTTTCCGCTTTTAGCCATTGTTCAAATATCTAATTACTATATAACTTGTCTATTACTACCTCTGGTCCACGTTTTGTTAGGTACTCCTTTACGTGACCGGCAGTAAACCGGCGATTGCGACCTACCTTGACTGAACCGATTTCATTATTGCGAAGTAGGCCATAGATAGTCCCCCGCGATACATGAAGGTAATCAGCTACCTCATTAGGGGTATAAAGAGTTGGCATATCCATTTTTGTTCCTTTCGATTGATATGTGTTCAATGATGACAAAGTTTGTTGATTTTGTACCGTTAAAGTCCAATGAATAACATCAAGAATATACGTAACCGCATTTGGCCGAAAAAGGGTTACGTATGTTCGGGGTGTTTCCTCAAAGTATCTACACCTCTCTGATCTTCTCTTTCAGGCGATAAGTGTGTTTAGTGCCTCCGAGAATGAGTTGGATGTTCTTACGGCCAGAGGGTGTCTCAATCGTGAAGTGTCGATCTAAGAGGCTCTTTAGTAGTTTGCCCGCATTTGATACCTGGGCACGTGGCTTGATATCAAACCATTTGTCTTGAATATCTAGATCTGCAACGTTTGCGATTTCAACAATCTGTGTAGCGGTGAGATTGGCATTTTGGTTCTTGCTCCACCATTCCTGAATTAGCTCTCGGATCTGCTCTGTATCTGAGTTAACTGAATCCTTTTGGTAATCCATATCCGTCATAAACCCTTCAACGCTTGCATTTTGAAGGATTCCACCCATTACTTTGGAGAACTCCTCAAAGCTCCCTAGTGGCTGTCCATTCCATGCAGGGCGTCCAGCATTGATCCACGACATCACAATCGTTAAGCAGGCATCTACTAAGTCGGCACGATTCTCCTGCACCCATTTCATCAGTGGGTTATGTAGAAAGTTTTCTCGTAGATACGGCTCATCAGTATCGGGAATTAATCGAGCTCTAATGACACGGCGCTTTAACTGACCAGAAAAGTCTGGGTTGTTCCCTGTTGCGATCCATGGTCCAAAATTCTCTAGCTTTACATCGTTATTGGTACCAAGAGCTCGGTCACTATAAATAGTGGAAGTAACAACACTTGCTAAAACGTCAGAATCGATCTTACGATCATCCGGCAAATTATCAAACAGATATGGTCCGCCTCCAGACATCAAGTGAGAAGTAATCTGCTTACGGACTTCTTCCTCGTTATTGGAAAAAACCTTTGTCGGCACGGAACTTCCCATACTTGGATAGCAAAGAACTGTCGCAAGCAGTGTGGCTCCAGAACCGTGGATTGGTTTATCCAATAGAAAGAATGGTGATGGTCCAGTAAAGAGATTACGCGCAAAGTCATGAAGCATTAATGCGAGCGCGTGTGCCTTATCTTGCTTGGTTGCTAGTGGAAAATCATGCAGGCAGTCGTCAAGGATAAATGAGGCAGCTTCTGCCGCATCTTTGAACCGTGACTTCTCCCCTAAATCCAAGCGAGAAAGATCCAGGCTACGGACACGGTAGATCTGTGAATCTGCGTCATAACCAAAAGCGCTAACAAGACGACCATCAGAGGTAATGACTGGAATAGTCGTTACTTTTTTAAGGTAAGGAAGTGGTGGATTGATTGTCTCTAGGAGATCATCGATCACCATTTGCTGTGGATCTGCTGGCGTTAGCCCCTTACTTGAAGGTCGCACCCAGTCAGCAATGCGGGCAAATTCATGCCGTGCTGATTTGGAATCCAATAGATCCCAGCCAACCTCGCCAGGATTGATGCGTAAAATGCCTGTTTTATTCCTAAAGATTCGCGGAGGTTCATTAGCAACATAAACAGCAGACCATGCCTGAGCTGTCTTGGTTGGCAGATCGCCACTATTTGCCACGATGTAACGTTTTCCTGGAAGACCCAGATCTACTGGAGAACTAATACCACCTTTGAATGGGCATTGATTACAGTGGTTTGAACCATGGAGCGAAGAGGCAATGCTCTCACAGCTTCGTCTAGCTTTTTCGGCATCGACTTGATCAAATTTTCGATCACACTCAATAGGGTCATAATCTGGATGCTCTTTTGACCATTCGTGAAAAAGTTCGCGACCATTTTTCTCAAAGTAAAGAATTGATGCAATAGCAAACCATTCGGAGTAGTCCGCGCTCTTTGGTTGGCTAAACACCTGATTAACCCAGGAGCATCCACGTTTTACTTTTGCTAAATCCATGGAGCCAGGAGTGACTACTGCTGGCTTCTCTGGGGTAGAGCGAACCTTTGCGCGACCAACGCTTTCAATTTCATTAATTGAATAAACTCGCTCTGGTGAATATGAAAGAAACTTTGTGCGCTTAGGATCTTTAAGCTCCTTAAAGTTCCATGAGCCCGGAAATCGAAGTACTCGACCGAGATCATGTGTTGGGTCAAACTTGAATGGAAGTGCAAACTCAGCAAAACCTTGATAAAAGTTTCGGATGAGCTGCTGTGCCAACTTGCGATCTTCAACACTTGAAATGCTGATTTCTTCGGTTAAGACCCAGTATGCATGAACTCCCAATCCAGATGAGACTGTAAATGTTGGTCGTAATGTAAATGACTCGAGAAGCGTCAAGACCTCCGCCTGGGAAGTAGGGAGGTTTTTCTCTGGTTTCAAAGGATCTGAAACATCAACATCCATGCCAATGATGCTGATGTTTCCTACGTTCGCATTTCCACCGCGACTTCCATCCGTTAGTTTCTGGGATCGACGACCAATACCGAAATAGACCTGCGTATTTTCGCTAAGTTGAGAGGCACGGGTTGCAATTGCATCGATATCCGTCGCATCGAAATATTCACTCTTTAGATTTTCCATCTTCGGATGATCTGTGTGTGAGAGCACAAAGTATCCAGAACCATTTCCCAGCACAGCCTTTAAAAAGTTGCGTGAAACGTCTTGGACACTTTGTGTTGTATCTGCGAGCGCCATTAGTTGCTACCTCCTGTTAAGTAAGAGGGCAGGGCAAGAGGACTTGGTTCTGCAAGGAAATTGATGGCCGACTCAGGGATTCGAACTGCCCGTCCAATACGCTGAACTGGGAGCTCTCCTGAAAGGGTCATTCGGTAAATCTTGCTTTCGCTAAGGCTGAGACGTTCGGCTGCCTGCCGAACAGTTAATAGTGAAGACATACTGTTTATTCCTCAATAGTTTAGTTATGTTTGGTTACACCTGGTTGGTGCTGGACCAACAGTCTCATTTCTCGAAAAAAACACGGGAGGTCTGTCGAATTTCGACGGAGGTCAGATGCCATTTATTAAGAAGCAGCCAATAACCACTCCAACAATTATTGAATTAACCATCACGGAGATGGTTCGTTGGAATGTGCACTCAATTCTTCGCAATTTCGTTGCCGAAGATATCCGAGTGGCTCAGGAAATCGAGGAGTACCTAAAAAGGATTGGCTCCAAGAAGGTAAGGAAAATCAATTCTGATAACACCATTATCTTTGAAGAAGACGGAACGCTTCGTGAAAAACCTGACTACCAGCGTTGGGGTGCACGTCGGCTTTCTGCCCGTCTTAAGCGAAAGTCTGAGTCTTCTTACGGTAAATCTATCGGAGGACAAGAATCAGAAAAATTACATCTAAATGTTGAGGAGCTTGTTCACTTCTCACTTCTCCTAGGCGTTGCTCCCACATATCTATTGCAACCTACCTTGGAGCAGCTCGAATGGAACTACATACTTCGCTTGAAAAATGTTGGCGATCCAGATTTTGAGGTGCGAGCCGTTCCATGGCTTCTTTGGGTACATGGTTTAAAGCCGCTCAAGCAATTAGACGATTCCGCCTTCCTATTTAGAATGCGTGAACTTTCAACCACACCTATAAATGTTGGCTCAGTGAACAAGCCTCGGCCAGCAATGCCTAAGGTTGATGTGTCATCACCAGATGGGATTGAGCAAGATCTGAAGCGTTGGGATCAAGCACGAAAGTCTCCAATCTCTGCTCTTATTGATGGCGTAACAACCCCAGAGCACGGCGGCCCGATTACGAGTCCGCCTTCTGCGCATCCGTTGGATGCCCTAACTTACGGAACTACAACTGAAAACTTTCACCAGAATACAAAGGCGTACAACCTGCTCATGCATCACGTGCGACAAGCGGTGGTCTACATGAATAATTCAAATAGACAGGCAGATCGAATCATGGATATTGAGTGGTTCTTGGATCGGATCCGCGAGGATTTATCTGCTATCGCCTACTTCGGCGATGGCAGCGTGCCAGCAAGGCCGAGTGCTCCAGAGTAAATGTCGGTCTTAACTTATGGCTGTGCTCCAGTTGTTACAGGAAATGGAACTCCTATTGTTACCAAGATTTCTCCAAGGGTCGGAGATTTGGTGTGATTTCCTGCCACACTGATCTTATTCCAGGCACTTGCGATTCCAAATAAAACATTAAGAAATTTGCTAGGCCAATCGAAGAATCCTCAATAATCTCAGTATCGCTCCCACTCTTTCCTCGATGCAAAGTATTGCCCCGCACTCGGTACCAGGTATCGAGTGCACCTTTGTGGTGTCTTGTAGAAACTGAATCATAATCAATATCCCTAGAGTCTCGAATGGATACGTAAGGAATAGCATTAAGTTCTAATGCTTTCCTGAACGCACCCCTGTACTCCATTGATTTCTTCATTAATCTCATGGATTCCGACGGTGATTTCGTAATCCCACCAAAAGTCATTGACCAAACGTGTTCAAGTATGGAATTAAGAAGAAGAAAATTGCCAATTTTACGGTTCTTTAAGTACCAATCATTTTCCCGCGATGAAAACGAGCCACTAGTCTCGTCAAGGCTCAATCGAATATCTTCAATAATACAAGGGAAACTCTTTGATAGTAGAGGGTCTCGGTTACAAGTCCATTCCCCTTCAAAATACTCAGCCCCTCCGTATTCTGTTGATCTACCTACAAAAATATTTACCTCAACAGTTTCTCCCAAATTGTTGGTTGAAAGGCAGGTTGAGAGTTCATAATTATTTCCTTCATAACGCTGAACAGTTTCATAGAAAATACCTTGGCATTCGACTTTTGGCGTCAAAACAAAGCCTGACAATTTCTCCTTACCTGCAACTCGTTGTACTAAAGGCATCAGATCTCGCAGCTTCAATTCAAAGCCGTCAATAAAGGATCTCTCATTTCCAGCTAGGAAATCTTTCACTTGCCCAAAAGCAAGTTCCCCTGGCTTCAACGATCCGTAGACAAACAGAGGAAGATTATTCGTCATTATTATTCTCAGATGTGGAAAATTGGGTTAATGAAAATACATCTACATCTATTCCCAAAGTACGCATCCATAGGACGCCATCATTGCTATTTAACAAACTTTTCGGATAAATCATAGTAGAGACTCTGAGACAATCTGGTGCCAATTTAAAACTCATCTCATAAATCTTGCTGCTTGGGAAAACTAAATCCGAGTACTCAACACGGTCTTCGATTTCTCCATTTGCATCAAACTCTTCGATAACTTCTCTATTGTCTTCACGCTCTGCTATCCACCAAGTGGCATTGCTTTGTCTGTAAACACCTTCGCTAATTGCCTGTTTTTTTAGTTCCTTATCGTTGGAAAAAATGGAAACCATAAAAGGCAATAGATTCATTTCTAAAGGCCCTTGTAAATCAGGATTACATAGAATGATCGTGTGTGCTGGCTGACTTGTCGAGGCGTGCGAGACTGGACTAATGACCCAAAGCGGAATGTGTTTCTCTACCAAGAATGCTGCAAAACCTGGCCGCCAAATTCGGCCGCCCACTTCACCGTGCAACTCTCCCCAAATAGTTCGCGGAGCAAAAATTAGTTGAGCCGTCGTTTCACCCGCCATGGTTAAAATATAGAATGATTTCGCTGGCACTGCTAGACCTTGTAACGAGCCGTCTGTTTAATCCGTTTTGGTCTCTACCAAACTAGCTGTTTGTTCCTCCAGTGCCGCCTGCAGTAATTCAAATCTGTTTATTGTTGGAATCCAAAGATCGCCTTCAAGTGAGTATCTTGCAAACTCAGCATCTGGACTTACGATCAAACGAACTTCAATGCCTGATTTCTTGACATTTTCACCATTTTTGGCCCAAAGTTCCTCACGCAGTGCATCAATGGAAAAGTTGGAGGCCACATAAGCTTTTCTCCAATGGCTCCAAACCCCAGGTATGTATTCATAGCCACTAGATTTGAATAAATCCCTGAGTGGAAAAGTGCCATCGCCTCTAGATTGCGTAGAATTCCCCACCAGAGCTAGAACTTGCCTTGTCACTGAAGTTGGACCTTCAAGTTTTTCCCACTTAATTTCTTGAATCAAATCTTTGTTATTTTGCAGATCGAGAAATGGCGTTATCTCTTTTTGATCTGTCAAAACAATTAATTTCACAACCGCGCGAGTAGACGCTACATAGAGAAGGCGGCGCTCTTCATTCATTACCGAATTAAGGTCTGAACCGAATATTCTCGAAAAAACCCAATCTGGATGTATGAAGGGGTACCTTCGTTGAATTGCATCTAGCAAAATGACAGTCATTTTTTCCCGACCTTTATAGCGGTGAGAAGTGGAAATTGTAATCCTTCGAGCTAGATCTTCATCAAAGAATGAACGAATATGGGTTAGATACCCGTCCAATTTCCTGCTACTGACGTCAGAGGAAGTCTGGCTAACATAATAAGGAATTGTGTTGGTGCGAGAAAGAATCACAATATCTCGATTCTGTTCTAACTCTTCTTGTAGTAATCGCAGTAACGCTGGAGTAATCAGATCACCATTATGTACCTCTTGCTCATGAGGGGTTGGCTTTATTTTGTCTAAATAAGCGATAGAGATTCTGGTTTGACGCGAGTGGGAAGCTTGGGCTGGAACACCGTGACCTTTCATTATCTGGTTACCAAACTCCACAACATACTTATCTGATCTGTAGTTTGTAGATAGATTTAGTACCTTAGATTTCGGGAAACTATTCTCAAAGGACTCGAAATATTCCAAATCAGCACCAGCAAACCCATTAATTGCCTGCCAATCATCCCCTACGCAAAATAGCTGAATAGAAGGATTTACAATCAAGATGGCTTTCAATAGGGAATCAAACGCATGACTGAAGTCCTGGAATTCATCAACAAATACGTATTTGAGTACACGGAAGTCACCATTGCCGGGAACACGATTAAATATGTGTTTGCCTGATAAAATTGCGAGCGAAGCATCAGCGAGCAGCTTTGAAAAATCAGTATCTCCGTGTTCTTTAAGTTTATTTGTATAAAGACCAAAGAAATATGATGCTTGCTTAATGAATTTTGATTCAATCTCATTTAGTGAATCGTGCTTTTCTGCACGTATACCTAGCTCTTTCGTATCCCACCCTAGTTGGCGACACCTGAGTATGAATTGAGTAATAGCTTTTGTATAACGGAGAATCCCCTCTTCCTTTATCTTTTGCCAGATTTCTTCTTCACTCAGTGGCCGCATTGCTACACCATGGCGCTTTAGGTGAGATCGTAGAGTCTCTTTAAATCCATCTACTCCTCCACGAGCCAAGTCATGTGGATAAAGACTAACTAAAGACCATTCAGGCTTCTGGCTCCAGAACTTTTGCTTCTCCTCCTTCTTACGGTCGTAGGAAGGATTGCCACTCAGTCCAAAATATTCAATTACGGTGCCACTATTGGAGGAATTGAGGATGGTGAAATCTGGTTTGTAATTTTGTCCTCCCCACCAAAAATTACGTTCGTACAAATACTCAACAGAATTTTCGAAGAAGAAGTCAGCAATTAGCTTCTCTCCGGTGGATTTGCAGTATCGGCCATCGATTGACTGTTTCGGCAGACTTCTACGCCACTCGAGAATTTCTTCTTTTGAAAGGTTGTAATGTTCATCGACAACCCTCTCCCAATCATTCTTAAAGTGGGCAAGAAGTAAGCTCTTGATGTCCAGTCCTTTGACTCTATCTTCCAGTGTCCAGTCAACTAATTTTTGAACTAAAGTACTAAGCGTTCTATCGTGATTACTTTCATCGTCGTGAAGAATTGCACCTGTAGGCTGAACAACTGCACGAGCTAACGCATGAAATGTAAGAACAAATGGGAGCTCTATGTTGAGTTCAGTTGAAGTCTCATCGATGGCTTCGGACTCAACTGCAACACGATCTACATCTTTTTGCTTTCTTTGGGCTGAGAGTTTTTCGCTTACTTTTGTTTTCAAGATATTTTCAGCGCTTGGAAAAAATAAGTAAAGTAACCGGCGTCTTATTTCGATAGATGCCAGCCTGTTGAAAGCGAGCATCATTATTTCAGAGGGTTTCACTCTGCAATGTTTGACCATAAAGAATGCCCTATAAACCACCGTTGAGGTCTTGCCACTACCTGCCCTGGCAATCAATTGAATATTGCCATGCACTTCGCCAATTGCATCAAGCTGCTCATCTGCAAGAAGAACTTTGTTCGTTGGGGTGGGTAATACATTTATCCCAAACCATCCGCGTAAGAATTCACGACGTATCTGCTTGTATTCGGCTTCCAAGTTAGAGGTTCCATATTTAGATTGGAAATGGGTGTCTGCAGACAAGTAGTCGCCCTGAAACCAACCTATGATGTCACGGGACATTACTTCTATCAGCTTGTTCCGCTCTTGTTCTAGAGCTTCTTTTTCGGCCCTCGCTAAAGCCGCGAGCTCTTCTCTTTTCTTCTGCTCGGCGATTTCTGCCTGTCGGATTCTGTCACTCTCCGCAAGCCTTTGTCTTTCAATCTCTGCAGCCTCTTTAGCAGCCTTTTCTTGTCGAGCAACATAAGTTGCGTTGTTCCGAATTCTTGCCATAGCCACTAGATCACCAAGTTGTGCAACGAATTGTTCTCTACCTAGCAACTCAATTAATGAAGAGATGGCAGATTGCTCTCCGTCGTATAAATCCATACCTGCACCTAGATTTTTTTTGATTTGATCCACGTGAGAAATCGCCGAATAGTTCATCGGTGCGAACCAAGCCCTCGGCCAGTTTTCAATCAACTGATCTGCAAGTAGCTCTAGGTCTGTAAGGGGAGTTTCAGACATGCACCCATTTTGCCTCAATGAGCCGACAACAACAATGGACTTGGAATATTGGCAACGTCAGCAATCTATTTTGGCTACTGCCTAGCTACAAAAACTGTTACCTATCCGTAAGCCCTGGTGTATGAATTAATTGCAAGTGACTTAAGGGTGGGGGTGTATGAATTGGTGTATGAATTACCGTCACAAACTGTCCCAAACGAAGTGAAAAGCACTCTTGTAGATGTCAGTGGGTGTTATCATAATTAGTGCGAAAGGTCGCACAATTACATATGAATACGCTTGATCCATAGATCAACTATCTGGTGGCGGGTGAAGGATTTGAACCTTCGAAGGCAGAGCCGGGGGATTTACAGTCCGCTCCCATTGGCCGCTCGGGCAACCCACCTGGTTGATCTGGCCAACAAAACTGAACGTAAAGGTACCTC
>Ga0194118_10004281_pt1 | contig 15750 bp, 12 predicted proteins | sample TA2MahsurfametaG_2_FD_148662 | JGI IMG/M metagenome (GOLD analysis project Ga0194118, IMG submission 148662) | Freshwater microbial communities from Lake Tanganyika, Tanzania - TA2015013 Mahale N5 surface | ecosystem: Environmental > Aquatic > Freshwater > Lake | place: Tanzania: Lake...
GATGCCGAGCTTAAAATGATCGAAGATCAATTGAATCACCGCCCCAGAAAACGATTGGGATTTAAAACCCCACATCAGGTGTTTCATGAATCTTTAAACCGTGTTGCACTTCGTACTTGAAGCCACGCACAACACTACGCTCGAATCCTTAGATTTAGATTCGCTCCATCACGCTATATGTCGGATTACCCCGCAACTATTCAAAACGCTGTCACAAAATTATGGCCTGAAGTCGCTGACCTTGCCAAAGCCAGTATGGATGTTTTTTGACGCACATGATTCTCTGGCTGAGCTCATTGGAAAACACCCTACCTTGAGCTCTGTTGATGTGGGCAGTCTACCCATGGAGACTAAAAATCGGAACTCGTTTCTGTCAGCATTGAAGCCAAACCCACGACTACAACATATCGGTGGTGCATGGATCATTCCTAGACGCGGGTTTTTTTGTCCAACAATTGGAATGAATTCAGTTCCGTGATCAAATTCCTTCAAACCGCTGTAAATTTTCCTAACCTGACCTCAGTAAATCTTAGCTTTGTACTAGTGGATGCTCTACTACTCGACTTTCTGGAAAAGGATTCGCAATTAGAGAAAATCTATCTGGGCGAAAGCGGGTTAGAAGACCATCAGCTACAAGACCGGCTACTGAATCTGGTCAGGAATTCGAGTCGGATTAAAGAATTTCAACTCCGTTATGATCCAAACTTAAGTGGAGCAGAACAGAAATTTCGCGCGGCACTGAACGAAGCACTCGCGCTCAACCGAGAACTGACCTCAGAACCCAAGATTGCCGCTGCCAGTGGAGCAATGTACAAGCTGATCGAAGACGAGGCCAAGAGAGGAGGCGCACAGCCATTGCCGTCGTTACCGCTTGAGGTCACCAACTTGCTAGCAACAGCCATTGCCCGCTACGTGCGACCCGACAAAGCGAAAGCGATCTTCGACGAGCTGATACTGCACGCACCCGCACGCCAATAAATAAGAAATGTGAAGTAGCCCGATAGGCCGGATTCTGTGCACCGGCCTTGCGGCCAGCGTGACAGTCATTCCTCTAGGCGCCGGATTACTCCGGCGCTCAAGCTTCCTACCCGCACGCTCCGCGAGCAACATCAATGCGTGCCTATTTGGAATTGCTCCGGGTGGAGGTTACCGCGTTTCACCGTAACTAAATACGCTCGTCTCTGTGGCCCTATTCCGCGCCTCACGGCGGACGGCCGTTAGCCGTCACCCTGCTCTGTGGAGTCCGGACCTTCCTCCCGCGATATCGCGATCGCCAGCGACTGTCTGGGCTACTTCACGCCGCCATTCTACCTGCTCGCCGCTGATTCAATTAGCGGAAAACTGGCTTACGCTTCTCCAAAAATGCCGAGAAGGCTTCCTTGGCATCAGGCCCCTTGAGCATCCGAGTGAAGTGCTGGATTTCGGTCTGCATAGCGCCCGAGACCGCGCTCTGCAGATCAGCCTGCATTAACTGCTTGGTAATGCGCAGCGATTCTTTAGGCAGGGCCGCGAGTTTTTTGGCCTGCGTATGAACAAACGGCATCAGTTCTTCTGCAGGTAGAACACGATTTACCAAACCCATGCGCTCGGCTTCTTGCACATCAAAAGGCTCGCCGAGCAACAGTTTTTCTGCAGCGCGCTGATAACCTACTAATCGCGGCAGCAACACACTTGAGGCAAATTCCGGACATAAACCCAACTGCGTAAACGGCATCGCAAACTTTGCGCGTTCACTGGCATACACCAGATCGCAATGCATCAGTAGCGTAGTACCAATACCGACAGCGATCCCGGGTACTGCGGCGACCACGGGTTTTGAGGTGACGCGCAGGGCATGCATGAATCGCGATACCGGCGTGTCATCGCTTTGCGGCGGACTGCGCAAAAAATCTTCCAGATCATTACCGGCAGTGAATGCGTCACCATCACCTGTGATAACGATAACGCGCACTCCATCACTCGATTCTGCTTCGGTCAGGGCATCTGCTGCCGCTTGATACATGGCAGCCGTAATGGCATTTTTCTTGTCGGGGCGACTGAAGGCGATAGTTGCAATCGCTTGTTCAACGCTAACGCGTACGCTCATTACAGCCTTTCAAAGATGCCTGCTGCACCCATGCCCGTACCAACGCACATACTGAGCATGCCGTACTTTAAGTTACGGCGTCTGAGCCCGTGAATCACAGTGGCCGCGCGAATGGCGCCAGTGGCGCCAAGTGGGTGGCCTAAGGCAATCGCACCACCCAGCGGGTTCACTTTCGCTGCATCGAGCCCAAGGTCATTGCACACTGCCAGCGCTTGTGCTGCGAAGGCTTCATTCAGCTCGATCCAATCGAGTTGGTCTTGGGTCAAGCCAGCGTGTTTCAAAGCGACAGGTATAGCCTCTTTGGGGCCAATGCCCATAATCTCGGGCGGCACGCCGCGGATAGAAAATGACATGAAGCGCGCCAAGGGCGTGAGATTGAATTGCTTGAGAATTTTCTCGCTCACCAAAATCAAGGCGCCTGCACCATCCGAGGTTTGCGAGCTATTACCGGCAGTGACGCTGCCTTTCGCAGCAAATACCGGCTTCAGTTTCGCCAGCCCTTCGAGCGTCGTGTCTGCGCGTAGGCCTTCATCTTGGGTGATGGTGCGGGTTTTGATGTCAATTTCACCGGTCGCCAGATTCGGAAATTTTTCGATCACTTCAACCGGCGTAATTTCTTCTGCGCGCTCACCGTTTTCAATGGCTGCAGCGGCACGACGATGCGACTCGACCGCGAATGCATCTTGCGCCTCGCGCGTGATCTTCCATTGCTGCGCTACCTTCTCTGCGGTGAGACCCATGCCGTAAGCCATACCGATATGTTCATCGCGGAAGATGCCGGCGTTGAATGATGGGTGATAACCCATTAACGGCACCACCGACATCGACTCAACACCGGCAGCGATCATCACATCCGCCTCGCCCGTGCGAATACGATCAGCCGCCATGGCAACTGCCGTCAAGCCAGAAGCACAGTAGCGATTAACCGTCACGCCACCCACCGATTTTGGCAAACCTGCCAGTAGCACGGACATGCGTGCCACATTCAAGCCTTGCTCGGCTTCGGGAAACGCGCAACCAACGATCGCATCCTCAATGGTTGCAGGATCGAGTGCCGACACCTGCGCCAGTGCAGCTTTCAGTGTATGCACCAGCAGATCATCAGGGCGCATGTGTCGAAACACGCCGCGCGGTGCTTTACCGATTGGCGTGCGGATTGCGGAGACGATATAGGCGTCTTGTAGTTGTTTGCTCATATTCAATCCTTAGTTCCTCACTGGCTTGCCGGTCTGTAGCATACCCATGATGCGTTCTTGCGTTTTCGGATGCGCTAACAAGGAAATAAACGCAGCGCGCTCGCGATCCAGCAGCCACTGCTCGGACACACGGCTACCCGGCTCGATATCACCACCACTCACCACATCGGCAATTAATTCACCGATATGCATATCGTGCGCCGAAATAAAACCACCATCGCGCATATTCACCAGCTGCGCTTTAATCGTCGCGCTGCCGTAGCGCCCGGTCACAGGAATCAGCGACGCGATAGGCGGACGGTAGCCCGCATCGGCCAAAGCCAGTGCCTGTGTGATTGCCACATGCAACAACTCATGCGCATGCAGCACGATCACATCGCCTTTGGACAGGTAGCCCATCTTCTTTGCTTCCATCGCAGATTTTGATACTGCGGCGGTCGCTGCATTCATGTAGCGCTGCTTCAGGAACTGCAGAATGTCATTCCCTTTGGCCTCACGCGCAGAGCGAAGTGCTGCTTCTTTTAAGCCACCACCTGCCGGCACCAGACCCACGCCGACTTCGACCAAGCCGGCATACGACTCCAGCAACGCAACCCGTCGGCTCGCGTGCATCATCAACTCGCAACCACCGCCCAGCGCCAAACCACCCACCGCAGCGACTACTGGAACATTGGCGTATTTCACGCGCATCATCGCGTTTTGAAACCGCGCGACAAACGGCTCAATCGCCTTCGCACCACCCGACATAAAGAGTGGCAACATGGACTGCAGATCAGCACCCGCAGAAAACGCACCGCCCTCGGCAGCATCTGCGTGCCAGATCACCAATGCGCGGTAGTTCTGCTCTACCTCATCAATCGCGCGCTCCAGGCCAGCGATGACATCAGGCCCCAGGACATGCAGCTTGGTCTTGGTCGAAAAAATCAGTACACCATCGTTCTGGTGCCACAAGCGAACTGCATCATCCTCATGTACCGTGGTGCCTGCATGGCGGCCATGCGGCGTGTTAGACCCGAGCAGTGGCGCACGGAACAACTGCCGCGCATAGACCGGTAAGTCAGCGCGTGGCACATAGGTTTTACGCGTCGGCGACCAAGACCCCGCGGCCGTATGCACACCATCGCGACCGTCAAATACCCACGCAGGCAGTGGCGCACTCGATAGCGCATGGCCGGCGTCAATGTCGTCTTTCACCCATTGCGCAACTTGCTGCCAGCCTGCGGACTGCCATAACTCAAAAGGCCCTTGCTGCCAGCCGAAGCCCCAACGCAAAGCAAAATCGACATCGCGCGCATTGTCAGCGATGGAATCAAGATGCACCGCGATATAGTGAAAACTGTCGCGGAAAATCGCCCATAGAAATTGGGCTTGCGGGTGCGTTGAGTCATGCAGCGCCTTGATCCGTTTCGCCGGATCTCTTTCTTTCAATATGCGAACAACAAGCTCATCCGCTTTCGCGCCGGAAGCCACATAGTCATGACTCGCAGCGTCATAGCGCAAGATATCTTTGCCTGCTTTTTTGAAAAACCCCGCGCCGGTTTTTTGCCCAAGCTTGCCATCAGCAATTAATTTGGCTAGCGCAGCGGGCGGTTGATACAGAGAGTGAAAAGGATCTTCAGGCAGCTTGTCGGTCATGGTGTGAATTACATGACCCAAGGTGTCCAGACCAACCACATCAGCGGTACGGAAAGTACCAGATTTCGCGCGACCGAGCTTTGATCCGGTCAGATCATCAACCAAGTCGTAGCTGAGGCCATATTTTTCAGCCTCATGCATGGTGGCCAGCATGCCAAATACGCCGACGCGGTTCGCGATGAAATTCGGCGTATCAATCGCTCGCACCACACCCTTACCCAGGGTACTGGTTAAAAACGTCTCTAGCTGATCAAGGATGTGTGGCTGTGTAGCTGACGTCGGAATCAGCTCAACCAAGTGCATGTAGCGTGGCGGGTTAAAAAAGTGCACGCCACAGAAACGACTGCGTAATTCATCCGGTAGCGTACTGGACAACTCGGTGATGGAAAGGCCGGAGGTATTGGTCGCAAAAATCGCATGCGGTGCAATATGCGCGCCGATTTTTGCGTATAGCTGATGCTTCCAGTCCATGCGCTCGGCAATCGCCTCGATGATCAGATCCGCTTGCAGCAACTTATCGAGGTGATCATCAAAGTTTGCGGTTTCGATCAGCTCGGCTTGCGCGCTATCCGCCAGAGGTGCTGGGCTGAGTTTTTTAAGTTGCTCAATGGCGCGCATCGCAAGCGCATTACGCGGCTGGCCTTCCTTGCCGGGCAAGTCGAACAGAACAACCGGCACGCGCGCGTTGATACAGTGCGCGGCAATTTGTGCGCCCATCACACCCGCGCCGAGCACAGCGACTTTTTTTACAATGAAATTACTCACGAAACAGAACTCCTGATAGTTGTCATCGTTACGCGACAATGGATTCCGGCCTCCGCCGGAATGACGGCACAAAAGTCGGCAGCTGCAGTGCAGTCGTTCTATAACTCTTAAGCAACAGGGCCATCATCTATAAATCCAGACTCATTACAACGTCATCCCGGCGAAAGCAGGGATCCAGAATTTTTCAAACACATTAGAACAAGCGCTCATCCATCTCCATTAGATTCTTCACACCCGATCTCGCCTGCCGAATCAGCATCGCGGTTTCAGGCAATAAGCGCGCGAAGTAAAAGCGTGCAGTCGCCAGCTTGGCTATATAAAAGTCATCGCCACTTTTTTGTTTATCCAGCGCGATCTTTGCCATGCGCGTAAAGAAATACGCGAACACCAAATGACCTACCACCCTCAGATAAGGCACCGCCGCACCACCGACCTCATCGCGGTTCATGAAGGCCTTCATACCGATTTCCATCGACAGCTTGGTCACTTTATCGCCCATATCAGCCAGCGGCGTGATGAACTCAAACATCTTCTCATCAGTGCCATGCTGCTCGACAAAGGCCTTGATCTGCTCACCAAACTTGCGCAGCTTCGCGCCATTATCCATCAGCACCTTGCGCCCGAGCAGATCGAGCGACTGTATGGTGTTGGTGCCCTCATAAATCATGTTGATACGCGCATCGCGCACATACTGCTCCATACCCCACTCGGCGATATAACCGTGACCGCCGTACACCTGCAGCGCCTCGGAGCAGGCAATCCATGCGTTATCGGTCAGAAAAGCTTTCACGATCGGCGTTAGCAGCGATACCTGGTCGGCCGCTTCTTTACGCACCTCGGGGTCGGGGTGACTCAGCTCGCGATCAATCAGCAGCGCCACATAAGCAGTAAAGGCACGGCCACCCTCGGCGTAGGCACGCGCAGTAAGCAGCATACGCCGCACATCCGGGTGCACGATGATGGGGTCGGCCGGTTTATCCGTCGCTTTGGGTCCGGTCAGGCTGCGGCTTTGTAAACGATCGCGCGCGTAAGTCACCGCGTTTTGGTAAGCAACCTCGGTCAGCCCGAGCGATTGCATACCCACACCCAGACGCGCCGCGTTCATCATCACGAACATCGCATTCAGTCCGCGATGCGGCTCGCCCACTAACCAACCCGTGGCGTCATCCAGACTGATCTGGCAAGTCGCATTGGCGTGTATGCCCATCTTGTGTTCGATCGCGCTACAGTTAATCGGGTTACGCGCGCCCGGTGCGCCACTGGCATCGGGCAGAAACTTCGGCACCACGAATAGCGATATGCCTTTGGTACCCGCAGGCGCATCCGGTAAGCGCGCCAACACCAAATGCACGATGTTGGCGGCCAGGTCATGCTCACCGGCCGAGATAAAAATCTTGCTGCCCGAGAGGTGGTAACTCCCATCAGCCTGCGGCGTGGCCTTGCTCTTCAACATACCCAGATCCGTGCCGCAGTGCGGCTCGGTCAGGCACATGGTACCGGTCCACTCGCCGGACACCAGCTTCGGCAAATACAGCGCTTTCTGCTCGGGTGTGCCGTGCGCGTGCAGGCACTCGTACGCGCCATGCGACAACCCCGGGTACATGGTCCAGGCCTGGTTGGAGGAATTGAGCATTTCATAAAACGCGTTATTCAGCGTAATCGGCAGGCCCTGACCACCGAATTCCGGGTCACAGGCAAGTGATGGCCAGCCCGCTTCTACATACTGCTTGTAGGCCTGTTTGAACCCCTTGGGCGTGGTGACGCTGTGGGTGCTCGCATCGAAATGGCAACCCTCACGGTCGCCTGCATGGTTCAACGGGAACAGCACCTCGGCAGTGAATTTTCCGCCTTCTTCCAGCACCTGGTTGACAGTCTCGACATCCAGCTCGGCGTGGGCAGGCAGTTCAGCGAATGCTTTTTCAACCTGCAGCAGCTCGTGCAGCACAAACTGCATATCACGCAAAGGTGGATGGTAACTGGGCATGCGAGTCTCCTGAAACTGGGGATGATTAAGGAAGGACGAAGATTATCCAAGTGAATTGTAGCCAATAGGACTGACACACAGATTAGCGCGAGCCACTGCCTTCGTGGGCAGTACTTGCCGGCGCGATGCCTTTATGCTGCGCTAGCCTCGTCAGCTACCTAACCACGAGAGCGGTCCAGCTGGCGCCTGTCGCGTTTGGTAGGGCGCCCGTGAATTGTATCGGCCGGTTCGGTAAAAAGCCTTCGCCGCTCGGCGTTCTCTTGCTGTCGTTGCAGACCCTCGGGGGTGTCTTCGTACAGCTGGCGCGCCACCGTCGCCGGGCCACGCTTGTCGGATAAAGCCAGCACCCGCACCTGCCACTCGGTGCTGCCGTTGTCGATGTCGAGTAGGTCACCGGGTTTCAGCGCACGGGCTGGTTTGCAGCGCTCACCATTCACGCGCACCCGTCCTCGCTCAACCGCCTCGGATGCCAGCGAGCGGGTCTTGAAGAAACGGGCTGCCCACAGCCATTTATCGATACGTGTACCGTCCATCGCGCAATCGACCTCGTCAACGGGTGTAACTGCCCAGCGTCAGCACCTGCAGCACGGTGCGGTACAGGCCATAAGCAAAACGATTCCACAGCCGCCGAGGTAACGACAGGCGTGCAACATCGTCGGCGGTAATGACCACGCCCTCGGCCACGGCCGCTCGGATCATGCGCTGCAAGTCGGCGGCGAATGCCATGTCTCGCACCACAATATTCGCCTCATGGTTCACGAACAGTGACAAGCCATCAAAATTACTCGAGCCCACGGTCGCCCATTCATCATCAATCACCGCAAGCTTGCCATGCAGTTGCGTGCGACGGTATTCAACAATTGTCACGCCGGCACGCACCAAGCGCGGATAGAAAGATTGCGCGACAGCGTCTTGCATCACAAACTGCCCCACCCCAATCAACAATACCACTTCCACGCCACGCTGCGCCGCATGCATCATGGCCTTGCGTAACTTGCGGCCGGGTGCGAAATAAGGCGTGACCAGTAAGGCACTGCCGCGCGCACAGCCTAGCGCTTGCAAGAGCGCACGTTGTATGGCCTGACGGTTGCGAAGATTGTCACGCACCACAAAAGCGGCCTCGGCCACATCGACAGCGCGCCACCGCTGCCGGCTCCGCACATAGGCGCGTAAACTTTGCAAACGTGTTCTCAGCGGTAGCGAGCCCAGCCGCTGCCACTGCGCCAAAACTTCAGCGTGGATAGTTTGCACCAGTGGGCCGCTCACGCCCACGGCAAAATCCCAACGCGGGGCGGGCAGCGGTAGCGCACTACCATCATCTGCGAGCAAATCGTCATTGATATTCAGACCACCCAGAAAAGCGATGCGCTGATCAATCACGGCGATTTTTCGATGCATGCGCGTGATGCCGCGCTCAAACCAGGGATTGAACACCAGTACCCGCACACCCGCAGGCTCCAGTTCTGCGCGTAATTGCACAATCACGTCATCACCGGTACCGAGCCAATCGACGACCAGTTGCACTGCCACACCCCGCTTAGCTGCATTTAGTAATGCAGTCTTAATGCATAGGCCGGCAGCATCGAGCGCAAAGATATAGGTCTCGATGTAAATCTCCAGCAACGCGCCATCACACGCACTGATCAGTGCCGGGAAAAACTGCTCGCCACGGTGTAGTAGCGACAGCTGGTTACCGTGGCTATAGCTTGCCGCTCGCATGGCGCTTCCCAATGGACGAGGTGGCTGAATGACCGGAAGCAGATGAATCAGACGATGCCATCACCTCCGCTGAACGCAACATCAATTCAGTGACGATAGGCGCATGGTCAGACAACCTTGCCCAGCTCGCGCCGAAAAATACCTTAGCGTCCACCACATCAAAGCCACGCACATAAACACGATCCAGCTGCAGCATCGGCATCGCCGCCGGAAACGTACGCGCCGGCGCCTTGCGAGGCCCACGACCCGACAGCCGCCGCAGATAGCTACCAAAGCGTGAAGCCTTCAGCTCATGGTCGAATACCTCAACAACGCCAAGCCGCGCGCACAAGTGATCTGACAGTGCATTAGTCCAGTCATTGAAGTCACCGGCAATCAGCAATGGCGCATGGGCTGGTGCGCTGGCGCTTACCGCCTCGATCAGCGCCTCTGTCTGCCGCAGCCGGCTACCGGCAAACAAGCCAAGGTGAACCACATAGCAATGAATGACGTGCGACTCGATCGTCACAGCACAATGCAATATGCCGCGCGATTCAAACGCATGGTCAGATACATCATGATTGCGAACAGCGGTAATCGGATAATTCGATATCAGCGCATTACCATGATGGCCGTGGTCATACACTGCATTCTTGCCATAGGCACTGTGCTGTGTATGGCTTGCCAAAAATTCATGCTGGCTTTGCGACGGCCAACTCGCATGCTTGATGGCCAGCAGATCATGTCGCCCCTGAACTTCTTGCAAAAAAACGATATCAGCGCCGATACTGGCCAATGCTTGCTTGATACCATGCACCCGTGGCCGTCGCCCCAAGGTGCTCACGCCCTTATGAATATTCCAAGTCGTAATGCGCAGCTTCATGAATCAGCATTCATGACGTAGCGAGGAAGCTGCAGGATAGCCTCAGCATTCGAAGGAGAAAAACAGTGATCGGCTGCCTCGCGCCATGGCAGCCAGCGATGCTGCAAATGCTCTCTCGGTGCCAGCGTGATGGCAATATCACGCGGCACGCAGAGCCCGAATACATGCTCGGTATTTTGCGTGACGCCTGGTGCGTAGCGATGCCGCCAGGCAGGGTAGATCGTATACACGTTCGACAGCTGCCAATCGCGCAGGCTCGCCAAAGGTACCTGCTCACTGCCAATCGCAATACCGGTTTCTTCCAGCACCTCACGCACCGCAGTCACCTGTAAAGGCTCATCGAGAGCGTCTTTAGAGCCGGTCACTGACTGCCAAAATCCGGGCTTATCGGCACGTTCGATCAGTAGCACATGCAGATCAGTGCTATGAATCACTACTAAAACGGATTCAGGAATTTTATAAACGGGCATCGCTCTGCCAGAAAAGTGTGATACCCGCATTATGCCGCGTTAAAAAAAGCCGGCGTTTCGCCGGCTCGCAAGGAAGTTTTATCGCAAAAATTTTATTGCGGAAGCATCGCATATTCACGACTGGATACGGCTAGTGCCGGCGCCCTCGTCTACTTCCATCACTGGCTCACCTTGTATGACGGGTTCTGAGTCACTGCTGCTTAGCGGTCTAGGCCCAAACTGAGAATATCGCGGCTTGGTCACGCCAAAGGCTTCGCCGACTAGGCGCCACTGCTGGAATAGCAAGTTCGATACAAAATCCTATACTGAAGCATCACATTTCAAGAGCGTCTCTACGATCTCAGGGATTTTGTCCCACTCCTCAAGCGTATCGACGATCACATGCCGCAACTGCTCTTCTAGCGGTCGTACAGCAAACTCTGGCGTTACACGTGCCGGATCGGGTGCGCATAGCTTCTCGTAGGACACTTTAACGAGTCGAATAACGGCACGCGCTATTGGCTCATACAAACCCCACTCACCCGTGATCCGCCTATTCAAGTCAGCTTCATTCAGTTGATTAGTGCGCGAGATATAAATATTCATGCAGATATCAGGAAGACTGGCAACCTGCCGCTCGAAGCGTGCGCGCAAGTTGGCAATGCCTTTCAGCATGAGTTCGCCCTGTGCGACCGCGATCTGATTCATGATCTGTTCGCCTTTAGCCGTCAATTTAAGGCCAGAAAAACGCTGCGGCCAAGAGGGTGAGCAGAGTTCTTCTGATAGCAATTCAACCAAAATTTGTGTTTGCTGCGCCTCAAGTGTTTGTCGGCCTGAAGTGAATCTTTCTTCGAGAGTGATGGTCGGACCTAGCAACTGAGCAGCTCTAACTCCCATTTCAATAAAATTATTATTTACAAGCATTACCCCGAGCAAGCCTAGGTCGCACCAACTAGTTAGCACGGCGTTCGTCGTGATGTCTGATATTCCAACACCAAACCTTGCCAGTTGCTCTATAGCCCGCTCCGGGTGACGCCACAGTTGCTCGACTGTTACTCGATCGGCACGAGTACCTTTAGTGACTTGTGTAGGAAGATGAATATACAGATCTGTCATTACGCCCCATCCGAACCAATGACAAAACTCAGAAATCGTCAAACGTCTCTGCATCGTAAGCATATCAGGGCTCAACGAGGAATTCGTCGGCGCTTCAATGGTTACAGGAATCCCTTCATTCACCAAATATTCAATCACATGATACTGTTTGAAATGCCTGGCTATAGCCCAGGGTCCGCGCAAATGCTGATTATCTGCAACGATAAAAGGGGGGTGAGTCAAATTTGCCCCACGCTTCACCAGCGACCGAATCACCGCTAATGAACCGTTCGCGACGGCTACATTCGCTATGGAGGTGTTTCTAGCTGGATCCCAAAAATCCGCCGGCAACTTTTTTTCGTCCAGCCACCAGTCAATCAGCTCTACGAAATCCAATAAAATCGCAAGAACCAGCGGTGTGCTCGGTATGGATTGACCACCTACGCCATCGCTTATGTTGAGTATCCGGCATAGGTCTGCGCCTTCGGTGATCAGCGCTTTGCATGAATCTAAATGTTTATTCACCAACGCGCTCGCCAGGGCATCCCACCCAGTTTTCGGATTGATGAAAGACAGGTTAGCGCCGAGCTTGCAAAGCTCGACAATCATTTTGACGTTGCACTGCTGAACTGCACATATAAGGGGCGTGGTGCCATTCCCCGAGGGCGTATTTGTGTCGCAGCCAGCACTCACCAACAGGTGGACGATGTCAAAATACCCAAGGCTAGCAGCAAGGCAGAGCGGTGTGAAGCCATCTTCGCCCGCATCGTGAGCCTCACGTAGTTTGGGTGACTTCTTTAAAAGCTCCCCGACTCGCTCCGCATAGCCCGACTGAATGAGGTACACCAATAATTCCTGCTCATCGTCAAAGTCAACCTCCGATTCTTCATCTGAGGTCTGCTCTTCATCTGAGGACTCAGCACGCGCCAGCTTGAGCGCTGGCTCGCCAGCCTCGGGACTTTCTTCTTCTCTTCGACGCTTGGTGCCACGAGGGTCGTCTGGCACCCTGACAGTTTGCATCTGCGGTGCGATCGGTACAGGTGGCGCGGGGTTCTCGATTGGCTGGGGCGGAGCTGGAATAGGTGCAGGGGCAAGATCGCCCCGCGTGTTTACTGGAATCATGAGAGTTGGCCTTAGAGCAGGTTAATTGACAGGCATCTGCCGCGCCTGCGGCGATGACGGCCGTGGGTAACACAAGGTCAGGCGGGGGTTCACACGCTGCAAACCTGTTGAGTACCGATGAAATCCCCGGTGTATCGGCGCACCAGAAGTTTTACTGCGGGGCGGGCATAACACCACGGCGCGATGCTGCCACTACCGGCGCCTCATCCACCTCCATCACCGGCGTTATTTCTGCCTCGAACTCTGGTTGACTGCTACTTAGCGGTCTAGGTCCAAACTGAGAATATCGCGGCTTGGTCACACCAAAGGCTTCACCGAATAGGTGCCATTGCTGAAGCAACAGATCCGACAGCATCTCAATATCTCGGTCAGAATTGCTTTGCCTTACCGACTCCATAATCTCAGGAACTTTGTCCCAATCTTTAAGCATGTCGACAACCACATGCGTCAGTTGCTGTGACGGCAGTAGCTTTGAAAATTGGGGCGACATAGCTGATAACTTCGCTCTCTCAAGCTTGTTGTAGGCTTCTTTTGCCAATCGCACGACAGCACGCGCTACCGGGTCATACAAACCCCACTCTTCAGTGAGTTTTCTGTATAGATCTGGCTCGTTCCAACGATTGGTACGTGAAATATAGACTTCGAGACAGAGTTGGGGAAGCGTTAGCACACGGGCATCGAACTCTGCACGATGCTGCGCAATTACAGGTAGTATGAAAGCGCTCTGACGATCAAATATCTGATTCATGGCCTGCTCGGTCCCTACTGTGAGATGCAAACCCGAAAAGGGAGCATGCATCCCACAGGCGATGGATAGCGATTCAATCATGATGTTAAGTGCTTGCGCCATCGTGACACATCCGTCTGCCGGATCGGTAGGGCGCTTGAATGAACTACTACCTAACATCTTCAGGTTGGCAGGCGAAATCCTATCGATGGGCTTCAAGAACCATCTCAATAGTCCCACATTTGCACATTCATTGGAGAGGCTCACCGCTTCGTGCGCAAGACTGTGTCCCTTTGCCAGATTGTCGAGAGTCATGGCACATGCGATCTTCTCCACCATTTTTTTTGGGTTATCCCGCATTTCCACAAGCTTCACACCATCACCCCACTGACCTGCCGCTGAGCTCCAAGTGCCTACATGACTCAAAATGTCTTTAGCAAACGCGTTTTTTGTTGGGTTATGTATCACCTCCAAAATCTTATCGGCTGCCAAAAATGGAGCAATGCATTCAAGCAGGCGATAGTCTCTTCTTGCCAGCGCAAATTCGGTAAGGTCATTATATTTTCTTCCATTTTTTGAAATGATCGGCCTATTTATATCAGCACCCCGTTCCAAAAAAATCTGTACGGCATTAATCGCACCGCACTCCGCCGCGATATGCAACACCAAGACTTGATTCCATGAGCGAGTATCTAGTGTGCACGAATCTACTGCTATTAATTGAATATCCAGCAGGTACTTGATTAATTCCGAAAAATCTTCGCGAATAATACTGAGAAGCGATGTTGTTAGTTCTAGCCCTCCAGAAGAATTCCTGTGTGATTGAAGAAGTTGATTGATATTCGCGCCGCTATGCAGCAGATACTTACAAGCCTCCAGCTGCTTGTATTCAAGCGCAAACATCAAAGCGTTCATTGAGCCATCTGGTGTCAGCTCATCGATATGCGCTTGGAAATTTCGTAACCGGGAGATGATACCGACGTGGCCATTTGCAGCTGCATACATGAGTGGTGTGCATCCGGCAGTATCTTTCGCATTAACGGGCGCATCGGATCGGAGAAGAAACTCGACGATCTGCTCTTGACCGCATTTAGCTGCGAAACCGAGCGGGGTCGCGCCAAAAAAATCGAGATGTAATGCGGACCTCAATATAGGCGCTTCTTGTAGAAGCCCTTTAAGACGGTAAAGATCGCCTTGTTCTATGGCTTGGAATAGCGTTTGTATTGGCGAATCCTCAGGCGCGGGCTCAGTACGCGCCCGCTTAAGCGCAGGCTCACCTGCGCTCTCGATCGTACCGTCATCGTGCTGCTCAAGTTCCCGCTTGGTACCACGTGGATCTTGCGCACTGTTGACATTATTTATTTGAGGAGAAACTGCAGCTGATACTGGAGCGACGTTAACGTTTGTTGATTGTGCTGCAAGGTTCACTGGTGGGTGCTGAATCGAATGAGATGGTGTGCCTGAGTCAGGTATTGGATGCATGATTAGTCTGATAGAAAAACGGGTGCGGTTGAGTACCAAACAGTATGTCGGCGATACCGGTTAATACTTGCCGTGTATGGGCTCAGCGTTACGACGTGATACTGCCACTACCGGTGACTCGTCTACATCCATGGCTCACCTTGCATGACGGGTTCTGATTCACTTGTACTTAGCGGCCTAGGTCCAAACTGAGAATGCCGCGGCTTGGTCACACCAAAGGCTTCGCAGAGTAATCGCCATTGCTGGAATAACAAATCAGGTACGCCATGGGCCTTTTCATTATTCGAGCGTTCTACGATTGCCGCTACGATCTCAGGAACTTTATCCCACTCCTCCAGGATATCAACCATCGCGACACGCAATTTTTCTACCAATGATTTCTCTGAAAATCCCTTTGAAAGGCTATTCGCATCAAGTAATCCTAGATTCCCGAGCGCTTCTTGAATAAGCCGAAGGACCGCACGAGCCACCGGTTCATATAAACCCCAGCTCATCGTCATTTTTGTGTACAGGTCTTCTCGATTGAGCTGCTGCGTGAGCGAGATGTACCTCGTAACACATAGACCTGGCAAAGACGTAACGTCATCTGCAAAGCGCTCACGTAAGTGAGCTCTATCTTTCAGCAACA
>Ga0194118_10004284_pt1 | contig 15742 bp, 10 predicted proteins | sample TA2MahsurfametaG_2_FD_148662 | JGI IMG/M metagenome (GOLD analysis project Ga0194118, IMG submission 148662) | Freshwater microbial communities from Lake Tanganyika, Tanzania - TA2015013 Mahale N5 surface | ecosystem: Environmental > Aquatic > Freshwater > Lake | place: Tanzania: Lake...
TATAATTAATTCGTTACATCTATGACTAAATAAAAAAATTGATTACTTTTTTATTTAATTAACTAAAAGTATTAAACAATTTATCAATATTTATAAAATATGTCTCAAAAGATGTCAATCTGTTATTACGAACAAGTAAATAAATATAATAAGTCTCCAAGGAGAAGACGAGAGAAATATAGATTCATGGATATGAAAACGATCAATTTTGCCCTAACTTATGATAGTTTACTTGAGGCAACAAAACATATATTACCACGTATTTGTAAGACAGCTGTTTTTGGGTATCTACAAAGAAGGGATAAATACTGGTGTAAAATATATGATAATAAAATATGTCTACTATATATCGAGTTAGGTCTTGAAAAAAAGGATACAGATCAAACAGATATCAACTTCATTCCAATAATTGGAACAGATAAAATAATAAAAAAATTTCTATTCAATTTTGTAGAATTAGTGAAAAGTTATACAACTTCCTCATTTATCCGGGTCTTTCTAAATGAACCTTCGCGTCTTTAAGTAGGAAAAATATAATATATATTCGGTATATCCAAACTCCATATGTACTACATCATGTAGAGAAAATCGGCGGTTTTTGTGAAAAAAGGGTCGAAAAAAGTTCCCTACACATGAAGGGAAATTGACTGTTTTTGAAAAATGAAAAGTATTTTAGCTTTTTAAAAATGGACAAAAAAAATGTCCAAAAATGAAAAGCCAAAATACTCCTGACTGACCGATTTTTTTATTACGATAATGAAAATTTATCGTCACAAACTAAACTATAAAAAAATATTTTGTTATTGTATTTTTAAATTTTTTTTTAAGAAAAAATAAGAAAAATCCCTATTTTATTTTATTTTTAAGATATTTTAAGAAAAATATATTAAAACTTCTTATTATATAATATAAATGCCTAAGGATACCATAGATTATTCAAATACCGTAATTTACAAAATTTATTGTAAAGACAATACTATAAAAGATACCTATATCGGACACACAACGAACTTTTCACAAAGAAAATATCAACACAAAGTAGCTTGTAATAGATTAGAAAATGTTTTAAAAATTTATAAAGTTATTCGAGAGCATGGAGGTTGGGATAACTGGGATATGATTGAAATAGCAAAATATAAGTGTAAAGACGCAATTGAAGCTAGAATTAAAGAGAATGAACATTATTTATTAGAAAACTCAACTTTAAATTCGGTTTCACCTTATGTAGATAAAATTAATTATTACTGTAATACATGTAAAAAACAATATAATAACAAGGCAGAATATCAAAAACACATAGAAAGTAAATCTCACAAAAATTGGGAGAATTATGTAATCATTCCGAATGAGACAGAAAAATCCCATAAATATGTTTGTGATTTTTGTCAGTACAATACAGATAACAAAAAAGATTTTTTTAAACATATTTCCACATCAAAACATAACAAAAATTTATTCTCCCAAAAAAATCCCCAAAATTTTATTTGTGAATGTGGTAACAAATATATACACCGACAAGGTCTTTGGAAGCATCAGCAAACATGCAGCATAATTAATGAAGAAATAACAGAAGAAAAACCTACTACAATTACTAGTGAAAGTGAACTCAAAATACTTACAAATTTAGTACTAGATGTAGTAAAACAAAATAAAGAATTAATAAATCAAAACCAAGAACTGACAAATAAAATAGTAGATATATGCAAAACTGGTGTCCAATCTAATAATATTTCTAACAGTAATATCAACTCAAATAATAAAACATTTAATTTACAATTTTTCCTAAATGAAACCTGTAAGAACGCAATGAATATAACTGATTTTGTGAATTCTCTCCAACTCCAACTTTCAGATTTAGAAAATGTAGGTAAATTGGGTTATGTAGATGGTATATCGAGTATTATTGTGAAGAACCTAAATGCTTTAGACGAAACAACTAGACCTATTCATTGTACCGATAAAAAGAGGGAGACATTTTATATCAAAGACGAAGATAAGTGGGAAAAAGATGACGATCAAAAGAAAAAAATCAAGAAGGTAATCAATAAAGTAGCTTTTAAAAACCAAAATTTACTCAATAAATTTAAAGAGCTACATCCAGGCTGTAATTTTAGCGAGTCAAAATATGCGGACCAATACAGCAAATTAGTAATTGAAGCTATGGGTGGGTTAGGTGATAATGATAAAGAAAAAGAAGATAAAATAATAAGAAAGATAGCAAATGAAGTAACCATTTCTAAACAAAAAGGAATGGAATGTATTGATTAAGTAAATTGACATATAATTTTTGAAATCATATTGAATGAAAAATTATATAAATTAAACGCATTTTGTAGAGCCAAAAGCAGAGTTACATAATACAGATTTATCCATCGATAACATTTGCTTACCATCATTTACATACCATCTCCATAGTAATTTTCTTTCATCAATAACAGTTAACATACCATAACCGTAATGTGTTCCGTTTCTAAACGCACTCCATTTAGGTTGAGGATTATATTTGTTATCTAGTCCTTCTAAATTACCTGCATTCCCAATTGTTATGTAAACAGTGCCATGAATATCGGTGTCATTTCTATAAACAGGATAAGTGCGTTCATAATCATGTACATGCCCGTTAAATACAATATTCACTTTGTACTCATTAAACAAATCTTCCATAGAGTCGCGCATCAAAATGGTTTGGCTATCAGAATAATGATTCATATTTGAACTATACCAGGGACAATGCATAACAACAATAATCCATGGTGTAGCCAACCGGTCAATAGATGCCAAATTATTTTGTAACCAAATGTACTGCAGAGATGTCGGGTTTGTATTTGTGTATGGGTTCAAGTATATTATATGAGCTAAACCGGTGTCAAATGAATAAAAAGAATTTCCATAGTTATATTCGCTCTGAAAAATGCTGGGAGTACAATATGGCATTCCTGTTTTCTCATTTACTTCGCTCTTCGTAATGACATCGCCGAATAAAGGTGGCTCGATATATGGCATACGATATCTGTTTTCAAACGCGGTATAAAGATTCATATAATCAGTGCCGTTAAATTCTATTTCATGGTTACCCGGACAAACCATCCATGGTTTATGAGACGCGAGAGGTTCGGTCATTACTCCGTAAGAATCCCATAACGGTTGTTCGCAGTCAGCATAGCTTAAATCACCTGCGTGTAATATCATATTAACATCGTGTTCTTTCATTAAATGATTGAGCGTTGAAACAGAATGAATGGTTTGCCCGATATCACCTAGAATTCCAAAAGTAATTTGTGTATTGTCACCCATTTTAGGTAATGTTATGAAACTTAATATATCGCTTAATGATGATTCTATGACATCTCCACATTGGTAATAATACGTTGTAATTGGCAGCAATTCTGTTAACAAAACATGATGAATATATCCACTCTTATAATATTTGTCATTATAATAGAATTCATAGGATGAAGATGAACCATAGACGATGTTTTCTAATAAGTCCTCATTGATTCCATATTTTACGTGTGAAAAACAATCATCCATCGTTACCCAAGAAATAGTCATCGAACTCGGATTTACACCTTGCGCTATATGAATTTGTGAAATAGAACAGTTTAGATTAGAATTAGAACTAGGATTAAAAGCATTAATAGTTTGTATTAATAATAATGATAATATAAACATCATTTTATAATATCATAACAATAGTTTTAAGTGACTTCAAAATAATATTTATAGTAAATGTAGTCGTATCTTTCTTTTAAATTTCTCTTCATCGTTAAAAAGGAAAAGTTTAAACTTTTTACTAATAAAATTATCAAGGTCTTCCCTGAGTGTTATTCTTGAAGATAATTTTAACTCTGGTAGAAATACAATGTACTGATATAGGCCATCATTTCTATATAATTTATCAAATAAATATCCATCATAATCTTTTTCCATTATTTCTGGATTATTATGACATAAATCAAGTAACGTACAATCGCATTGTAATTTCCGAATTGACCTCATAGTTACATTAATATATTCAAGTTCATTGAGCCATTTTTCGTAAAATTCATTTGTGGTTTGAGATAAATTTACCATCCCTATAGTGGTTTGGAATTTTATCATATTAAGTAAGTCAACCAATCTACGAATCGGACTAGTAATATGAATATAAGCATCTACATCAAGAAACTCGTGTCTTGTAGCGACAATTTCTGAACCATCGATATATTGACCTGACGCACTATTCCAAATTTTAATAAATTTGCCAACATCTTCAGGTAGTGTATCTGGAACACTAAAATCCCGCTTGATGATTGTAGACCGAAAAATGCCTGTTTTATGATTGACTAATTCTTTCGCACAATGATAATTCATTAAAATCATAAGATAAGATACAAGCTCATGGCTATTACGTACGCAATTCATATATTTATATTTTTTACATAATTCATGGGTTGATTCTAAAATTTTATGATATTTTCGGTCACCTAATAGTTTAGGGTCTTCATAAACGTAATTATTAGAAACTTTAATAACAGCGTTACAAAATTTTATCTCGGCGATTTCATTTTCTTTAATAAATATATCCATTACAAATGCCACTCGTCTGACATTTTCTTGTAAACTACATAAACAATCGGATAAAATAGTTGGCAACATAGGGCGTTTTTTGTCTGGTAAATAAATGGTAGAAATTCGTCTTGAAAATGAGTTCCATAAGTTTAGTACATCCATCCAAATTGTCACATTAGAAATATATATACTTAATTGTTTGACGCCGTTGTCAAGATCAACAATACTAAATCCATCATCATAATCTACACTATTTAGTGGGTCAATTGTAATTATATTCCAAAAAGTTTGATTTGTTCTGTCTTCAATATTAGGATATTTATGAATAATAGTTTCTATAATTCCGTCATGACATTTACTTTCAAGTGATTTCATAGTATCTTTTTGAAATTTTTGAATGGAAGCATGTAAACTTTTACAATATAATTGATATTCATAAAAATTATCGAGAACATCGACAGGTCCAATAACACTATCAAGCTTTGCCTTTGGGTGTTTATCTTCCCAGTCTTCAAAATTAATGGTAACATACATATTTTTAAATACTTTTGAAAACCCCATATGTTTAATTTCATATGGAACTAAAAAAGAAGGTAATCTAGTATCATCTGGAATACATTTATATAACAATTTTCCAGTGTTATTTTTATTAATATTTTTTGTTTTATTAGCAATTGAGCCTTCAACCAATTTTTTTTCTCTTCCATAAGTTTTATTTCCATCAAGAATTAAAACTCCTGGTATAGCTGGTCCAGACCGAATAGATGAATGTACTATAGTTGTTTTATTATGTTTATCGATTGTAAATACATCATTTGCGAATAATTTACTTTCAATTGGATTTATATTCACTTCCACTTTATTAAATTTATTTGTGTCAAATACTTCCCAGGAGTTATAACTCCGGTCATTTACATGAATTTTGTAAAGCATTCCTTACTAGATATATGTAGTATTATCTTTAAATAATATTATATAATAATTGTTCGTAAAAAATTGAAATTTATATAAAAAATATAGTATAAACGAATGGATAAAGAATTAGTTCGAATGGATAAAGGATTAGTTCGAATGGATAAAGATTTAGTTGTAATTATTATGGCAGGAGGCTTAGGAACCAGAATGGAATCAACCGTGCCAAAAGTGATTCATCAATTAGGAGGTATTCCAATGATAAATCATATATTACGTAATCTTCAAAAATTAGCGACGACAATTAATTTGAAACAAATATTCATAGTTGTTGGTAAGTATAGAAATCAAATACAAGAAGCAATCGAGAATGATTTAGTAATGCCAAATATCACATATGTTAATCAACCAGAAGCATTAGGAACAGGACATGCCGTTCAATGTTGTTCAACAGAATTAAAAAAATACCCGAATTCAAATACTTTAATCCTATCAGGAGATGTTCCAATGTTTTCAATAGATTCAATGTTTAATTTAGTGAATAATTTAGATAAGGCTAGAATTACTATAACGACAAATGTACAACCAACAGGATATGGAAGAATAATTATTACAAATGACAAATTTGAGAGAATTGTTGAACATAATGATTGTACTCCCGAGCAATTAAATATTGTAAAGATAAATTGTGGCATATATGCTTTCAATACTCAAATATTATGTAAATGGTTGCCGTATATTACTAATAACAACAAGAAAGGGGAATATTATTTAACAGATATTGTTGAAATAATTAGAAGAGAAGAAAATACTGAAATAGAGTTATATAATTTACCGCCTGAAAAAATGGTAGAAGTTATTGGCGTGAATACAATAGCTCAGCTAAATGAATTAGATAAATTAATTAGATAAATAATTAAAAAAATTGAATCTCTAATTACATAAAATAATTAAACTTATACTAAAAATTATAATAAAATGAGTCTTGAAATTAATGCTGAAAATAGAAACGCTAACAGACGGTGCTGTTCGTTTTGTCGAAGACCAGGACATAATATAACCAGATGTAACAGTGAAACAATCCATATCTTTGAAAGAAATATATTCACTTTTATACAAACAGTGATATCAGAAAGAGAAGATAATATTCTAATTATGGCAAGTTTACGTCACTATCTATTGAATGAGGCACTCCTATATCCCAGCTTAGTGAGAGCATTTGCTATAAGTAGATGTGGCGCAAATAGTAGAAGTAATATGGATCATTGTATTATAGTAATTATTCAATATTGTATGATGGAGCTAATTCATCATACAGAAACAAATAATCAATCATCTATTCAAGGAGAAGCAATAGTTGGTGAAGAATCGCAACTAGTAAATCAGTTCCAAGAAAGAGGCACACAAATTGAGTTTTCACAAGTGGGAATACAGGAATTGATAGAAAATGAAACAAATTTATATGCATCAATGTTTGCTGATATAATTAGGTTTATTGATATAGTTAGAAGAATGTCTGAAACACCTGAATTAAATAGAAAATTTCAAATTAAAACAAAAATATCAGATAGTCTAGATAATCTGGAAGAAAAATGTGAGTGTAATATATGCTATGAAGAGCGTGAAAATAAAATGTTTGTTAAATTAGATTGCGGACATGAATTTTGTAAAGATTGTATTAGACAGTCATTACAAAATGAACAAAGACAAAATCCTTGCTGTGCGTTTTGTAGAGCAAATATTACCAGTTTAGAGTTAAAATCAGAATCAATTAAAAATGAATTGAATGATTTTATTATAACATAATAAATAACCATAAAAATTATAAAGCTTTCATTTATCAAATTTTTATAAATATCAAAATTATCATTCTAGAAAATATAATTTTTTATAGTTTATTTACAATAAAGGTTGTAAATCCCAGCCTCATCCTCCTTTCATAACATTAGTTCCTTTCATAACATTAGTGTTATTAGGAACAAAAGATTCGCCTCATCCTCCTCGCATTTGACGACGCTTTGTACGTCTTTTATTTTTTTTTTGACGTCTTGTTTTGTACTTTCTTCTACGTGTTGTAGAAAAAGGGTTAAAAAAAGAAGTAAACTTCATAAATCCCATTATAATATATCACAACATTTTTATTGTAAATTGTCATTTTAAGTCAGTATAATTTATTGAAGTGTCAATTTTAATACATAAGTTCTGCTTGGAATAGTAATCTGCCTATTTACAACAGTGTGTTGAATGTCAGAAGCATGGACTATTACACTAAAATAAACTCTATCGCCACTAATAAATGGAACTTTATACATACCAACTTCATTGCCACTCAAATCAACTCCAGGACCATAATATAAGTTATTTGAAATATCCAGAAATCTTTCATGTGTATGATGTAACATGTGGTTTAGAGCATCACGAACAGGATTATTAGTAGTATCATTATCTGTTTGAGAACCTAAATCTACCAATTCAAGCAATTTGTTATTTAAAGTAACATTAAATTTATTTTTTAAACTAGAACGTAAAGTTGTCTCATTGCTAAATAAATCAACACCGTTTACTGTATTAAATAAATTGACAGCAATATATCTGACAAAATCATACGTCATATTTTGATTTGCTAGTCCTGAAGCAACACTTCCACTAATTACATTAGCTGAAAGATCTATATCTATATCTAATGGATTATTACTATTGTCAGTCCAATTTACTCTGTAAATAAGATCTTCAGAAGCAACATCATTTATATCTATTGAATCAGTTCCAAATGTGAATAAATTTCTCATAGTTGATGCGCTAACTGTTGTAATATTAACTGTAGCATCTCCACTGATAGGCATACCACATTCACCTCCTAGAGTAGCCAATTCTGAAGTAGTTGTAATATTTAATTGTCCTAAGTAAAAGTCCATTATCTATATATATGAATTTAAAATTTTTTCTAAAAAAATAATTATTAAGATATTTCTAAGTAATTTGTAAAGCAAACATATAAATTATTTGTCTTGAAACTATTTGGTTAAAGTAATTTCATATTATGAATATTTTGATAGAGTTCATTTTTTTGAGAATGTTAAACTATTTATATAATATATATTATGGATTTTTTGTTCGACGATACTATTGACACTAGTAATATTACAAATGTTGTGCTAATTGATAGCGAGACTCTTAATTACGAGATATTTTATAATTCTTGTAATGGAACAACATTTCCTATAGTTTATTCTAAAAGTTCTAGCAGAAATGATTTACTACAATTGTTAAATAATAAATTTACTAAGATTGATAGATTATGCTTTGTTTTTTCTTTTGAACCAAATTATCAATTTTTGAATAATGAAATGTTATTTAGAAATGATGAAACAACACCTTATTCTGAAAATGTAAATTTTATAATTGATTTAATTCGTCATTTTAATATTTCGACTGTAGATTATTTAGCATGTGATACACTGAATTATGAAAACTGGCAAAATTATTATAATATTATTTTGACAAATACTACAGCGATTGTGGGTGCTTCCAACGATCGTACAGGAAATATATTGTATGGCGGTGATTGGACTATGGAAAGTACAGGACAGGATATTGAGGCTATTTATTTTAACAGTAATATTCAAAATTATCAAAATTTGTTGGATGTTATAGGACGATTTAGTCTATTTATCATGAGTAACAACACAATATATGGTTGTGGAGATGATGGAGGCGGAGCATTAGGCACTGAGATTGGTAATTTCGTTACTAATAGTAGTCTGGTCCAGCTGAAGAGTGTTACTGGAAAAACCCCTGTCTCAGTTACTTCTGGTGATCAGAATACTATAGTTTTAATGTCAGATGGTACTATTTTTGGATGTGGAAGAAATCTAGAAGGTCAATATGGAAATGGTACTAACACCGGTGTAGCTACTATTGTACAGATGACTAGTATTGCTGGAAAAACACCAGTTTCGATAAGTTCCGGTGGTTTTTTTACTATAGTTTTAATGAGTGATGGTACTATTTATGGAACTGGTGCGAATGGATCCGGTCAATTAGGAAATGGTAATACAACTAATAGAAATACTCTTGGAGTGATGAATTTACCAGGTGGTAAAACGCCTGTTGCGATCAGTGCTGGTACCGATCATAGTTTAGTTTTAATGAGTGATGGTACTATTTATGGAACTGGTGCGAATAGTTCCGGTCAATTAGGAAGAGGTAATACAACTAGTTCAAATACTCTTGTTCTGATGACGAATAGTACTGGCAAAACTCCTTCTGTTATATATGCGGCATCTGCGAATAGTTTTGTTTTAATGACTGATGGTACTATTTTTGGAACTGGTGCTAATGGTTCCGGTCAATTAGGAAGAGGTAATACAACTAGTTCAAATACTCTTGTTCAGATGACAAATAATACTGGCAAAACACCTATCGATCTCTATTGTGGTTTAAATTTTGAAGTGGTTTTAATGAGTGATCGCACTATTTTTGGAGTTGGAATTAATAACTATGGACAATTAGGTATAGGTAATACCACTAATCAAAGTAATCTTATTCAAATGACCAATAATACTGGAAAAACACCTATATCGATTTTAGCTGGTAAAGAACATAATATGGTTTTAATGAGCGACGGCACGGTTTATGGATGTGGATATAATTCCAACGGTCAATTAGGAAATGGTACTACAACTAATAGAAGCACTCTTACTCTAATGAATAATAATACAGGTCTTAGCATAAGTCGTTTATCTGGAACAAGAGCAATAAACCACGTGATTCAATCAGCACCAACATTATCTAATTTTTCTGTTCCAACAAAAACATTTGGTAATAGTCCGTTTACAATTACTCAACCAACATCAAATAGTAGCGGCTCATTTAGTTACTCAAGTTCAAATACTTCAGTAGCTACTATTTCTGGAAATACCATAACCATTGTGGGTGCTGGAACTACAACTATTACTGCGACTCAAGCAGCAACCACAAATTACACATCTGGAACAATAACAGCATCATTTGTAGTAAGTAAAGCAACACCAACCATATCTAGTTTTTCAATTCCAACAAAAACATTTGGTGATAGTCCATTTACAATTAGTCCACCTACATCAAATAGTAGTGGCTCATTTAGTTACTCAAGTTCAAATACTTCAGTAGCTACTATTTCTGGAAATACCATAACCATTGTCGGTGCTGGAACTACAACCATTACTGCGACTCAAGCAGCAACCACAAATTACAATTCTGGAACAATAACTACAACATTTCAAGTAGACAACGCAACTCCAACAATATCTGGTTTTTCTATTCCAACAAAAACAGTGGGTGATAGTCCGTTTACAATTAGTCCGCCTACATCAAATAGTAGTGGCTCATTTAGTTACTCAAGTTCAAATACTTCAGTAGCTGATGTTTCTGGAAATACCATAACAATTATTGGTATTGGAACTACAACTATTACTGCGACTCAAGCCGCAACCACAAATTACAATTCTGGAACAATAACTACAACATTTCAAGTATTCAATACCAAAGTAGCTCCGATAATAACTGGTTTTTCTATTCCAACAAAAACATATAGTGATAGTCCTTTTACAATTACTCCACCTACATCAGATAGCAATGGTTCATTTAGTTATTCAAGTTCTAATACTTCAGTAGCAAGTATTTCTGGAAATATAATAACAATCGTTGGTGCTGGAACCACAAATATTACAGCAACGCAATCAGAAACAACAAATTATACTTCTGGAACAGCAACATCATCATTTCAAGTAGATAAAGCAACTCCATCAATAACTGGTTTGTCTATTCCAACAAAAACATATGGTGATAGTCCTTTTACAATTACTCCGCCTACATCAAATAGTAGCGGCTCATTTAGTTACTCAAGTTCAAATACTTCAATAGCAACTATTTCTGGAAATACAATAACAATCGTTGGTGCTGGAACCACAATTATTACAGCAACGCAATCAGAAACCACAAATTACACATCTGGAACAATAACTACAACATTTCAAGTAGACAAAGCAAATCCGTCACTAACTGGGTTTTCCATTCCAACAAAAACATTTGGTAATAGTCCGTTTACAATTACTCCACCTACATCAAATAGTAGCGGCTCATTTAGTTACTCAAGTTCAAATACTTCAGTAGCTACTATTTCTGGAAATACCATAACAATTGTGGGTGCTGGAACAGTAAATATTACAGCAACTCAAGCAGAAGCAACAAGTTATACTTCTGGAACAACAACAGCATCATTTGTAGTAGACAAAGCAAATCCGTCGATAACTGGTTTTTCTATCTCAACAAAAACCTATGGTGAAACTCCTTTTACAATTACTCCACCTACATCAAATAGTAATGGTTCATTTAGTTACTCAAGTTCAAATACTTCAATAGCAACTATTTCTGGAAATACCATAACAATTGTTGGTGCTGGAACTACAACAATTACAGCAACTCAATCAGAAGTAACAAGTTACACTTCTGGAACAATAACAGCATCATTTCAAGTAGACAAAGCAAATCCGTCGATAACTGGTTTTTCTATCCCAACAAAAACATATGGTGAAACTCCTTTTACAATTACTCCACCTACATCAAATAGTAGTGGGTCATTTAGTTACTCGAGTTCAAATACTTCAATAGCAACTATTTCTGGAAATAGTATAACAATTGTTGGTCCTGGAACAGCAACTATTACAGTGACCCAAGCAGCATCATCAAACTACAATACTGGAACACAAACAGCATCGTTTGTAGTAGAGAAAATAACTCCATCAATAAGTAGTTTTTCTCTTCCAACAAGAAGATTTGGTACAAGTCCTTTTGTAATTACTCCGCCGACATCAGACAGCAACGGTACATTTAGTTATTCAAGTTCAAATACTTCAGTAGCAACTGTTTCTGGAAATTCAATAATACTCGTTGGTGCCGGAACCGCAACCATTACGGCGACACAAGCAGAAGCAGCATTTTACAAGTCTGGAACAATCACAGCATCAATTCAAGTTGACAAAGGAATTCCATCATTATCTACTTTTTCTATTCCAACAAAAATTTCTGGCGACAACCCTTTTACAATTACTCCACCTACATCAAATAGTAGCGGCTCATTTAGTTACTCAAGTTCAAATACTTCAGTAGCTACTATTGCTGGTAATACAATAACAGTCGTGACTTCTGGAACATCAAATATTACAGCAACACAAGGAGAAACATCCAATTATACTTCCGGACAAATAATTGCGTCATTTGAAGTAACCAAAGGAATTCTATCTATATCTGGGTTTTCTATTCCAACAAAAACATATGGGGATAATCCTTTTACAATTCCTCCGCCAACTTCAAATAGTAATGGTACATTTAGTTATATTAGTGCTGACCCTTCAGTAGCTACTGTTTCTGGAAATACTTTAACCATTGTGGGTGTGGGAACAGCGACTATTATTGCCGTTCAAGCGCAAACATCCAATTACGCATCTGGTACAATAACTACATCATTTCAAATAGATAAAGCAACTCCTTCAATAAGTGGATTTTCTATTCCAACAAAAACGTATGGAAATAGTCAGTTTACAATTGTTGATCCTAGTTCAAATAGTAACGGTACATTTACTTATGTTTGTGTGGACCCTTCAGTAGCAATTATTTCTGGAAATACTGTAACAATCATGGGCGTCGGAAGTGCGGATATTATTGCTATTCAAGAAAAAACGACCAATTATACATCTGGAATAATAACTACAGTTTTAGAGGTTTTATCAGCTTAAATAATTACACCGCAAAATAATTACACCGCAAAATAATTACACCTTTTTACATTTCAAAAGATGTAATTTTTGAAAAATTTATAACTTATTTCTCTTTCTATATTCACAGTTATACCATTTGGTTAATATATCTCGTCGTTTAACATCCAAATTTTTACTGGATTTATAAAATTCTGCTACAATAGAAGTTGGATCTAATGTTTCACAAATTAAATTATTAACAACCATCTTATCATGATTTTCCATTAATACATTATAAAGAAGTTCATTGTTGTATTCTATTTTGCTGATTTTATCATTTAAACCTAAGAATCCACATGCTTTGGTCATTTTACCGTTATAAAATATTTTATGGTTTTTAGATATTATAGTTTTTTGAGAAGGAATATTGTTTCCTAAACTATCTTTTTCAAAGCAAACTAAGTATTTATTTGAGGCATAAATTGTTTTTGTTATTGCTACAATTGATTTACCACGAATAGTATGAATCTCTGGATTAATATTTTCAATAGGAATTAAGCCTTGATTAGTTGTAATAGGTGTTCCAGCTGGAAAACAAATATCACCAATAGGAATAATTTGGTTTACTGTAAATGATGTAGTTCTTATTCCAGATATGTAATTTGCAGTTGCTGCTTGAGTCGCTGTAATAGTGGATGATCCTACACCGACGACGGTTAAAGTATTACCAGAAACAGTAGCTACGGAAGTATTTGAACTAACATAATTAAATGAACCATCACTACTTGATACAGGTGGAGTAATTGTAAATGGTTCATCACCATAAGTTTTCGTTAAAATAGAAAAAACAGATATTGCTGGAGTTGCTTTAGCTATTTGAAACGATGTAGTTATTGTTCCAGATGTATAACTAGGTGTTGCCTGTTGAATGGCAATAATAGTTACATTTCCAGCACCAACAATGGTTATAGTATTTCCAGAAATAGTAGCTAGTGAAGTATCAGAACTAACATAATTGAATGAACCGTCACTGTTTGATGTAGGTGGACTAATGGCAAAAGGACTATTACCAAATGTTTTTGTTGGAATAGAAAAATTGGATAATGATGGAGTTATTTGATTTAATTGATTTGTTTGATTTGATTCATTTACCTGAAACGATGTAGTTATTATTCCAGATGTATAATTTGTTGTGGATGATTGAATAGCAATAATTGTTAAAGTTCCCGCGCCAACAATGGTTATAGTATCTCCAGAAATAGTTGCTATTGAAGTATCAGAACTGATATAACTAAATGAACCTGGGCTATCTGATGTAGGTGAATTAATTGTAAACGGACTATCACCATATGTTTTTGTTGGAATAGAAAAACCAGATAATGTTGGAAATGTTTTTGACATTATAAATTATAATATACATACATATTTTTATTATGACTAAATTTTTAATTATATTTCAGTTCCAATATTATTGTTATTAGATACAGGTTCAGGTAAATGGTGAATAATTGTAGTTTCATTATTATCGTAATTATTATTAGAATTATTATTATTAGAATCATTAGTAGAATTATTATTATTAGAATCATTATTAGAATTAAATATATCTTCTTTGTCAACTGGTAGAATAATTTCGTTTTTATTTAATTCATTTATACTAACTTTTTTAACAACATCACGCTTGACATTTTGAATTTGTAAAGCATGTAAACAAATATAAGGTAAAATAGCTAGATTATTCATATATGTTCGATAACTGAAACACGATATGCTAGTGTTTTCATTAAATTTAATACTATACCACCAATAAGAAGGTATATATATAGTTTTACCCGGAATAAGCGTAAATTCAAGACATTTTATTTTATCAAAATCAGCACTATATTTAGGCTGTGGTTTCCAAGGATTGATAGGTGATCTGAATTCAAAATTTTCATAATCGTAAATAGGATATAAATATTTTATGCTATGAGGTGGAGCTAGTTTAATTTGTGCGCTTCCTTGTGTTAATAAAAAATAATTTCGATAATTAATTTCGTATCTAAATGGTGTAAATGTATGTGTACTAGCCATTAGTACATCATAATTACAATTAGAAACCATATATGGTCTGAGGAATTCGTCGTTGTACCTCATGTTTTTATCGATACCAGTTTCTTGTAGAAAGTCAGCATTATTTTCGGAAAAATAACAGCATAATTTATCTTCATCAAAAAGCTTAACTGCTGAATGAAGTGGTAATGGTATATAAAGTTCATTATTACTATCATTTTCTCTTATATCTCTTACTTTAACCTCAAAAGCGTGATAATTATTCGCGATATAATTGCGATTTGTTGTATCTATTATTTTTTGACATTCAAAATCAAATAAAACAGGTTGTCTTAAATCGCAAATTTCCTCTAATTTATCTTTTGATGGCTGGTCGACTTCATACATTTCTAAATCTTCTCCAGTTTTTAAATGAAACTGAATATGAAGATATAAAAATAAAACTAGACAAAATATACATAATCCTATTATTATTCTCATCTTAATTAAAA
>Ga0194118_10004288_pt1 | contig 15732 bp, 17 predicted proteins | sample TA2MahsurfametaG_2_FD_148662 | JGI IMG/M metagenome (GOLD analysis project Ga0194118, IMG submission 148662) | Freshwater microbial communities from Lake Tanganyika, Tanzania - TA2015013 Mahale N5 surface | ecosystem: Environmental > Aquatic > Freshwater > Lake | place: Tanzania: Lake...
GGAAGCGCGGGGCGGGGTCGCCGAGGAGGCAGCCTCCCGGGCCAGCCACCACTGGAGGTGATCGGTCACACGGTCCTGGCCCCAAAAGCGCTGGGTCCCCACGACTGCATAGGGCGCACCGAACATGCCGGCGGCCACGGCCTGCTCGGTGGCGGCCACGAGCGCCGCCTTGTCCTGCGGGTCAGGTTCGCCGCAGGCTGCGGCGATGTCAGCCTCGGGCACGTGCAGGCCCGCGCAGGCCTCGCGCAGTGCCGACTCGTCGCGCAACTCGAGGCCACGCCCGAAGCGAAGGGCCAGCGCGGCACGCGCGAAACGACCGGCCAGATCTGCGCCTCGTCGGCGCAGCCGATGAAAGAGCAGCCGCGCGGGCTGAACTTCGGGCGCGCCCTCGGGTCGTTGAAACGGCAAGCCCGTCATCGCCACCAGGCGCGCCACGTCCTGCCGGTTGTGCGCGAGCTTGAGCGGCTGCTCCAGCGGCGAGGTGGTGCCAGCGAGCCGGAAGACATGCGGCAGCGACACGACCTGCCAGCTCACCGTGCGGCCGTGGCGTGCGGCCACGGACTCGATGCGCGACGACGCAAAGTACGAATAGGTGGAGACAAAGTCCACGAAGAATTGCACGGGCGCAGCCGTCAACGCAGACTCACGGGTCGGAGCTGGAGCGGGTGCGACTGCGGGCGCGGATGAAGCAGCTGAGAACGTCGACATCGCAGCCCCTCAGATCGCTCGGCCCGCGGCCTGCCAGTACGGCTCGCGCAGGCGGCGCTTGACGATCTTGCCGCTGTCCTCGCGCGGCAAGCTCCCCCGAAACTCCACGCGCCTGGGCACCTTGAAGCCGGCCAGCCGTTCTCGCAGCCACCCTTGGACCTGCGCCGCATCGAGCCGCACACCGGTTTCGGGCTCGACCACCGCCAGCAGCGTTTCGCCGAACTCCTCGTCGGGCACGCCGAAGACGGCGCAGTCGCCCACGCCCGGCATCGCAGCGAGCACCGACTCGATCTCGGCCGGGTAGATATTGACGCCACCAGATATCACCATGTCCTTGCGGCGGTCGCTGAGGAAGAGAAAGCCCTCTGCATCGCGGTGGTCCACGTCCCCCAGCGTGAAGAGCGCAGGGTCGTGCGGGTGGGTGCAGCCCGCGCGCAGCTCAGGCCGACCGTGGTACGTAAAAGGAGGGTAGGCGCACTGCTCCACATAGATCGTGCCGGTAGTACCCGCCGGCAGCTCCCGGCCCTGCTCGTCGGCGATGCACACCCGCACGTGCGGCACGAGCCGGCCGACACTGCCGGGCTTTCGCAGCCAGTCGGCCGAGCCGATGGCCGCGACCGGGCCCGCTTCGCCGCCGCCATAGAATTCGTGGAGCACCGGTCCCCACCAGTCGATCAGCGCACGCTTGACCACTGGCGGGCAGGGCGCCGCTCCATGCAGCACGAAGCGCAGCGACGACAGGTCGTGGCGCGCACGCACCTGCGCCGGAAGTCGCAGCAGCCTGTGCATGAGCGTAGGCACGAGGTAGAGGTGGCTGATGCGATGCCGCTCGATCAGCGCAAGGCATCGTGAGGCCTCAAAGCGCGGCTCGATGAAGAGCACCTCGGCCACAGCCAGGGCCTGCAACGCGTAAGCCCCCGGCGCGCTGTGGTACAGCGGCGTGACCACCATGGCCCGCGCCCCGGGGTTGAGCCCGAAGGCCACGCGGTTGACCTCGGCCACGCGCTGCACGTGCAGCGGGCTCATCGGCTCGCGGCGTACGCCCTTGGGCTGCCCGGTGGTGCCAGAGGTGTAGCTCATCGAGCTGCGCGGCCGCGTGGGGGGGAAGGGCTGCGCTTCGGCGGCAAGCCAGTCATCCCAGCGCCGGGCGCGCGGGGCCCGCGCGAACGCACTGACCTGCAGGCCGTAGTCCTGCACGAGTGCAGCCGTGTCATCGAGCACGACGAGCGGGAGATCGGCGGGCAATGCGTCGCGCACGCCCTCGAGCAGGCTTGCATGGACGAACAGCAGCCGCATGCCCGAGTCCGCCACGATGGCCTTGGTCTCCTCAGCGCGGAAGTGCCAGTTCACCGGCACGGCGTAAGCCCCGACGAGTCTGGCCGCCAGGACGGCCACCAGCACTCTGGGCTCGTTGCGCAGCAGCAGGCCCACCGTATCACCCTCACCCACGCCGGACCTGTGCAGCGAGGTCGCGCAGCGGGCCGCGAGCGCGTCCACCTCGGCGCCGGCCAGGCAACTATCCGCGCAGGCCAGGTTCGCCGTCACGGCCGGCGCTCCAGCACGCTCACGGTCATACGCGCCGCGCACACCAGTGCGCCCCCGTCATCTCGAATGTCGCAGGCCCAGACCTGTGTGCTGCGGCCGCGGTGCAGGGGCCGCGCGGTGGCCACGACGAAGCCCTGGCGTACGCCCTTGAGCTGGTTGGCGTTGATCTCCAGGCCCACCACCAGAAAGCGAGCGCTGTCCAACGTCCAGGCGGCACCAGCGCTCATCGCCGTCTCGGCCAGCGCCACCGAAGCGCCGCCGTGCAGCAGCCCCGCAGGCTGGCGCGTACGTGTATCAACCGGCATGCGCGCCTGGATAAAGTCCTCCCCGCGCTGCGTGAACACGATGCCCAGGTGCCGCGCGAGCGTATCGGGCGGCGGTTCGAAGGGAGGAGTCGGCAGAGCGGCCGGGGCGAACCACAGACTCATCTTCACTGCGGCGTGAAAGGCTGTCCGCATGCTGTGTCCCAGGCCGAAGATTGGCCCATCGCCTACAGCCCCAGAAACCCCGCCACCGCCCGCTCATAGGCCTCGGCCCGTAGCAGGTAGGGGTAGTGCCCGCCGCCTTCGATGACCACCGACTGCGCACCCGGGTAGGCCGTACGCAGGGCCGCGCGCATGGGGGCCGGAATGAGCGGGTCGTTATCGCACTCGACGATCAGCAGCCGCGAGTCGGCCACGCCCAGAGGGGGCAGCGGTGTGGCGCGCTGCACGGCGAGCATGCGCGCGCGCATCAGCTCGGGCGCCTGGCAGCGCCCGACGAGCTCGAGCTGAAGCGCCTTGAACTCGCCCTCGGGCAAGGCCTGCAGCCGTACCAGGACCTCGGTGTGGATCTCGGCAGCGGAGCGTCCTTCCAGCACCGCCAGCCTCTCGGGCGACTGCGTGGGTGTGGGGTCGAAGAAAGTGTTGCCGAGCACCACACGATTCAGGCGCTGCGGGTGCCGCACCGCCACCCACTGCGCGAGGTAGCCCCCGAGCGAACTGCCCACGAGGTCAAAACGCTCCAGGCCGAGCGCGTCGGCCACCGCCACGATCCCGTCGGCCAGGGCCGGTGCGGCATCATCGGCAGGGTACTGGATGGCCACCATCGTGCGCCGGTCTCCGTAAGCGAGCAACTGGCGGCACCACGACTCGGCAGTGCCCTGCGCGCCCGGTAGCCACAGCATGGGTAGCCCCGCGCCGCCGCCGGAGGTGCGCACGATCTCGACCGCGCGCCCTTGCGCCTGCACCGTCGACACGGGCCACGTCGCACGCAACCTCTGCAGAATCTCGGTACCCATCTTCAGCCTCCCTCCACCCTGAACGACACCCGGCCCAGGCCGGCCACTTCGGCCTGAACCAGGCCCGCTGCCGGCAGCGGATCGGCGGCCGTGGCGGCTCCGGCCAGCAGCACGCTGCCCGCGCTGACCTCCAGCCCATGGCGCCGCGCGAGCTGCCAGGCTCCATGCAGCGCCCGCCAGGGGCTGCCGAGGATGGCGGCACTGCTGCCGAGCTGCCGAACCCGAGCGTCGAACTGCATCACGATGCCCAGGTTGTCGAGCGCGGGCGGCACGCGCCGCCAGGGCCCGACCACGAAGCCGCAGCCCGAGGTGTTGTCGGCCACAACCGCATCGAGCGAGAAGCGGAAATCGGCGTAGCGCGAGTCGATGATCTCCATCGCAGGCGCCACCGCCTCGACGGCTCCGATGAGCTGACTCGCGTGCTCGATGGCGTGCAGCTCGCGCCCGAGCAGCATCGCCACCTCTGGCTCGACACGGGGATGGATGGCGTGGCTGCGCGCGAACGCGCCCCCGTCTTCGACCTGCATCGCATCGGTGAGCTGCCCGATGACCGTCTCGTGCACGCCCATCTGGGCCATCTTGGCGCGGCTCGTGAAGCCCATCTTGGCGCCGCTCAAGCGTTCGCCGGCTGCCTCGCGCAGGGCGATGCCGGCTTGCTGGACGGCATAGGCGGCCGGCGGGTCCAGCCACGACACGTCGGGCTGGGGCATGGGCTGGCGCTGTGTACGCGCCTGGTGCAGCGCGGCGGCCAGCAAGGCCACAGCTTCGCGGGGCGCAGCGGCGCCGGCGCTCACGCGCCAAACCCCACGCGTACCGAGCCGAGCCCCTCGATGCGCGCCTCGAAGAGATCGCCGTGCTCGGCCTTGACCATCGGCCCGAGCGCCCCGGACATCACGAGGTCCCCGGCGCGCAGCGGCTCGCCCATCTCCACGAGCTTGCGCGCGAGCCACACCAGCGCGTTGACCGGGTGCCCCAGGCACGCGGCGCCCACCCCCGTGGACACCTCCTCGCCGCCGCGCTCCATGACCATGCCGCAAAGCCGCAGGTTGACCTCGCCCAGCCGGCGCGGCTCGTTACCCACGACGAAGAGGCCCGAGGATGCGTTGTCGGCCACCGTATCGAGAAGCTTGATGTTCCAGTTCGCGATGCGGCTACCCACGATCTCGATGGCCGGCAGCACGAACTCCACCGCGCGCATCACCTCGGCGGGGGAGGCGCAGGGCTGGTCCAGGTCGCGCCCGATGACGAAGGCCACCTCAGCCTCGACCTTGGCCTGCAGCACAAGGCCCGGCGCGATCTCCTCGCCGTCATAGAGCGCCATGTCGTCGAGGAGCACCCCGTAGTCGGGCTGGTCCACGCCGAGCTGAGCCTGCACCGCGCGCGAGGTCAGGCCGATCTTGCGCCCCACGATACGCCGGCCCGCGGCCAGTGCGTGCCGGGTGTTAGCCTGCTGCACCGCGTAGGCCTGGGTCACGCCGCCGGCAGCCAGCTCATCCCGGATCGGCGGTACGGGAACACCCGTGGCCTGCGCTTCGCGCAGCCGGGCCGCCAGGCGCTCCACGGAAGGGTCCTTGGTCATGTCATGAGGCGAGCGGGCCCGCCGTTGTTTCCTGCTTTGCGTAGGGATCGTGCCCGCGCGCCCGGTCCGCGTCGATCACCTCTTGCGGCACGAAGATCCCGGTGTTGGGGTCGTCCACATCGTCGTACATCACCATGATCATTCCCTGCGTGCCGGGCTCGCCTTGCTGCTCGACGCGCCGCCACAGGCGCGGGGGCACGGAGAAGGTATCGTAGGGACCGAGCTCCACGTACTGCTCGCAATCCTTGTTGTAGTAGATGCGGTAGGTGCCCTTGAGCGGCATGAAGATCTCGCGGTACTCGTGGGCGTGGATCACCGGCGAGTTGCCCGCTCGCGATTCGATGAAGCACATGTGGAAGCGGTGCGGGGTGGAGATGCCCGCCGGCGCCGCCTTGTTGTCGGTGGAGATCACGTACTTGATCGGCAGCCGCTTGGTGGGGTCGGCCTTGTCGACGAAGGCATTGGGGTCGACCTGCAGGTTTCGGTAGAAGGCGACGTTCTTCATCACCTCCTCCACGGGCATCTCGATGCCCTCGCCGGCCACCCGGGTGTAGAGCGTGGGACTGGAAGGGGAGTTCATCTCGTTCTCCTGCAAGCTAAGGACCTGCTACAGCATCACGGGCAGCCAGGTGGCCAGGGGCGGAAAGAACCGCACGCAGACAGCCACCCCCGGAATATCGGCTCAGGTCGGGGTCAACGGCAATATAGCGGGGTGCAAAGCCAATATAAACTGGGGTGATGCTCGCCCCGGTCAATCGCGAGGGCACGGCCCTCGACCTGAACCTGTTGCGCTACCTCCTCACGCTGGTGCAGGAGGGCAGCGTCTCGCGCACCGCCGTGCGGCTGGGTGTGACACAGCCGGCCGTGAGCGCCGCGCTCAAGCGCCTGCGCGAGGCCTTTGGCGACCCGATCCTCGTGCGCAGCGGGCAGACCATGGCCCCCACGCCGCGCGCAATCGAGATGGCCGAGCGCCTAGCGCCCCTGCTCGCCAGCGTGCGCGAGATGGTCGAGGGCCGCGGCGCCTTCGAGCCCGAGCGCTCGCGTCGCACCTTCACGCTCATGGGTTCGGACTATGTGCAGTTCTTCCTTCTGCCTCGGCTGTGCGAACGCCTCGAGCGCCAGGGCGCGCAGGTGACCCTGGAGCACCGTTCGGCAAACCCCGAAAAGGTGCAGAGATGGATGGAGTCGGGACAGGTGGACCTGGGCGTGGGCTACCTCGTATTCCCGCCGCCGGCGCTGCGCTCGCGGCTGCTGTTTCGTGACGAGCAGGTGTGCCTGATGCGCCGCGGCCACCCGGCGCTGGCCGGCGCCTTCACCATCGAGCGCTTCGCGGCGCTGCCGCACATCACGATCGCCCCGGGCGGTGCGGGCATCTATGGTGTGCGCATCGATGCGCTGCTGAAGTCGATGGGCATCCGCCGCCGCGTGGTGCTCACGCTGCCCTCGTTTCTGGCCGTGCCGCACGTCATTTCTCGCACCGATGCGATCGCCACCGTGCCGAGCCGGCTTGCGCGGCACTTCTGCGGGCAGCTTCCGCTTACCGTGTGCCAGCCGCCGCTGGAACTGCCCGCCTTTGAGATGTCGATGTTCTGGCACGAGCGGGTGCACAGCGATGCGGCGCACTTGTGGCTGCGCGGCGAGGTGGTGGTGGCGGGACGGGAAGTCGTCGCCTAAGACGCAGCCGGGCAGTGCGGCCGCCGCCCTCCCCGGACCGGCCTGCACGCGCAGACTCATAAGCGCGCTCTGTAAAAGGGCTCGTGCCTCGGAGATCGCCTTGCATGCGCGCTTCGTGGACAGTGCGGACAGCCGAAGGATTCAGACATGTCGACACCCCGCGATGCCCTCCCCGATGAACTGCGTGAACAGGTTGGGCAGCAGGCGTTCGGCGCAAGCCGCCCCGGCGCGATGGGCCTGGAGCAACTGCAGCGCGTCTGTCCGCGCCGGCACATCGAGATGGACGGCACGCGGGTGGAGTTCATCCGCACGAATAGCAGCGGCCCCCGCCGGTGATGCTTCCCGGTGCACAAGGCACCGCGAAGAGCTCCCTCCACCAGAACTTCGCATTCGGTTCCCAGCGCGATGTCCTGAGCGTCCACTACCCTGGCTGGCCGGATATGGCCGCCCTGGCGGATCTCGTCCTCGCCCTCACGCGCGGGCTGGGCATCCCGCGGTGCGATCTCCTCGGAAGTTCGCTGGGGGGTACCTCACGCACGGATCGCGGTGCGCGACCGTGACCTCGTGGGTCACGTGGTGATCGGCAACAGCTTCGATGAACCGAAGCCAGCATAAATGACCGAACATCTGTCACGCCTGCTGGACCGGAGCGCAGACAACGTGAAGCGGGAAGCCGAGGAGCGGTTGCTCGCCGAGCCGCCAGGCGCGTTCAGGGACGTTACGCTGGACCTGGTCGGGCATCAGTTTTCCGCCGAGATGCTGCGCGATCGGAAGTTGGCCGTCCAGAGCATGGCACCTCTGGATTAGCGCGCAACGGTGAGCAGCCCAATGCTGATCATCGAGTGCGCCGACGATTCGGCGATCTCGCCTATATGGCGCGCGCCGTTCGTGATCAAGACCATCCTGACCGACAACGGCAAGGAGTTCACTGACCGGCTGTTCGGCGGTCGTGCCAAGGAGGCCTCTGGCGAGCACGAGTTCGACCTTCTGTGCGCGAGCTTGGGCATCAAGCGCCGGCTCACCAAGCCTCGTACGCCGCGCACCAATGGCATGGTCGAGAGGTTCACCGGCAGGCTCGAGCAGGTGCTGCAGACGCACCGATTCAACAGCGCCGAGGGCCTGAGCAAGACGCTGCATCGCTACGTGTGGCTGTACAACCAGCACCTGCCGCAGATAGCTCTTCACACGAAATACCCTTGATGGCCTTGAAGCGCTGGCAGGAATCACATCCTCACCTGTTCGAGAAAAAGGTCGCCAATCATCCGGGACCTGACACTTAGCCACCAGGCGCCCTGCCCCCCGCGATCCACCGTCCGAAAGCCACGCGTCTTTGCCGGTCCACTTGCTCCGGAGCGTCCTGTCCGTAAGGCCCGCCATGACTTATCTCCCATTAATGCCGTTGCAGTACCGTTGCAGTAACGCGCTGGCTTTGGTGAGACTAACGTGGAAGACGATGGACATTTAAGTCCACGAAATCATCAGTTAAGGGACTTATACCGAATCTCCCTGGATTTCTTTGGAGTTTAAAACCATGCCTTTCAATCCGTTGGTCACTGGTTCGAATCCAGTACGACCTACCAAAAATCAATTACTTAAGCAATATTATCACTCAGCTCCCTTCCCATTGCCAGTCTGTTGCCACTTTTGCAGTATTGGTGGAAGTTCTTCCTGCTACTTTCGTTCCCGTAACCTGGGGAGCGGGATCCGATACACCGCGCCTATTGACCAGGCCCTTGAATGGGCTGCGCCGCGTATTTGGCTGAAGGATGCTGATAATAGGCCCGTACCCGTTCAGGCCATGAGGATAGCCTGGTCATGAAGGTCACGGCCCTTTCGATCATCTGCTCCCGGTTCTCGCTCACAGGACCCAAACGCAGATTCGTGTTGAAATCACTGTTCAGATACTCATCCGGATTTGACTCCGGGGTGTAGGGCGGCAAGAAAGCCAGCTCAATCCGATCGTTCTTGTCCCTGAGCCAGTCCTTCACAAGGGCGGCCTTGTGCACTTTCAGGTTGTCCACGATCAGGATGATTTTCCTTGCCGCATCAGAAATCAGTGCTCCCAGAAACCCGATGAATCGCTCCGCATTGAACCCACCATCGATGATCTGGAAGGCAACTTCACCCTTGGCAGATAGCGCAGAGATCATGGAGAGTTTGTCCCACCGATTAGGCTTCGCAAGAACCGGCGTTTATCCGTTCGGAGCATAACCCGAATCCAGACTGAATCCTCCTTCACTGCCGTTGCATCGCCAAAGAAGATCACAGCCCCTTCTGCTTTTGCCTTGGCTTCAAGAGCGGGGTAAGTCTCCTTGAGCCACAGATCGATCCATTCCGGTCGCTCCTCCGGGCGTCACGTCCAAGTACCCCGAGGTGAGCTGCGGCGATTACATCCTCAGCCGCTTTGACAAATCCTTCCAGTACCGCAGCAAGGTACCTCAGCCGAGCGTCAGCCCGCCGTCGACATGAATCACCTGCCCGGTGATGTAACGGGCACCGGGACCCAGCAAGAAGATGATCAGGTCGGCCACATCGCCGGGACTCGCCAGGCGACCCAGCGGCGTGTCCCGAGCCGCTTTGTCCCAGGCGGCCTGGGCGATCGCGCTGGCCGCCGCCTTGTCCTTGCGGGTATAGCCCGGCGCCACGCAGTTGACTGTGATGCCCGAGGGGGCGAACTGAATGGCAGCGGCCCGCGCCAGCGCTTCGAGCGCAGCCTTGGCAGCGGCGGAAGTCGGGAAATTTTCCCCCTGACGATAGCGATGTGCGACAAATGAACTGACCGCGACGACTGCGGCTGCACGAGAGGCGGCGAGCGGCTCGCGTGCACGGGCCAACATCTCGAAAAACGCGCCTGCCATGGCTGACAGTGCATGGTCCAGATCAGCGCGCGCCGCCTCACCGATGCCGGCGCGGTTCGCATGCCCGGCGTTGCTGACGATCTGATCGATCCGCTCAAATCGCGCGAGCACTCGACCAATCAGATTCGTTCCGGCCCCCGCGTCGTTCAGGTCGGAGCAGACGAGATCGGCCTGGGCGCCGCGATCACGGCAAACCTGAGCGACTGCGGCCAGCGCGTCGCGCTGAGACCGTGTATGGAGCATGAGGGATACGCCGGGCGCGGCGAGCGCGCGCGCGGTGGCGGCACCGATGCCCGAGGCCGCACCGGTGATCAGGATCACGCGGTCAGAAAGCCCGCCTGCTGCAGAGGCAAGGGCGGCCAGATCAGTGGCGGGAGAGGTGTCGGACATTGGGGACTCAATCCGTTCGGAGTCCCGATCTTACGCAGCCCGATTTGGATCGGGCAAGGGGCCATCCCGGCAATTGCCCGGGCCTTCGCTCTCGGATAAAGTGAATGGGCTGTTCATTTATCAAAACTCACACTCAGCATCAGGAGGCAAGATGTCGACCAGAATTCGTTTCGTAGCAGCACTCGCATTGGGCGCTGTGATCGGCAGCGCGAGTGCTCAAACCATCGAATGGACCGCCGGTCAGCTCGGCGGCGGTTGGTACACGATTGTGTCGGGCACCTCGAAAATGATCGAGCAGAAAACCGGCATGACGGTCAAGGCCGTCCCCGGCGGTGGCGCAGCCAACCCGAGCAAGGTTCAGAATGGCCAGAGCCAGCTCGGCATGAGCATCGACATCTTCGCAAAGATGGCCCTCGATGGCACCGGCACCTATGAAGGCAAGCCCCACCCCAAGCTGATGATGATCGGTCAGAGCCTGGGAGATACACCGTATCACATGATCCGCGCGGCCGACCAGAAGCTCGAGTTCGACCAGATCTTGACCTCGCGAGACGTGAAGATCGGCGTGGTCAAGGCAGGGGCCACCGACGAGATCGCATTCCGCTGGGTCATGGAGCATTACGGCCAGACCTACCAGACGCTGCGCAGCAGAGGCTACCGGATCATTCAGGCCGATTACGCTGAGCTTGCGAGCGCGTTCAAAGACCGGCAGATCGACTATGTCTTCTTTGCGCAGGGACTGCCCGGCGCCTCGGTCGTTGACATGAGCACCGGTCGCGACGCCCGTCTGCTCGAGTTTCCCAAGAAGCTCACCGACTTCATCTACAACAAATACGGCTTGGGCACCGGCAAGATTCCGGCCAGCACCTATCCGAATTACCAGAGTGGTGACGTCACGGTCATGTCGATGGCAACCACGCTGATCACCTCGAGCGATGTCCCGGAAGACGTGATCTATCGAGTCACCAAAGCGCTCTGCGAGAGCCAGCCCGATCTGCCCAAGGTACATGCGAGTCTCAAGGACTTCGATTGCAAGACAGCCGTTCAGGCTCGTCCGATCCCGGTGCATCCCGGGGCATTGCGCTACTACCGCGAGCGTGGCTGGGTCCAGGGCTGACCCATGCGTTCACTGACAGGGCCGGCCGGCTATGCGGCCGCTGCCCTGGCAATTGCGGCGGCGCTCTTTCATTTTTATGGGGCGGGATTCGGTTTCCTGGAGCCGCGTGAGCAGCGATCGATCCACCTGCTGCTGCTCCTCCCGCTCGCCTTCCTGATTTTCCCGGCCCGACCGGGTCGCTCTCCCGCTGACCGGCCGACGGCTGTCGACTGGCTGTTCGCGGTCCTTGCAGCTGCCGCGCCACTCTACTCGTACCTGCATGCATTCGACATCAACATGCGCATGGAGAATGTCGACCCCCTGAGCCCGTTGCAGCTCGGGCTGGGGGTCGCGCTCACGCTGCTGTTGCTGGAGGCCTTGCGACGCGCGGTGACGCCAGTGCTCGCTGCGCTGGTTGCGCTTGGAATCGGCTACCTCTTCATCACCGAATGGATGCCAGGCGCCCTGCACTACCGGCATATGCCCTTTCCCGAAATCATCGAGACCATGTACCTGCTGAACGGCATGGGGACTTTCGGCTCGATCACCGGTATCTCGGCAACCATGGTTGCGACCTTCGTGATCTTTGGCGCCTTCGTCGAAGGCAGCGGCATCGGCCGGCTGTTTCATAACCTCGGTATGCGGGCGGCGGGGCGCTATGCCGGCGGCGCAGCCAAGGTCGAGGTGATCAGCTCGTCGCTCTTTGGCACGATCAGCGGCTCCTCGGTCGCCAATGTGTTCGCAACCGGATCGTTCACGATTCCGGCGATGATCAGGCTGGGCTACCGGCGTCCGTTTGCCGCAGGCGTCGAGGCCGCCTCATCGGTCGGCGGGCAGATCATGCCGCCGGTGATGGGCGCGGGTGCCTTCGTGATGGCCGAGATCACGAACATCCCGTATTCGCAGATCGCTATCGCCGCTCTGCTGGGCGCGGTCTGCTACTTCTTCATGATCCTTGTGTCGGTGCACTTTGAAGCAAGGCGACTTGGCCTGGCGGGGTGTACCGAAGAAGAGCTACCGTCCTGGGCCGAGATCCGCCGTGACCTGCACCTGCTGATCCCGATCCTGATCCTGCTGGGACTGCTGTTCGCAGGGCGATCGCCCTACGCGGCCGCGTTCTGGGCCTCCGTCTCGATGCTGCCTGTGTCCTGGCTACGGTCTCACACCCGCATCGGCGGTCGCGAACTGTTGATCATTCTGGAGACCGCCGGCCGCAATATGACCGTGGTGGCCCTTGCCTGCGCCGGTGCAGGCGTGCTGGTCGCCTGCCTGACAGTGACCGGTGCGGTGATTTCTTTCTCCGGCCTGGTGACATCTCTCGCAGGTGACAGCGTGCTGATCGCGGGTTTGCTGCTGATGATGGTGACCCTGGTGCTCGGCATGGGCGTACCGACCACGGCCGCTTACATCATCGGTGCGGCCATCGGGGCACCCATTCTGGTGAAGCTGGGCGTGCCCACACTCGCGGCACACATGTTCGTCTTCTACTTCGCGATCCTCGCTGACGCCACGCCGCCCGTCTCGGTAGCCTCGTACGCGGCCGCCTCGATCGCAAAGACCGATCCCATACAGGCGGGAATCGCTGCATTCCGCCTCGGGCTGGCGGGCTTTCTCGTCGGCTTTTCCTACCTGTTCACCACGGCGCTCCTGATGCAGGGGCCAGTGCTCGAGATCGTGGGTCACCTGATCCTTTATCTGGGCGGGCTGACCTTGGTCGCTGCCTCGCTGTCAGGCTTCTTCTGGCGTCCGATGGCCTGGCAGCTGCGCCTGATCGTCATACCGCTGGCACTGGTACTGTTGCTGCTTCACGAAACATCACTGTGGCTGCGGATCGTCAGCGTGGTATCGGTCGGAGTGCTGCTCTGGGCGAGGACCTTGCAACCCGCCCGGACCCTGGACTGAAACCCGCATTCAAAAACCATCTGAACGCGACTTAACCGCGATGACGACCACGAGGGACTTCGATTCGATCAGCTCGATGAAACTGTATCTGGTCGACTGGCCGCTGCGGATGAAGCGCCGCCACGGGGTCGGCGATGTCGAACGCAGCATGCCCGGTGTCGTGGTCGAGCTGCGTACGCGGTCTGGGCTGACGGGTTGGGGCGAAGCAGCGCCCTGGTCGGTTTTTTCTGGGACCGCTGAAGCGTGCGCTCAGGCGCTGCACGTCTATCTCCGTCCAGTCTTCGAGAGGGCAGAGCCCCGCGATTTGCCAACGCTGATGCGCGCCGCCGACCGGATCCTGGTCGGACATCCGGAGGCCAAGGCAGCCATCGAGATGGCGATGATGGACCTGATCGGCAAGCGCTGCGGACTTCGCGTGGTGGATCTGCTGGGCGGCATCTTCCGACCGACGATCCCGCTCAGCGTATCGATCGCCAACCCCAATTTTGCCGAGGATCTCGAGTTCGCCCGCGAGCAACTCGCGCGGGGGGTACGTCTCTTCAAGGTCAAGACCGGGTTTGCGAGCCATGCTGAAGATCTGCGTCGCCTGGAGAGTTTACGCGGCATTCTGCCCGCTGACGCGATCCTGCGGGTCGACTATAACCAGGGGCTCGACCCCTGGGATGCGCTGCCGAAGCTGCGCGACATCGAATCTTTCAACCCGGGTTTTATCGAGCAACCGGTACCACGTGATCGACGCGATGCGATGGCCGAAATCGCCCGGGCACTCGACACGCCCGTGCTCGCTGATGAAAGCGTGTTCACGCCCACCGAAGCCATCGAACTCGCCCGAACACGATTTGCCGACTGCGTCAGCATCAAGCTGATGAAATGCGGCAGCATGCGCCGGGCCCAGGAAATCGCGTCGATCACCGAGGCCGCTGGCATCGCCGCCTACGGTGGAACCATGTACGAGGGCGGGATCGCGATTGCGGCCGGGATCCACACGGTCTGCGCGACGCCCAACATCTGCCTCGGCGCCGAGTTCTACACTGCCAACTACGTCATGGGGGTCGACATCCTGACCCAACCGATCCGGCTGGACGATGGTCAGTCGCATCTGCCCGCAGGACCCGGGCTGGGCATCGAGGTTGATCGCGTGGCCCTGGCCTCGATCACCCGGCAAGTGTTGGCCTGAGCGAGCAAGAGCGAAGATGGCTTCGGTTGGCGTGATCGGCGCAGGCATCGTTGGCGCCTGCTGCGCCCTTGCCCTGCTGGACGATGGTCATCAGGTCACGCTGATCGAACCCGATGAGCCCGGCGGGCCGCAGGCCGCCAGCTACGGCAACGGCGCCTGGCTGGGTACGGCGTCATTTGTGCCGATGTCGATTCCCGGGCTCTGGAAGAAGCTGCCGGGCTACCTGCTCGACTCGAATGGGCCGCTGGTGATCCGGCCGTGGGCTCTGGCCCGCCTCGCACCCTGGCTATACCGGTTCATCGCGTCCGGCCGCCGTGTCGAACAGGTACAGGCGACGGCCCGCGCGCTGCATGCGCTCCTCGACCAGGCACCGGCCAGTCACGCCAGCCTCGCGCAGGCCACTGGAGCGGGCGAACTCATTTTGCAGGCGGGCCTCACCTACGCCTATCCGACACGAGCCGACTTTACCGCGGAAGCCCTTGCCTGGCGACTCCGAAGCGACCATGGCCTCGCTTGGCGGGAGCTCGACCGCGACACCCTCCAATCGCATACGCCAGGACTGTCCTCGTCCTACACCTTCGGCATCGAAGTACCGACCGGCGGCCACTGCCGGGACCCCGGTGCTTACGTCAATGCCCTGAGCGCGCTGGCGCTGGCACGAGGTGCCCAATGCGTCAAAGCTCGTGCCAGCGGTCTGACGATCCAATCCGGGCAGCTGCGCGCGATTCGTACCACTGCGGGAACGGTCGAGGTCGATGTCGCAGTCATCAGCGCAGGGATTGATTCGGGGGCCCTGGCCTGCGCTGCGGGCAGCCGTATTCCGCTCGAGAGTGAACGCGGTTATCACGTCGTGCTGCCAGCCGCTGGGCTCACCATGCGCACCCCCCTCATGCCGTCGGACGGCAAGATGGCGGTCACGCTCACGCGGGAAGGTTTGCGGATCTCTGGGCAGGTCGAGCTTGCCAGCCGCAGCGCTTTACCCGACTGGCGCCGGGCCGACGTTCTCCTGGGCCACGCTCGCCGCCTTTTCCCCGCGCTAGCGCTGCCCGGATCCAGCGCAGAGGTCGCTCGCTGGATGGGTCATCGGCCCTCGACTCCCGACGGCCTGCCGGTCCTCGGGCCGGCAGCGGAATGCCCACAGGTCTTTTGCGCCTTCGGGCACGGACATGTGGGCCTCGCCAGTGCTCCGGCGAGCGCCTCGTTGATCGCAGACCTGGTTGCCGGACGCAGCCCCCGGATCGACCCCACCCCTTACCGCGCCGGGCGCTTCAAAGGGCGATGACTCAGCCGGGCGAATCTCCGGCCGTCCGACCGAGTAGTTCCGCGAATTCACCCTCTCCGGCATCCCAAAAAAGGCCGGTCATGGCGGCCAGCCCCTCAGCAAGAATCGACTCGGGGGCATGCTCGTTGTGCGCGTGCTAACCACAGCTCGCCTAGTGTCCTGAGTCCGAAATTCCTTGAAAAACTAGAGTCCGCCCCCATCTGTCTTGTAGCGTAGCGACACAAAAGGGGTGAGTGATGCGT
>Ga0194118_10004301_pt1 | contig 15699 bp, 14 predicted proteins | sample TA2MahsurfametaG_2_FD_148662 | JGI IMG/M metagenome (GOLD analysis project Ga0194118, IMG submission 148662) | Freshwater microbial communities from Lake Tanganyika, Tanzania - TA2015013 Mahale N5 surface | ecosystem: Environmental > Aquatic > Freshwater > Lake | place: Tanzania: Lake...
TAGACGAGGTCGAACGACTCGTCCGCGAAGGGCAGATCGCCCGCGGAAGCGAGATGGAAAGACACGTTCGTCGCCCGGTCTAGGTTCCGCCTCGCCACCTGCAGCGCGGACCCCGACGCATCCACCAGCGCCAGATGACCGACGCGGGGTGCAATCACGGACGCCCATCGACCCGAGCCGCATCCGACGTCGAGCACCTCGGCGCTCGGGTCAAGTCCTTCTGGCCCGATCAACGAGAAGTAGCGACCGAAGAGCCTCTGCCTCTCCTCCGCCGAAAGCGAACTCTGGTCGAACGCACTCCACTCCCGCCCGAATCCCTCGACGGTTCGTCGGTCGGCGTTGGCGAAGGTGCCCGTCGATGAGGACCGAGGCATGGCGGAAATGTAGCCTGACGCCGCTGCAGTGTTCTCTGTCCATCCACCTGCGTCGCGGGGGCTGCGGGACTCGGCGACGCTCGGAGGCTTCGGTGGGCAGGATCTGGGCCGCGTCGGCGCGAACTCTCCGGAAGAACCGCCGTCTGTCCCAGAAGGCGTGGGTGGGTCGGTAGTCTCGCGCCGTCGTCGGAACCCTAGGAGTTAGCGATGGTCGGACTCGTGACGGCGGGCTGGGCTGCAGCATGGGCATCCGCGATGACGGCGACTCCCGCGGCACCGCGTCCGGAGACCAGAACCCCGAATCTGGTCGTCCTGCGGGGCGAGGGCGACTCGACCCGCTTCGGCGTCTCGGTCGCGGTGGCGGAGGGCTGGATCCTCGTCGGCGACGACGGCGTCGAGGATGGCGTCGCGAACGCAGGCGCGGTCGAGTGCTTCGCGCGGGGCGAGGGGGGGTCCTGGAGGCGAGTCCAGCGATTCGGCGGCATCGAGCCGCGCGGCTTCGACCGGTTTGGCGCGGCGATCGACGCCGACGGCACGCGGGTGATCGTCGGCTCGCCCGGTCACGACCTCGACGGCACCGCGAGCGGTCGCGCAGAGGTCTGGCGCCGCGAGGGCGACCGATGGACCCACGAGGCGACGCTGCGCGATCCGGATGCGTCGCCGCTCGACGAGTTCGGCTCGGCGGTGGCGATCAAGGGAGATCGCGCGCTCGTCGCGGCGCCGCGGGCGGATGCGGGAGCGCTCGACTCGGGTCGCGTCGTCCTCTTCGAGCGTCGCGGGGACGCCTGGCAGGTCGTCGCGTCGCTGACCGCGCCGGATGGCGGCGTCGCCGACTGGTTCGGTCAGGCGGTCGACCTCGACGAGGGCGTCGCGGTCGTCGGCGCCTACGGCGACGACGATCAGGGCGAGAAGTCGGGCGCGGCATGGGTCTTCGAGCCGGACGACTCTGGCGACCTCGCGCCGGTCGCGAAGCTCCTCGCGCCGGACGGCGCGCGGCACGACTGGTTCGGCTTCGCGGTCGCCGTCTCGGAGGGGCTCATCGCGGTCGGTTCGCCGCGGGCGGATGATCACGGCGGATCGAGCGGGTCGCTCTGGATCTTCGGGCGAGACGCCGACGCCTGGCGCCCTCGCTCAAAGGTGCCGATCCGCGGCGCGTCGGGCGGCGAGTGGATCGGGTACTCGCTCGCGCTCCGCGGTCGCACGCTCCTCGTCGGCGTGCCCGGGCGCGACCGCGAGGCGGGCGAGGTGCCGGACGTCGGCGTCGGGGCGATCCTTCGCCGCCGCGGCTCGCGATGGGAGTGGCTCGGATCGATCGAGGATCCGACCGCCCGCGCCGAGCGGCTCATCGGCTCCTCCACGGCGATCGATGGGGACCTCGCCGTCGTGGGTCATCGACCGGCGGAGGACCTCCCGCCGATCCCCGGCGAGGTCTGGGTGAGGGAACTGCGCTGAGCGATCCGCGCGGAGACCCGCGGGCGGGCGGGATCACTCCACGGGATACCGCCGCGCGACCACCTCGTGCCACGCGGCGGTGCTCTCGCACGCGATGAACTCGCGGCGGACCTCCTCCGCGGCGGGATGATGCTCGGCGAAGCGGATGCCGAACTTCCGCATCTGCCGCGACGCCCGCGCCTCGCCGTGCAGCACCACCGCGAGCTCGAAGTGCTCGAGGAGCGCCCGGCGCTGCTCCGCGAGCATCGGCGGGCGCGGCGTGCGACCCGCCATCAGGTCGCGCGCCTGGCGGAAGATCCAGGGGTTCCCGATGCAGCCCCGCGCGACCGACACCGCGGCGACGCCGCAGTGCTCGAGCATCAGGAAGATGTCATCCGCGGTCCACACGTCGCCCGAGCCGAAGATGAGCCGACCGGGTCGGCGGCGGACGAGGTCGGCGAGGACCTCCCAGCGGGAGGGACCGAGGTAGCGCTGCACGACCGTGCGGGCGTGGATCGTCGCCCACGCGTAGCCGAGGTCGAACGCGGCGTCGAGGATCCGCTCGAGGTTCCGCGCCATCTCCGGGGTGTCGTCGTAGCTGCGGCGGAGCTTCACGCTCAAGGGGCGACCCTCCGGCACCGCGTCGCGCACGACGCGGAGCACCCGGATCGCCTCGTCGGGCACGGTGAGGAAGTGCCCGCCGCGCGACGCCTTCTTGATCTTCTTCACCGGGCACGCCATGTTGACGTCGATCACCTCGTAGCCCATCGAGACGAGGATCGAGGCGCCCTCGGCCATCTCATGCGGCAGGGTGCCCATCACCTGCCCGGCGATCGGGTGATCCTCGAGTCCCGCGGCGCGGTTCTCCTCGAGGTCGCCGGTGCCGCACTCGCAGGCGAGGAGGTCGGGGTCCTCCTTGCGTCGACCCTTCCCGCCGTTGATCAGCGTCCGGTCGAGCAGCGCCTCGGTGATGCAGAAGGGACAGCCGTGGCGCCGCGCGACGAGCCGCATCGGACCATCGGAGTAGCCGGCGAGTCCCGCCTGGAAGAAGGGCGCGTCGAAGCCCGGCACGAGGCGGGGGATCCGCGGATCCACCACCGTGCGGCGGGCGATCTCCGCGGCGCGCGGACCCTCCGCGACGATGCGCGGATCGATCGGTCGCTCGCGGGGACGCTCGAGGTCGACGCTCACGGGGGCGATGGTACGACGCCCCGCGGCGTCGACCTCACGGCAGCAGCAGCGCGCCGATCAGGAGACCGACCGCGAGCGCCGCCAGCGCGATCCGGATCGTCGCGAGGTGCTTCTCCCCGTGGTTCGAACGTGCAGCAACCTTGCTCATCTTCCTCTCCTCCCGCGGCGATGGTTCGTCGCCGCACGAGGGTCATCGGCGGAAGGTCGTCGCGACTGAGGCGGCGGTCGGACCGGGGGACCGTTCCGCCATCGGTCCTGCCGATCCCGCCGGTCCTGCAGGTCATGCCGGTCGTGCCGCAGGTCCCTCGCGGGCGGCGGCGGCGGCGGGTACCGTGCCGGAATGACGACCGCGACCAAGACGCTCCTCAAGACGCCCTTCCACGCCTTCCACGTCGAGCAGGGCGCCCGCATGGTGGACTTCGCCGGCTGGGAGATGCCGCTCCTCTACAGCTCGATCCTCGAGGAGCACCGGCAGGTCCGCACCTCCGGCGGCTTCTTCGACGTGAGCCACATGGGGCGGGTGAGGTTCTCGGGTCGTCACGCCCGCAAGTTCCTCGACCGCGTCTGCACCCGGCGGATCCTGGGCATGGAGAGGGGACAGTGCCGCTACTCGCTCGTCTGCAACGAGAGGGGCGGATGCCGCGACGACGTGCTGGTCTATGCGATCGACGAGGACGAGTTCCTCATGGTCTGCAACGCGTCCAATCGGGCGAAGCTGCTCGAGCACTTCGCGGCGCAGAAGGCGGACATGACCTTCTCGATGAAGGACGAGACCGAGTCCACCGCGATGGTGGCGCTCCAGGGTCCCCGGGTGATGGAGGTGATCGGGCGATTCAGCCGCGAGGTGCCGACGCTGAAGCGGTACCGCTTCGCCCAGAAGAACCTGCTCGTCATCAAGCTCCTCGTCTCCCGCACCGGCTACACCGGCGAGGACGGCGTGGAGGTGATCCTGCCCGGCGGCATGATGGCGCGGCAGGCGCTGAAGCTGATGCTCGACGCGGACGGCACCGGCGCGGGGCTCCTCAAGCCCGCGGGGCTTGGCGCCCGCGACAGCCTGCGGCTCGAGGCGGGCATGCCGCTCTACGGGCATGAGATCGACGAGGAGGTCGATCCGCTCACCGCCGGGCTCGACTTCGCGGTGAACCTCGACAAGGGCGTGGGCGAGGACCGCGCGGGACGCTTCATCGGTCAGGAGGCGCTCGAGAAGATCAAGGCGCAGGGGCTCTCCCGCAGGCTCGTCGGGCTCCGCCTCGCTGGTCGCCGCAGCGCCCGGCAGGGGATGCCGGTGCTCGCCGCGGGTCGTCCGGTCGGTCGCGTCACGAGCGGCTGCCTGAGCCCGACGCTCGACGTGCCGATCGCGATGGCGATCGTCGAGGTCGGAAGCGCCGCGATCGGCACCTCGCTCGAGATCGACCTCGGTCGCGAGCGGGCCAACGCCGAGGTCGTGCCGCTTCCCTTCTACAAGGCGGCGCCGGCGAAGTAGGGGCGTCCGGGTCGCGGGTGTTCCGTGTCGGTGGCGATCAGTCCTGCGGCGACCGCCTCGAGCGGCGCTCCGTCCGCGGCTCCGGGCGAGACGCGGGCTCCTGCCGGCGACCGCGGCTCGGGGCATCCTGGCGGTCCTGCGGTCGGGGCGAGCGGGGCTCTTCCCGGCGCGGACCCCGCATCGGTCGATCCCCGCTGAGCATCTGCTGCATCCAGCGGATGCCCTCCACCTCGATCTGCCGCACCCGCTCGCGGGTGAGCCCGACCACCACGCCGATCTGCTTGAGCGTCAGCGGCTCGCGACCCTCGAGCCCGAAGCGAAGCCGCAGCACCCGCGCGTAGCGCTCGTCGAGGTTGTCGAGAAGCCCGAGGATCCGCTTCAGCATCTCGTCGTTGGCGACCTTGTCCTCGGGAGCCTCGTGCCGGGTATCCTCGAACACGTCGCTGAGGTCGAGCGCCTCGCCCGCCTCGGTGGTCGGCGAGGCGTTGGGGCTGTTGAACGCCCGCATCGCCCGTCGGATCGCGATGAGCTTGCGGACCGGGACGTTCATCTCCCGCGCGAGCTCCTGCGTGGTCGGCGGACGATCGAGCTCCTCCTCGAGGCGGCGGGACGCCTCCTTCCAGCGGGCGATCAGGTCCACCATGTACGCGGGGATGTGGATCGGCTGCACCGCGTTGATGAGCGTCCGCTTGATCGACTGCTTGATCCACCACGCCGCGTAGGTCGAGAACCTCGCGCCCTGCGCGGGATCGAATCCCTCGACCGCGCGGATGAGACCGAGGTTGCCCTCCTCGATGAGGTCCGGCAGCGACATTCCGCGGTTCGAGTAGTTCTTGCAGATCGAGATCACCAGGCGGAGGTTCGCCCGGATCATGCGGTCCTTCGCCTCGGCGCAGTGGTCGTTGATGATGCGCCAGCCAAGCTCCTTCTCCTGCTCGGGAGTCAGGAGCGCGACCTCGTTGATCTGCCGGAGGTAGAGCGAGAGGTCCGACTGCAGTTCCGATCGCGACATCCGTGCCCTCCTAGACCGGGACCTCGAGCGTCGAGGAGGACATGCGTCGCCATACGCCCGTCCGCGCGGGGTCGGTTCCGGGGCGATCTCGCCTCGGACCAACCTTTCCGCGAGACGGACTCCAACGAAGGGCGGGCATCCCTCTCCGACCGCCGGGCGGTCCTCTCCATCGGACCGACGCTTCGGTCCCTCCACCGCGCCTCCCGCACGGTCGCGGGAGACCAACGCAAGCCGGGCGCCTTCCAACGCCGTGCTCGAACCCGGTCGTCGACCGATCCGGGGCAGGGATTCATCCCGGAGTCGAGGGATCGACGGATCGTGGGATCGCGGGCGCGGGGAAGGTGACTCCTGCGGATGATGCCGGTGGTGCGGAGTGCGCGGATCGTCGCGCCCCTCGCGATCCTGCCGGTCGTCCAAGGGCGTCGGCGGTCCGACCGAGGAGGCGGTCGGCTCGAAGGGCGTGCATCTCCGAGGCATCGTCATCGGCGTAGGGTCCGAGGAGCGGGCGAGGACTCGGGCGCCGAAGCGTTATGAATCGATGCGATCGCCCGGGCGACCGAACGCCGCCCCGATCGAGCCATGCGCCGCGCCAGGACCTCCGGAGGGCAGCTCAGCGGACCGGAACGCCCGCCGCGTCCGAGGTCGCGCGGAGGTCAAGCAGCAGCGCCTCGAACTCCCGACGAATGCCCTCGCCGCCGAGCTCCCCGTCCACCTGCCGCAGCCGCTCGATGCGGGGCGGGATCCGGTGGGAGTCCCGACCCACCCGCCGAAGGATCTGGAGCTGCCGCAGCTCGGCGAGCCACCACGCGGGCGACTCCTCCTCGGAGCTCGCGGCGATCCGCCGGTAGAGCGTCATCGCCTCGGCGAGGTCCTCGAGGCGTCCCGCGGCGAAGAGGCACTCGGCGCGCTCGATCACCACCTCGCGGACCGAGCCGAAGCGGGCGTCGATCCGCCGCACCACCTCGAGCGCGGGGGTCGGGCGACCGGCCCGGCGCAGTCCCTCGCTGACGAGGAGAAGCTGCCGCGTGCGCGGCGGCGTCGCGCGACCATCCGCCCAGGCGAGCAGCGCCTCGGCGAGCGGTCCCGCGGACTCGCGACCGATGCGTGCGGCACGCTCGGAGTCGCCGTCGCCCTCGGCGCGCCGCGCGGCCGCGAGGGCGACCTCGAGCCGGCTCGAGAGGAGCTCGCCCGCCTCCGCGTCGCCGGTCTCGCTGAGTCGCCGGAGCTCCGCCGCCGCCTCGTCGGCACGACCGAGCCGGTCGAAGGCGGCGAGACGGATGCGGACGCCCTCCACCGCCTGCTCGCGCGAGAGCGCCGCGACCTCGCGGATGGTCGCCACCTCGACGAGCGCCGCCGCAGGTCGGTCGGCGAGGAGGTGGAGCCTCGCCCGGGCGAGGGCGACGCGCACGCCGAGGGAACGGTGCTCCTCGGCGTCCGCCTGCTCGGGCGGGTCGACGGGCCAGGGCTCGAGCTGCCGGAGCCATGCCTCGGCGCGGTCGATCCACCGGGCGACGTCGCGACCCTCGGCGGCCTCCGCCGCGCGGGTCGCGGTCTCGAGCGACTGCACCCGCGCCGCCCTCGCCTCGGGTCCGTCCGCCGCGACGAGCGAGAGGGATTCGATGGCGTCGTCGAAGCGACCCTCCTCCGTGGCGAGCCCCGCCGAGGCGAGGAGCCAGGCGTCTCGGCGCGGATGACGCGGAAAGGTCCTGAGCGCCGTCCGCAGCACGTCGCCGGCGAGCCGCCGCGACTCGAGGGAGTCCGCCTCCGCCGACTCCGCGGCGGCGAGGTTGGTGGCGAGCTCGACGGCGGCATCGATCGCCGGCACGGCGAGGGGATCCTCCGGCGTCCCGGCGGCGAGCTCGACGAGGAGCCGCACCGCGTCCAACCAGCGTGCCTCCTCGATGCTCGCCCGGGCGAGCGCCCGCAGGAGCAGCACCCGCGTGGACGAGCCGATCTCGCTCCGGAGGAGCGCGTCCTCGAGCCACGCGGTCGCCTCCGGATCGGGCGTGGCGCCCTCGCGTGCCGATCGCCGCGCCTCGACGCGGGCAAGGAGGACGAGCGGCGGCGCGGGCTCGAGCGATCCGCCCGCGTCCTGCAGCCGCGCGAGGATCGCCGGCACGAAGGCGTCCCGTTCCGCGCGGGGGAGCCGCTCGACGAGCTCGGTCCATGGCGCGATCGCGGCGAGCGCCGCCGCGTCGGGCGGCAGGTTCCGTCTGGTCGCGTCCTCCACGCGCAGGCGGTGCTCGAGGTCGGCCCACGGAAGCTCGAAGGCACGCAGCGCCGGATCCGCCGCATCCTGCCGGCGCAGGGCGACGAGCCGACGGATCGCGTTGTCCGGGTCGCCGCGGCGAGCCTCGTCGACGACGATCGCCGCCCGCGCCTCGAAGCGTCGCCGTCGGGAGGCGGCGGCATCGGCGGCGAGCGCCTCGAGCTCCCGGATCGCCGCGGCATGCTCGCGGAGCGCCGATCGCGCGACGCCGATCTCGAGGCGGGCAAGCTCGGCGAGGTCCGGCGCCGCCGCGTCGCGCCGCGGCTCGAGGAGGGCGATCGCCTCGCGGCGGCGCTCCGCGCGGTCGGGCAGGTCGACGAGGAGCTCCGCGCTCATCGCGAGGGCGAGCCCGCGCAGGAAGGTCAGGCGAGGGTCGAGCTCCTCGGCGATGCGCCGTCGCTCGATCGCGCGGAGCGGGGCGAGGGATCCGCCCGCCGCCTCGCGGTCGATCGCCGCGATCGCCGCCGCGGACGCCCGCAGCGACTCCGCCGACATCGCCTCCGCGAGCGGCAGCCAGCGTTCGATCAGACCCCGCTGCGCGAGCGTCGGCGCCCCGAACCTCGCCGCGAGGTCGGCGCCCTCGGCGGGCAGGAGCCAGAGCAGGATGTCCTCGACCTGATCGCCGAGGTGGCGCCCGCGGAGCGGATCCGACTCGCCGCACTCGACGAGGAGCGCGTCGCGGAGGGCGATCGCCTCGAGCGACGCCGCGGTCACGGACTCGGGCGTCCGGTCCTCCGCGAGCAGCGGAGTCCGCGCGCGGGCGAGCCGACGCCGAAGCGACTCGATCGTCGAGTCGGCGGGCTCCGCGCGGTCGAGCGCGTCGAGCACGCGGTCAAGCCCCTGCGTCCCGAGCCGCTCGACGAAGCGGTCGTGATCGAGACGCGACCACAGGTCGTCCGCGCGGGACGTCGCCGCCGCGAGCGCCGCGGCGATGATCGGGAGCCACCGAGCGACTCGTCTCGCCGGTCGGATCGTCACGGGAGCTCCGCGAAGCTGACGTGGGTGAAGCCCGCCCGCACCACCGCGTTGAAGGCGTCCACGGTCTGGTCCCAGCGGACCTTTCCCGCGGGCGCCACCACGATCGGGTGATCCGGCGCGAAGAGCCCCTGCGGCTGATCCGCGTCGAGGCGACGGGACCGCAGGAACTCCTCCAGCGAGGCGAAGTCCCCGGGCTGCGGCCAGGGTCCGTCGAGGCGGATCGCCACGGCGCCCTCCGCGGCGGGCAGGAGCTCGATGCGAAGCGGCTCCTCGTCGAGGCGGAAGGGATCGCTCGCGGCGCCATCCTTCCGCTCCGGCAGGTCCACGCGGTAGACCTGCTCGCCCTGGGCGAAGTTCGTGCTGACGAGGAAGTAGACGAGGAGCTGGAAGACCACGTCGATCATCGGCGTCAGGTTGAGCGACATCTGCGGTCTGGCGCGCCGCGAGATCGCCTTGCTGGTGCCTCGCTCGCTCATGGGCGCCTCGGCCCTCGCTCCTCGTGGAGCACGACGAGGTTGATCCGCGCGGCGCCGGGCATCTCGGACTCGCGCGACGCCGCGGAGACCGCCTCGAGCGCCGGGGCGACCTCCGCGTAGGCGGTGGAGCGGTCGGCCCGCAGGTTCACCGCGATCTCGGGGTTCTGCCGGAAGAGCCCGCCGAGGTGCGCCCGCAACGCGTCTCGACCCTCCGGGGTGGGCGCGAACTCGGTGGCGCCGACCCGGTAGCCCTCCGCGGCGCCGTCGGCACCGGGCAGGATGTTCAGCACCACGCGGCCCTCCTCGGGCGGAGGGACCGTCGCGGGATCCTCCGGCTTCGGCAGCTCCATGCGGACGTTCTCGACCTCGGAGATCCGCGAGACGAGGACGAAGAAGACGATGAGCAGGAAGGTCATGTCGATCATCGGGGTGAGGTTCGCCTCGACGACCGCCGGACCCCGGCGGAAGACGCGGCTCACCGCGGCGCCTCCCGACGGTCGCCGCCGGCGCGCCGCTCGCCTCCCGAGTCGCCCTCCTTCGCGCCGTTGGGTCGGGGTCGGAACTTCTCGATGAGCGACTGCGCCTCGAGCGACGCCTCGGTCGCGACGCTGTCGATGCGGTTGCGGAGCGTCGCGTACGCCGCGAGCGCCGGGATCGCGATCAGGAGACCCCAGAACGTCGTCACCAGCGCGGTGCCGATGCCTCCCGCGAGGAGCACCGGATCCGCGTTGCCGCCGCTCTCGGCGATCGAGCGGAACGCGACGATCATGCCGTAGACCGTGCCGAAGAGCCCGATCATCGGGCTCACCTGCCCGAGGATGTTGAGCGACTCGACGCGCCGCAGCCGATCGGTGACCACCTCCTCGGACGCCTGCTCGAGCGCCCGCAGCATCGCCGCGAAGCCGAAGGACGCCTGACCGAGCGAGACCCGCATGATCCGCGCGAGGTCGCTGCGGTCGCCGCCTGCGAGCTCGATCGCCTCGCGGTACTTGCCGCCCTCGAGCAGGGTCCGCAGGCGCTCGGCGAGAGCGGTCGGGAGGATCTGCGGTCGGCGGTTGGTCATCGCCAGCTGACCGATCAGCCCGATGTTCACGAGCGAGAGCGCAAGCAGCAGCCAGATCATCAGGCTGCCCACCCACTCGATCGACGTGGTGCCGTCCGGCGCCGCGGTGGTCGAGTAGAAGAAGGTCGAGGCGAAGCTCCCCTCGACCGCGGGCGGCGGCGCCTCGCCTTGGGCGAGCGCGGACGCCGAGGCGATGCCCGCAAGCAGGAGGGCGCCGGGAAGCAGGCGAGCGGGCGAGATGGATCGAGGCGAGGTCATGAGGGGTCCTTGGCGGCGGGGCGATCCGGCGGCGAGTCGGCGGCAGGGGCGGAGGGCGGAGAGAGCGCGGGAGGCGACGCAAGGAAGATCTCGCCCTCGGCGGCGACCTCGGCGAGTCCCATCGAGCGGGCGAGGGCGACCGCCCGGCGGGCGAGGCGGACCGCGGTCTCCTCGTCGCGGAGGCTTGCGCGATGGATCCTCGCCGCATCGAGGAGCGCCGGCGGCGCCGAGCGGCTCTCCGGGAAGAGCACGAAGGTGCGGGCAAGCATCACGACGCCCGCGTCCGGCGCTCCGGAGCGGGCGAGCCCGCGACCGTACTGATGGAGGAAGCGGGCGATGTCGCGGTCGTCGAAGTCTGCCGCGATCCGCCGCGCGATGACGACCGCCTGACGGGCGCTGAGCTCGTCGGCGTCCGGATCCGAGAGGAGCCGCTCGATCTCCGCGGCGGTCGGGTGGGCGGACTGGACGTTCGTCGCAGGCGCCCTCCGCGCCGGACTCGTCGCAGCGCCCGCGATCGCGGTCGCCGCCGCGAGGAGTCCGAGCAGCATCGGGGAGACGGTCCATCGACCGCCGCGTCGGCGAGGACTCATGGCGAGGGCTCCTTCGGAGACTCGTCCGGAGGCGACGCCTCGGGCGGCTGCGCTGCGGCGAGCCCGAGCTCCTCGCGGTCGAGGAACTTGTAGCCGCCCTCGCCGCCGTGCCGCTCCGCGATGATCCGCATGGTGTCGAGCGGATCCTCGTCGAGGAACTGGATGCAGTGGATGCGGGTGCGGCGCGAGCCGGAGCCGGGATCCACCGGGTTGAGCCGGTCGAGGACCGCGAGCAGCTCCTCGCGGTCGATCTCGAACTGCCCGGCGCCGGTGATGTTGCTGCTGAGGAGGAAGACGCAGTCGGGTCGGAGGGCGAGCGCCCTCGTCATCGCCTCGACGGGATTGCTTCGTCCGGCGGGCACGACGTTGCTCCTCGCCCACTCGACCGCCTGCCTCGTCGCGGGTCGGCTCACCGGCACGAGCCGGTTCGCGGGCGGGACGGCGATCGCGGCGTTCCGCTGGAAGAAGATCACCGCGTAGCTCTGGGCGGGCACGAGGCTCGAGAGCGATCGCGACAGCTCGTCGAGCACGGTCCGGAAGGATCCGATCATGGAGCCGGAGGCATCGACCACGTAGACGAGCGTCCGCGCGTTCGTCGCCCGCAGCCCCGCGAAGGTGGCGCCGGCGTCGGACTCGATGGGGATCGTGGCGGTCGCAGACCGCTCGCGACCCGTGCCGGCGATCAGGTCGAGCGGACCGGCGGCGGCGGTCGCCAGCGCGTCGTCGATCGCCTCGCGGACGTCGCTCGCCATCGCCGGCGCGACCTCCGCCGGCTCCTCGGTCGGCTCGAGGTCGTCGAGCGACGCGAGCGGCTCGAACGTGGTGCTCTCGAAGTCCGCCGTGACTGGCTCGCGGGGGGTCTCGACGATGCGGACCACCGTCCAGGTGACGAGGAAGGCGATCACGACCAGGAGCAGATGGAGTCCCAGCGAGACCACCCATCCGACCCATCCTGAGGCGTCGCGCCCGGAGGAGCCGGCGGTGCGGAGCGCCTCGACGAGGCTCTCGCCGCCGGCGGGGGTCGCCGAAGGCAGCGGCTCCGGGGAGGGCGACTCGGGGATGGTGGAGTTCGCGTCGGGCATGAGAACGTCGATCGATCCCGCCGCTGCGAGGCGAGCAGGTCCGAGCATCCTCAATCGGCGTTCGAGGGTCCCGCTCCCAAGAGGCGGAAGTGCCGGAACGGAGGGTCGGCGGGGAACTCCGGCGGAGACTCCGCCACCGACCTCCGCCGAAGGCGTCCGCGGGGGTCAGTTCGACCGCGTGCCGGACGATCCTGCCGAGGGCGTCGAGCCCGCGATCGTCAGCGGACCACTGCTCGGCGCCGAGGCGGAGGGGGTCGCGTTCGAGGGCAGCGCCGCGGTGGAGCGGGCGCCCGCGGCGACGGAGGCGGGCGCCGGCTTGACCGGCGTCTGAGCAGGAGTCGGTCGCGGGCGGAAGATCGCGCGATCGAGGCTCAGGAAGCCGCCGCCGGTGAGGGCGAGCCCAAGCGAGAGGACGAGCATCCCGAGACCCGCCGCCACCGACTCGAAGGCTGCGACGTCGGCGCCGAAGAGATAGTTGGGAGCGGTGTAGGGGACCCCGAGGATCCAGATCAGCGAGGCGAACAGGGTGGCACACAGCACGCCCCAGACCCGCGTCACCAGTCCAAGCACGAGGAGGCTGCCGCCGATCACCTCGAGGAGCGCCGTCGTCCACGCCAGCGGCACCGGTCCGGGGACGCCCGCCTCCGCGAAGAGGACCGTCCAGCGGTGGAGGTGGCGGGCGGTGACGGTTCCCTCGGACGCCGCTGGCTCGACCTCGGACGCGGTCGGCGACGTCGACTCGGCGGCACTCGGCGAGACCTCCGCGGAAGGGGCGGTCGGTTCCTCCGACGTCGCCGCGGGCGGTTCCGACGAGGCCGAAGAGCTCGTCTCCGAGTTCGTCCCGGCGCCCTCGGTCGACTCCGGCGCCTGCCGAAGCCACGCGACCTTCCTCCCGGCGACGGACGCCGATGGCTCGGCGAGCTCCAGTCGATCGATCAACCCCGCGTCGTCGCCGGTGAACGTCGAGGTCGTCGTCAGGTCGGTCCAGCCGAGCGGGATCATCACCGCCGCGATGGCGAGCCGAGAGAGCAGGGGCACCACGTGCGCTGCGGCAGCATGACTGAAGGACATGGAGTCTCCTCGTGATCCCGACCCGCCGGGAGCGGTCGTATGCTACGACCCGCCGCGGGCGTGGCGGAATTGGCAGACGCACCAGATTTAGGTTCTGGCGGGGCGACCCATGCAGGTTCGAGTCCTGCCGCCCGCATCAAGCTGCATGGATCGACGGGCGCCCCCGAGCGCACGGGCTGCGAGGAACTTCATGCTAGGAATTCCCAGTTGGGTCTTCTGGACCAACAACCGACTTGAGCTGCTGCTCGGTCGATGGATGCGAGGAAAGTCGATCCAGGTGCTGAGGATCGGCGGTCTCCAGTACCTCGTCGACCATCGCGCGGCGGACCTCGGGTCGCTCGGGGCGGGGCGTCCCGACGCGGCCTACGGGCGATTCGTCCGATCGATGGATCTCCCCGACATGCCCTCCATCCTGGACCTTGGCGCGAACGTCGGCGGCTTCCCGTTGCTTCTGCATCTGCTCGGTCGCAGTCCCTCGCAGATCGTCTGCGTCGAGCTGAATCCGATCACCTGCGCCAAGTTGCGGCTCAACGTCGAGACGAACTGGCAGAACGCGACCGTCATCAACGCGGCGGTCAGCAGCGATGGTCGGATGGTTGAGGTCGACTTGGGCGGCGGATCGACGCACGACTCGATCTTCTCCCGATCATCCGGGTCCACCCGCCGCCGTGCCGTGCCCGGTCTGACGTTCGATCAGGCAGCGTCGCTCATCGAAGGTCCGATCGACCTCTGCAAGATCGACATTGAGCAGGCGGAGCGCGAGGTTCTGTCGAGCGAGAGCCGTCACCTTGAATCGCTCGCAAGGGTCCGCAACCTGCTCATCGAGATTCACCCGGCTGAGGCGCTGCGGGAAGTCTCGGATCGAATCGAGGCGAGCGGACTCTCCTGGCGAGGTCACGATCGCGGGTCGGCTCGCCCGGCGCTTGGGGTGAACTGGTATTCGCGCGAGCGCTGATCGCCGAAGCATCCCCGCCCAACCATCCGCGACACCAGGAGCGCCATCTCGAGGGACTGCTCGTCGTTGAGTCGGGGATCGACCGGCGAGCGATAGGCGCGGGCGAGATCGACCTCGCCGACGCCGCTCGCGCCGCCGAGGCACTCCGTCACGTCCTCGCCGGTGAGCTCGAAGTGGACGCCGCCGAGGATGCTGCCGAGGCGGCGATGCACCTCGAAGCTCGCCTCGACCTCCGCGAGGATCTCCTCGAACCGCCGGGTCTTCACCGTCACCGTCCGCCCGTCGGCGAGGGGCACCCGCGCGAGGCGGGTGTTGCCGTGCATCGGGTCGACCGACCACAGGACGCGGCGGCGGGTCTGCTCGACCGCCGCGACGATCGCGGGGAGCCGCGCCTCCACCTGATCCGCGCCGAGGCGGTGGATCAGCGTGATGCGACCGGGCACGCGGCGAGGATCAAGGAGGTCGAGCAGCTCCGGGAGCGCCACGGGATCCTGATCCGGTCCGATCTTCACGCCGATCGGGTTCTCCACGCCGCGGAGGTACTCGACGTGGGCGCCGCGCGGGTCGCCGGTCCTCGCGCCGAGCCACGGGAAGTGGGTGGCGAGGTTCCACCAGCCTTCCTTGTGGGGCACCTGCCGCGTCTGCGCCTCCTCGTAGGAGAGCAGCAGTGCCTCGTGGCTCGTGAAGAACGCCGCCCGCTCGTCGAGCGAGGCGCCCTCGAGCGCCATCCGATGGCGTCGCTGCGCGACGAGGCGCTCGTACTCGCGGAAGTGCGGCTTCGAGGGATCGCGGGCGAAGTCGAGCCGCCACCACTCCGGATGCCCGGGATCGCCGAAGCCTCCGTCGAGGAGCGCGCGGATGAAGTTCACCGTGAGCCCCGCCCGGGCGTAGCCCTTCAGCAGCCGCCGCGGGTCGGGCAGGCGGTCGTCTGGCGTGGCGCTCGCGGCGTTGACGAGGTCGCCGCGGTAGCTCGGCAGCGACATCTCGCCGATCGTCTCGAACGCGGCGCTCCGCGGCTTCGCGTACTGCCCGGCGATGCGCCCGACGAGGATCGCCGGACGACCGCCCGCCTCCGAGAGGACGAGACCCATCTGGAGGAGGATCTTGAGCTTCGCGGCGATGAGCGGCGAGCGGCAGTCCTCGAACCGCTCGGCGCAATCTCCGCCCTGGAGGAGGAACCGCCGACCTTCCGCCGCGTCTGCGAGCTGCGCTCGAAGCCGCTCCACCTCGAAGCTCGAGACGAGCGGAGGAAGCTCGCGCAGCTCGGCGAGGACCGACGCGAGTTGCGCGGCATCCGGGTACTCCGGCTGGTGAAGCCCGGGACGCTCGCGCCAGGAGGTGGGAGACCAGGGCATGTCGGGCTCGTTCGCGGGAGGCGGGAGGATAGGTTCAGCCGGCGCCTGCCCTGACCGCCCCGACCGATCTTCGGGCGACGTCGGCCGGCGATGGGAGCGCGCGGAGGGCAG
>Ga0194118_10004309_pt1 | contig 15670 bp, 13 predicted proteins | sample TA2MahsurfametaG_2_FD_148662 | JGI IMG/M metagenome (GOLD analysis project Ga0194118, IMG submission 148662) | Freshwater microbial communities from Lake Tanganyika, Tanzania - TA2015013 Mahale N5 surface | ecosystem: Environmental > Aquatic > Freshwater > Lake | place: Tanzania: Lake...
CATCTCTTTGATTTTACGTCCAAAATCATCGTAACTATAGTAAGTGGTGTATCCCTCAAGATCTTGCATGCTGAGTAGATTCCAATCATCAAAGGTAAAAGTCTCTTCTCCAATCGAATCGTAGATTTTTTTGATCACTCTTCCAAAGCCATCGTACACATACGAAATGGTGTTTTCATCTTTATCTTGCTCAGATTTGAGCCTACCGTTTGGATAGTATGTGCAAGTGGTGTACGTTCCGTCTGGATAGAGGGTTTTAACGATTTGGCCTCTAGAGTTATACTCATAGTAGGTGGTGTTGCCGTTAGGATCTGTCGAGGATATTTTTCTTCCATAAATATCGTAGCTAAATGCGTAGATGCGATCTTTATCGATCGTTTTGACTAAGCAGCCATCTTTATATTCATAGTAGCATGTTCCAAATCGGTCGGTTTTTTCGATTAGCTGATCAGCGATATTGTATTTGTAAGTTGTTTCATATAAAGGATCAGAGCTCGAGGTTAAACGGCCTCTAGTATCGTAGGTAAAGCGCTGTTTTGTTTTAGTGGAACTTAAGAGTCTTCCTTCTTTATCGTACTCATAAAAATACTCTTTGCCATAAGGATCGGTTTCAGAAAAAAGATTTCCTCTTTCATTACAGGTTTTGTATAGGGTATAGAGGTAGTCTCCATTTTTGTCGTAATGCTTTTCTTTAGCAATATAGCCATGCTGATCGTAATCGTATTGAACCATACGATCATGTTTAATTATCCACTCAACTTTATGGACATGAGGACCTTCTGGAAATAAAATGTATTTGGTAAGTTGATTGTTTGTGAAGCTTTCAATCAAATTGTTGTATTCATCATATTTAAAATATTCACATCTTCCGTTTGTGGTTTTAGAGGTGATGAGGTTAGTGTCTTGTAAGTATGAGTAGAGCGTAGTGCTTTCTTCAGTATCTTCTTTGACTAAAAGATTTTTCTCATATTCACGATGGATGACATGCTCTCCAAAATCACCAATATAACGCTCCAATACAGGATTGCCACAGCTGTCGCATTCATATTCTTTTTTATAAAGACCCTTTACTTCTGTGCTTTTAAGATAGCCATTATCCCATCTAAATCGCGTTAACTGTTTAGCGTGGGACATCTTGACTAAGCAGAAATCTTTGTTATAGCTATAAAATGTCTTTGTTCCGTCGGGATTTTTTGACATCACAAGCCGATCGCTGTAGAAGATATTGTGTGTGACAACATTTTCATCGTTTTCTCCAACAGGCAGCTCGATTTGGGATACTCTTAAAGCTTCTAGAGAAGTTTCATATTTTGAGGAAAACTGATCGTAGCAAAAGTGTAAATTGCCCCTTGAGGTTTGTGCATATTCTTTTTTACAAAAAGGGGAGTCTACTTTTTTTAAGAAAAAGTGGTGGCTATCATATCCGCCAGCACCGGGAGGCCACCAATTAAACCATAGGCCTTTAGAGGAAAAGACATTGAAGTCATAACGTGCTTCTAATCCTGTATGAGTATTCCAGCCGTTTTGGCAGCGGAAGAGTTTAGAGTAAATAAAGTGTTTGTAAGGATCTCTTGCTTCGATCGAAATCAGCTTTTCTAAATCGTTGCTGTATGTGTAGATAATCCATCTACCGTTTGGAAGTTTTTCTTCAGTGAGATAAAAATTCCATTTTTCGTTTCCTAGAGATTGCCCTCGTTCGTAGTAACGGATTGTGCCATCTTTGGAATGGATTGTGATGGTGTCATCATTTCTTGAGCATTTGGTATTTCTTGCATCAAATTGCGAGCTAATCACAAAGCCATCACTATTTCTTGATCCTGAATCGGATAAAAGTTTGATGTTTCCAAGATAGTCTTCTTTGAAAACGAGCTTTGATCCGTCAGGCTCTGTAATCACAATCACATCTTGTATCATGGTGATTAAAAGGTGTGGGAAAAAAATCCAACCTTTTGCGCGGGTCAAGTTATAAGCAAGGCCTGCTTGATCTGAGCTTTTTGTAATCCCATATTCTTTTCTTAAAGTTGGAGCGTAATAAGATCGTTTCAGCACAAGATTTTGCGCTCCATTAGCGATCAGATCTATTTCTGATAGAGAAATTTGTCCGTTAAGAGGGTTGACAAGGCCGCCGATGAGCTGGTTAGAACTTTCAAAGGATCTTTCCACAGGACCATCTTGAACGAATGGGTCTGCAAAGATAAACGCATTCAATGCGATCGTAAAAAGAAGAAAATAACAAAACATAGAATTCATATTCTGAAAAATTCTTAAAAAGATCATTTTTTAAAGATCGTGCAAATTAAAATCAATTAGAAAGAGAATTCAAATCGCTCTAAATTTTTCATGTTATTAACAAACAATGGATTAAACTTTGCATTTTTTTGCATTTGCGTTTTCAGGAATCAAAGTAGGTGGTTTTTAGATTAAGAGAGTTTTAGTCCTTGGCTTTTAGCTTAAAAAATCAGAAAAATCGCCCTGCAATTTTTCAAATTTTTGCTTGGGTGAGATTGAATGTGTCTGATAGACTCAAAAAATTATGCAAACTATGAAAAATGCCTTTAGTGGCAATCAATCAATTTCCATACAAAAAACCCTTAAAGTATAGAAGATATCATGTTGTTAAGATCAAAAATTATTCTCTTAGTCTCTATTGCAGTCATCATCGGCGGGTGGTTTGTCTACAAATTATCTAAAAAAAGTACAGGTAATGAAATGAAACAAACAAAAGCGGCAAGAGCCATTCGGGTAATACCTTGCCAAGAAGAGTGGTTTGATAAACTAGATGAAGGATTTGCTAAAAACATCATTGTTTTTGAAAATTTTTCTCAAAGTGAGATTGAATCTTGTGAAATGAAGAGATTATTTCCTTATAACACAAAAGAAGAGAGCCCATTTTTTAACGTAAAGCAGTTTGTAGTGAGCATCAATGACATTGCAAATATGCCGCAAATGCTTAAAGATGAGCCTATTTTAAAAAACAATCCTGTTATGATTCTTAGCTCTAAAGGATTTTTACCAGCAGAAGAGATCACCATTCGATTGAAAAAAGAAGAGAGTGAAGAATACGAATGGCTGCAGTGTTTTCCACATCCTTTGATCACAGTTGATTTAGATGGAAAAATCGTATGTATGGCAAAACTTGCTTCTTTAGTTCCAACTTCTTATCACATTGAAATAGCTTATGATCCTTCTAACAAATTGATCAAAGCAGGCGATGATGCAGAAGAAAATGAAGTTGTTCAAGAAGGTCCTTCATATTTTCATTACGTAGTTGAAAATCAAGAAGCAGAAGGGGGAATCAACACCCTTAAGTTCACCTTTGAGAATGGAACAGCCCATCATATCCAACTTCCTTGGGGAGCAAATCTTCAACACTATCTAGTTGAAACAGCACAAAATTAACCCTTTTGGGGCTCTAAGTCATCGATTTAGAGCTCTTTTTTTTCTTTTCAATTATCTTTTTTTTGATTATTTCTTCTAAAAAGGGGTGTAATCATGCTCATTCAGAGTTATCTAAAAGCTGAAAAAATCGTGATCGATCAAGTGAAAAAAATCGCACCAGCATGTATGCGCTATTCACTAGGATTGACATTTTTTTGGTTTGGTTTTTTAAAAATTATAGGGTTAAGTCCTATTTCCGAACTTGTGAAGAAAGCTGCATTTTTGATCAATGAGCACCACTTTGTGATTGGACTTGGATTTTGGGAGGTATGCATTGGAGTCTGCTTTTGCATCAAAAAATTCAATCGAATAGCACTTGTTCTTTTTTTTATGCTGATTCCTGGCACTTTTGTTCCTGTTTTTATCAACCCTGAAGATTGCTTTACAGTTTTTCCTTACGGGTTAACTCTAGAAGGTCAATACATTTTTAAAAATTTCATCTTAATTTCAGGGGCTTTATATGTCTTATCAAACCTTCAAGAAGCTCGAGGAAATTAAGTGGCACCTCTTAACTAAAGAAGAGCTTTTTAAACAGTTAGATTCTTCATTAGAGGGGCTGACAAGCAAACAAGTTTCTTTGAGGATTTCTGCATTTGGCAAAAATGTCATACAGACAGTCAAAAAATTGTCTATTTTTTCAATTTTTACAAGGCAATTTCTAAACCCTTTAGTTTGTATACTATTTCTTGCGGTTTTACTGAAGATCTCTGTGGGGGAATATCTCGATGGCTCCGTTCTTTTTTTTACAATTTTAGTGATGGTATTGATAGGTTTTTTTCAAGAAATGCGTGCTGAAAATGCATTGGAGTCGTTGAAGAAATTCTATAGTTTGAAAGTTAAGGTCATAAGAGATGCTACTTTAGAGGTGATCAATAGTGAGTTTATTGTTCCTGGCGATGTGATTTTTCTTGAATCAGGTGATAAAATACCTGCTGATTGCCGAATCCTTGAGTGTTCTTATTTTAAGGTCAATGAATCTAGTCTAACAGGGGAATCGTTGATTATAGAAAAGCATGCTCTCGATATGGATAAAGACACGGTTTTGGCAGAAAGAAAAAACATGGTGTATACCTCAACAACAGTTGCTACAGGCAAAGCTACTGTGATTTGTGTTGCTAGTGGCATCAATACTGAATTAGGCAAAGTAGCTTCTTTGATCCAAGAGATCAAGCCTGAAAAAACGCCCTTACAAAAAAGCATACATTCTTTGACGATGTGGATGGCGTTATTTGTTTTATGCATGATTTTGATTTTGGTTTTTGTGACTTATTATAAAGGTTTTAGCTGGATCGATATTTTACTATTTGCCATTTCAGGATCTATTGCGGCAATTCCTGAAGGTCTTCCCGCAGCTGTGACGATTGTTTTAGCTAAAGGTATGCATATTATGGCTAAGAAAAACGCTCTAATCAGAAGACTTGCAGCTGTTGAAACGCTTGGATCAACAACAGTGATTGCATCAGATAAGACAGGAACGTTGACCTTAAACCAAATGACTGTAACAGATGTTTACATCCATAATACAAGCAAGCACACACTCGGACTGTTATACGAAATAGGAGTTTTAGCTAGTAATTCTGAAATCAAAAAAATTGATGGCGTTTATGAAGCGATCGGAGATCCGACAGAATCAGCTTTACTTATTGCTGCAGAAAAAGAGGGAATGGACCATATTCAGATCAGAAATTCGTATCATAGATTACAAGAAATCCCTTTTGAAAGTGAAAAAAGATATATGGCCACAGTTTGCCAAGGTCCAAACGGTCTTTTTGCTTTTGTCAAAGGTTCTTTAGAAACCTTATTAGGATTCTCTTCACTTTCAAAAGAAGAAAAAATCGAAATAGAGAATGAAGCTAAAAAATATGCTGCCAAGGGTTTAAGAATACTTGCGGCAGGTTTTTTTGAACTTGACACGCATAAACATTTTGATGAAAAAAGTATCCAGGGCAAACTCAATATTGTCGGTTTTTTCGGTATGCTCGATCCTCCAAGAGAAGAAGCAAAACATGCAATACACTGCTGTCACAAGGCAGGTATTCGCGTTATTATGATAACAGGGGATAATCCTTTTACAGCTCAAGTGATTGCAAATAAATTAGGTATTGATGCTAGTAAAGGGGTCCTAACAAGTTATGAAATACAAAATTTTTCTGATGAAGAAATGCAAAAGCGCGTTCATGACATCAATGTATATGCTCGCATTGAACCTATCCATAAATACAAGATAGTTAAAGCATTAAAAGAAATAGGGGCTGTTGTAGCGATGACTGGAGATGGAGTGAATGACGCTCCAGCTCTCGAAGCTGCTGATATTGGTGTTTCTATGGGTATTACCGGAACAGACGTTGCTAAAGAAGCAGCTGACATGATTTTATTGGATGATAATTTTTCATCGATACAAGCAGCAGTTGAAGAGGGCAGAGCAATATTCAATAGGCTCCGTTTTGTAACAACATTTCTATTAACTACCTGTATTGGAGAACTTTTAGGGCTAATCCTCAGCGTGCTATTTACCGATTACATTTATTTAGTGCCTCTACAGATTCTTTGGATCAATCTCGTTACCGGAGTGATTGTAGCCATACCTTTAGCCTTAGAGCCAAAAACCGGCGAAGAACTTTTACAGCCGCCAAGATCAAAAGAAGTAAAACTTGTATATCCAGGGATGATTCAACGGATATTATTTCTTTCTTTTACACTTGGTTTAGCAACCTTTGGAATGTATGATCTTGTTTTACCTCATTATGGCATCAACATAGCTAGGACGATGGTGTTTACTTCATTAGTTGTATTTGAGTGGCTGATGGCTTTCAATGTGCGATCAGATGAAAAAACAGTATTTGAGCTAGGTCTATTTACCAATAAGGCGCTTCTTATACCTGTTGTGATTGGCGCAATTTTACAAATCATGATTTTGTACATACCTTTTTTACAAAAAGCATTTGAAACAACGCCTCTAAACGCCTATCAAATTGCGATCGTTGTAATACCAGGTATTTTACTTTTTGTTCTTGAAATCTTGCGCAAAATCTTCTTCAAAAACATTTTCAATCATGGCAAATGGAAAAAAGGAAAGTAAAGCAATCATACCCTAATATCTTGCGCCACACGTCAGAAAAGAGCTCTATCTTTTGTGTTTTTGATGTAGTGCTTGATGATATACTTTATATATTCATCCCTATTTGAGAATTCATCGTCCTTTTCTTTAGGAAAAAAATAAAAGGGGCTTTCTTGATAGCATACTCCATCATCTTCATAGTAAGAGATGCAGATCAAGGTAAAATTGGCATCTGGAAATTTTTGATGCAACAGATTGTACAATTGATGAGCTTCATCTATTGTGATTGCACCATGACGCAGAAAATAGACAGGAAGAGAAGTTGAAAGTACGCTATACATACGAGCAACTCTGCGACTAAATTTTTCTTTTTCAGTTATGTATTCTTGCATAGCTATTTCATTCAGTGCAACCGTTGTACCATTTTCATTTAAAGCCCAATTTTTTAAATCAAGCCTAAGATGGGGTAAAACAATGCCATAATCGATGTGCATGACCCCGTAATCTGTAATTGTGAAATATTCATAATTGAAAAAATTGTAATAATCATTTTCTAGCAATTTTACTAGACTTGAAAACGGAGTCCAATTCCAGTCGTTTGGGAAAGAATAAGTTCTTAATCCACAAACCTGACTCATATAAGAAGGGCTGCAGGTAGATCCTAAGCTGATTACCACAGGTTTTTTCAAACGTCTGATTTTTTTTACATCGTTTTGTACAGTAGGGTAGTAACTCATCCAATCAAACTCGTCGCTGCTATGCAACAAATTGATTGTTAATGTGATAATAAAAAATAAAAACTTTATCATTTAAAAATTTTTGTACATTTATTTTGTTTTCAAAAATTTAATTTAAAATATTTTTTCTTTCAATCTTGTTTCGCTTCTATTTTCAAAAAGTTGAAAAGGTGCGCGTGATGGGTTATAATCAAAGTGCCATTAAATATGCATATTAGGAAAAAAATGCCTGAGTTGCCTGAAGTAGAGACAATTGTTAGAGAGTTGAATGAGGCTCATGTAGTTGGTAAGAAGATTCTTAAGGCAGAGGTTTTTTGGAATCGGACGGTAGCGACTCCTGAGGTTTCAAAATTTTTACAATTAATAGAAAATCAGAAGATTCTCAAAATTACTCGCCAAGGAAAATACATAGTCTTTCATCTTTTTGAGGGCTTTTTGCTTGTTCACTTAAGAATGACAGGAAAATTTCTTCTTAGCATGCCGTCTAATCATGAACGCGTGAGAATCTACTTGGAAGATGGCCAGGTGTTGCATTATGCTGACCAGCGCAAGTTTGGCCGATTTTCTTTAGTTAAGACGTTAGATGCCATTGATCATATCGGAGTAGATCCTTTTTCAAAAGATTTCACGTTTGAGAGTTTTAAAGCATTATTGAATGCACATTCTCGTCAAATAAAGCCGTTTTTGTTGGATCAAAAACACATCTGCGGTCTAGGAAATATTTATGTAGACGAAGCTCTTTGGGAAGCAAAAATTGATCCGCAGCGTTTTTCGAACACATTATCGCATGAACAAATGCACGATTTATTTCATGCAATTCCTAAAGTATTAGAAAAAGGGATTGAGAACTTAGGCACTTCTTTAGGGACACATCGCTCTAACTATTTTAATGTTAGTGGAAAAAGAGGAGGCAACCAATATAAGCTCAACGTGTTTCGGCGTGATAAAGAGCCTTGTCCTAGATGCGGCCACATTATCATAAAATTAAAGGTGGCCCAGCGGGGGACACACGTATGCCCTAACTGTCAATATTAATAGAAGACATCGCTAAATTTTCACCTTTTATAAGTCAATAAACCCAGCTTTACTAGAGTTTTTTAGATGCCAAAAACTTTCGTGAAACGGGCGTCAAATTTGAATAAGACCCCGAGGGCTAAAAACAGCAGAAGTAAAAAAATTGCGCAGTAGGAAAGCCTTTGCCAAGATTTAAGTGTATTCCACTTGGCCATTTCATTGATTAAACCTTTCATGATCCATCCCCATCCAAATAGGGCTCCGATAAATCCGGCTACAGTGAAGAATTGTAAAAAAAGTGGGGAGTGTGTCATCTATTACTCTGGTTTTTGAATTAGTGTTTTATCAAAAGAAAGATTAAGATCATCTAGATAATCCCAAACATGGTTGTAATATTCCCATCCAAGATATTCAATACCCATTGTTATTAACATAATTCCAAACTTTCGTGTGGGCGGAAAAGGCAATAGAATAGTACCAGCAACGATTAAAGGAATCGCTCTTTCCCATTTAGGATCATCAATAGCTGATAAACATAGTGGTTTTCGTAAATCAGTTTTTGGATTTATACCCAGATTAATAAGATATAATAATACTGAGTTTTCTAAATTAGTTGTGTCTATCAATCTCTGTGTAGATGTCCAGAAATGAATATGGTCAGCTCTTAATGGATTAGTTAATAGTATAGCAAAAATAAAAATGGTAGAGATTTTTTTCATCCTATAAATTATAAAAATTAATGAAAAAAAATCAATATTTTATTTTAAACAATTAATTGTAAAATCTTTATTTTGCAATCAATCGAAAGCTGTGTTGAAAAAGTCGGTTTAAAAATCTAACGCTGGAACGCTTTGCGTCTGCGTTAGCCCGTCTTACCGAAGGTAAGGCAAAGCGCCCCACCCATTCTTATATAATTGAAAAGTTTTCCCGAGAGTTGTTGCTAAAAATGTCCTAAAATAAAGAAACTCCTTTGCTGTCCGGTAAGACAAACTAAGGAGTTCTAGATGCGCGAATGCAATTGGTCAGGGTATAACAAACATCATCTTTGCTTTAAATTAGCATTCGATTAACAACTACTTTTCAGAGGATGAAAGAGCGATTTTTACGATAATGCCCTCTATTTTGCTAAACTAGCTGTAACATGATAATATTTCTGTAATCCCTTTATATAAGATCCAGAGGGACATGATAAAGATGAAATAGCTGTGCTGTTGTTTAAAGAATAGCTTGCTAAATCCCCATAAGGCTATGGCGCACATCGTAATTCCGAGAATTAGTGAATTATCGGAAAAGGTTATTAAGATGGCAAGGGTCATAAAGGCTATCAAGACTTGAAGTGAGCCACCCTTCTTCCACCAGATTTTAAAACTGGTTTGTTTTGATAACTTATTGTCTATTCCCAAAATTTCCACCATATTTTTGTTGGCTTTTCCTCATCAAGAGGTTCTTCTAATTCTTCTATTTTACGGTCTAATTCTATGGCTTGATTGTATATTTCGCAAGCCTCTACAAAGTCTTTGCAAGCAAAATAACCGGGTATTATAGCTACTTCAGGTTGCAGTGCTGCAAAAGAGGCGCCAGCACTGACAGCTTCTCCAATGGCTCTTAAGACAGTATCTCTTGCTTCACTCTTTAGTTCATCCGATTCTTTTCTCATAGATTCAAGGTACTCATCTATGGAATCGTCTTGCTCAGAAGAACTACGTGTGTTTTTTTCGCAACCAAGAGCCATATTGGGAAGAGTTAACAAGTTTTTTCTTTCAAAGCGAACTGATTTATCGGATTTTATTGTGGAATACCATAGCCTTAAAGAATCTTTTAGATGACTTAACGTTTCTTCTGAAATATGATTTCCTTTATTCTCTATATGCTCTGATAACTTGGAGAGAAATAGATCTTGATTCTGTTTATTCGCTATCCAATAGGGTAAAAATTCTTGAATTTCATTATCTGATTTGCCTTGTAAAGGGCAGCCTATTTCTTGAAAAAATATTGTAAATTCAGATGAATGGGATTTTACTTTGCGTGAATTAGCTGAATAACACTTGCTTGGCAGTAGTTGAGCAAGCACTGTCATTGTGAACACAAATCCATAAAACCATTTCATACGAATAACCTTGGTGGCTGATAGTGTTGACAGTATAGCAAAAATAAAAATGGTAGAGATTTTTTTCATCCTTAAATTATAAAAATTAATAAAAAAAATCAATATTTTATTTTAAACAATTAAGTGTCTAATCTTTATTTTGCAATCAATCGAAAGCTGTGTTGAAAAAGTCGGTTTAAAAATCTAACGCTGGAACGCTTTGCGTCTGCGTTAGCCCGTCTTACCTAAGTTAAGGCAAAGCGCCCCACCCATTCTTATATAATTGAAAAGTTTTCCCGAGAGTTGTTGCTAAAAATGTCCTAAAATAAAGAAACTCCTTTGCTGTCCGGTAAGACAAACTAAGGAGTTCTAGATGCGCGAACGCAATTGGTCAGGGCATAACAAACATCTAGTTAAACAGGGAAGTATTTCTTTCTTCATTGATTCAAAAGTGTTTAGATCTCTGCATCATGGCTCACAATCCAAGAGATTACAAAGTATGGGCCGCCCTTAGCAATTCTCCGATCCACTGATACACGTATTGTTCATACTTAAGATTAAATTTCGCCTTCCTTAATGAGCTTTAGAGGGCTTTGCCAAGTCTCTAGTTAAGAAGAAAGCGATGAGCATCCCCACCTATTCCTTAATAGGCAAAAGGGTTGAGAAATTGAAACTATCGCTAGATATTTTAAAGTCTAACCGAGCCATCACCGTAATTTTGGATGCATCTGGCACTAAGATTTGCGGTGAAGAAGAATGGAAGGTTAAGATACATGGTCGGAGTACTCCAAGAAAATGGGTTAAACTGCATTTAGCTGTTGATGCTGAGACTTGCGAAATTGTTGCAGAGTGTATAACTCAATCGACAGTGGCTGATAGTAGTGTAACCAAAAAGCTATTAGATAAAGTGCCAGGCAAGATTGAAGTCGTGATGGGAGACGGAGCATATGATCGGAGTGGCTGTCGAGAGGTGATCAAAAAGACAAAAGCAAAAGCACTAATTCCACCACCGAGGAATGCTCGCTATCGAGGTACAAGTAGCGAAAGGGATCAAGCTATTGCAGCAATTCGATGGTTAGGTGGAGACAAGGAGGCTAAGTCAATATGAGCAAAGCTATCAGGATATAGTCAAAGAGTCTTGGTAGAGTCTGTGTTTTCTAGAAAAAAGCGACTATTTGGCGAACGATTGTTTTCGAAACACTTTGATAAACAGTGCGTTGAGAACACAGCAAGATGTTAATTGTTAAACGAAATGAGAATGAAGGTCGCTTTGTCTTAGCTTCGGTAAGACGGGCTAACGCCCTCTGTCTGCTAACAGAGACGCAAAGCGGCCTAGCGCTAGATGGCTAAACTGACTTTTTCAACACAGCCTCAATCTAATTGATTCTTAAATTTAGCATTATTTAATTCCAATAGAAGTATAAATTTTTGTCAAAAAGCCTTTCATAGATTGGGAAATTATGTTTTATTAAGTTGTTGATAGTGAGTTTTTTGAGATTATTTATCAGAGCGTTTGATAAGATGCAGTAAAAAGAAGGGTTAAGGATGTGCTTTGTTGTAAATCAGGCAAGTAATACTGTTCAAGAAATCGATCTCAATACAAACCGTGTACTCAGAACTTTTAGCGCTAATCTACTTAACCCGCATAAGCTTATTATTACACAAGATTATATCTTTGTAGCAAATTACAACTCTAAGAACAAAAGCTATTTTTTGGATAAAATTGATAGAAAAAGTGGTCAAAGTGTTGGTTTGATTTCTCATTTGTCTGGGACTGATCTAGCTATCAACACCCGGTACAAAGATGAGATATATGTCTCTGATAATAAAAAGAACGCTAATGTACATGTGATAGATGCACACTCTTTTAAGATTATTAAAAGCATACCGGTAGGTGATTTTCTTGGCGCACTGAAGTTGAGTTTTGATGGAAAGCGTTTGTATGTAGCAAATCGAAAAAATCCAAGCAAGATTAGTGTCATCGATGTTGTAAAACGAACTTTAATAAAAACAATCTCAATCCCAAATGTTTTAGAGGCACTCGCTATCACGCCAGATGGAAGATATTTGTATGCAGTTAGTTCAGATACCAATTCTTTTTGCGGAGCGCTACCTTTGCCTAGTTGCTCTAGTTTGCTTTTCGTAATAGATACAAGAACATATGAAGTAGTATCAACGATCCAAATAGCAGGCCAACATTTTGAGGCAATAGCTATAGCTCCTGATGGATTGAATGCATATGTCACAAGTTATTATGATAATTGCGTGTATGTGATTGATACACAAATTGCTGTTTCAAGTCCCTCTAATGCGGTAATACAATCAATTGCTGTTGGCAATGCTCCTGCAGGGATTGCGATTACTTCTGATGGTAAGCAAGCTGTAGTTAGCAACGAGCTAGATGCTAGTGTTTCTTTGATTGATATTCAAACAAGTGATGTTAGCAAGATCAAAGTAGGCGAGCAACCTAGAGCGATCGCCTGTTTTTAAAGGTATAGTATTTAGGAGCTAACTTGATTTTGCTTAGCTAAGGATAGAGAGTAATTACACTTCTCGTTCCATCTTAAAATTTATAAGCTCAACACCATTTTTTTGGATTTTTTGTAAGGATGTGACATGAAAGCCCCACTTTTCGAAAAAGGGTTTTGCCGTGATACTTACTTCAGAAAAAACACGTTCAATAGGGGCGTTTTTTGCTCTTTGAAGGATTTCTTGCATAAGAGTAGAGCCCACATTTTTTCTGATCCATTCGTGGTGGCAGTAAAAACAATCGATATACCCGTCTGCTAAAAACTCAGCAAATCCGACAATTTGATGATCGATAGTAGCTATAATAGGATTCGTTTTAGCAAATTTTTCAGCCCATGTAACACTCTTTAGGCAAGATAAGGGTGCCCATACATCCAATTGTTTTTTTGTATAGTCCTTGCAGTTGATTTTGTGGACTGTGTTATAGAAAATCTTCATTAAGGCTTCTACATCACTAGAATGATAGGCTCGAATAGATATTTCTTTTTTCATTATGTGAGATATATAAATTTTATAGTTTAATTGCCGTTAATTTTTTTGTTTATATAATTTAACGCAACTTTATAAAAATTGGGGTTAAATGTCCGTTTCTTTAAACACAACATCTTTACCAAATGTTTGCTCATATCCGCTATGCGTAAATCATGATAGCGCAAATATGAAATGTTCGAGATGTAAAAGTGCTATTTACTGTGGCCAGATATGCCAAAAAGCTGATTGGCCGGCACACAAAAAAGTTTGTAATGTTTTTATTAAAGCAAAAGAGCAAACAAATACCAGGGTTCAAGAGTCTTCTAATGGATCAGTAGACGCTTCTTTTTGTATAAAAAACGTAAAGCAAGCCTTACCTAATTCAAGTTCCACCATGATAATGGAAATCTCAAGAAAAGTAACTATTGGAAAGTTTTCTCAAGAAGAACTTGATATTCTTGGATATACAGAAAAAGAAGTAGAACTCATCAATAGTATCTATAAAAGTAGATCAAAAAAAGATTGGCTCTCTAAAGCAAACTTGCCTTGTTTTGATTACGCTCTTCTTGAAGTCAAGGAAAGGGGAGTTAGAGAGCAAATTTTTATCCCTATCGGTAATCGATCATTTAAAGAAGTAATCGATGAAAGGCTACAGAGATGGGGATATGAAGTTAAAGATTCTCCAGAAGAAGGGGATCTTGTCATTTATTGTGATCAAAAAAATTATACGCATATGGGTGTATATCTTAACAATGGCTTTGTGAAGTCAAAGCCGGGAAATGCCTGTGATCATGCGATAATCCATAATATTCATGAGATCTCGCACTACTACGGCAATCAGGTCTTATTTTTTCGAAAAAATCCTCAAGCTATACCCGTTTATCGTGAAGTCGGAATGATAAAGCTCATATAAACAATAAATTTTACAATTATAAGCGACTCTTCCAGGCACTTATAAAAAACAGAAAATAGCTCTATATTTTATATTAAATTTTTTAAGGATTGTATGTCGATTTCTTTAAATGCAAAATCTTCACCAAACATCTGCTCGTATGTTCATTGCATAAATCACGATAACGCGAATATGAAATGCTCAAGATGTAAAAGTGCTATTTATTGTGGTCAGGTATGTCAAAGAGCTGATTGGCCTTTACATAAAAAAGTTTGTAAACTTTCTTTGCCTGAAAAAGAGCGCTCTTTAGAGCCATCTACTACTTCGCTTATCCAAAATGTAACTGAAGCGTTATCCAATCTAAGATTAAAAGGGGAACTAAATGAGCCTTTAAGAGAAACAATAGGCGAATTTTCCGAGCAAGATTTGGAAGTATTAGGCTACACAAAAAAAGAGGTCAACGTCATCAATAAAAACTTTAAAGATCAATGGCAAGGGGAGATGTTATGCAAAATCAACTTATCTTGTTTTGATTATGCTCTTCTTGAAATCAAAGAGAGGGGAGTTAGAGAGCAAATATTTACTCCTATAGGCGATCGATTGTATAAAGAAGTAATCGATGAGCGCATGCAAAGATGGGGATATGAAGTCAAAGAATCTCCAAAAGAAGGGGATCTTGTAATCTATTTTAACGGAAAAACGTATACCCACATGGGTATATACATAAAAGATGGCTTTGTAAGATCAAAACCTGGAAATGCGTCTAATTATGTGATAACGCATCAGATTCATGAGGCGTTTGAACGTTATGGAGATCAGGTCATTTTTTATCGTAAAAATCCTCACGCTGCTCCTGTATATCATGAAGAGAGTGTCATAAAAATCGTCTACAAAAAATAGCGACTTTGAAGAAAAAGGGTCCTTAAATAGGACCCATAAGAAAGTTTATCTTGCTAGATTTTTATCTAGGTTCTTTAAGCTAAATTTATAGCAAACAGCTACAAGAGCAAACATTGTCACATATGCAAGCACTTTAAGATACATCGCAATGGCAGCTATAGATCCAAAAGAAATCAATAGAGAGCATCCTGAGCAAAATAAAAAAGTAATGGACAAACTCAGTAGCACAGATAGCAATAAAGCTGAATATAGATCAACTTGATCGATTTTTGCAGGTTTGTATATTTCATTATTCAAACTCGTTTTTTTTAGCGAAGAAATCGCTTCAATTAAAGAGAGCTTAAATCCTTTTATTCTTTACTATCAATTACTTAAAATATTAATTGAGTTGTGTTAAAGATTTTATATTTCCGTTTTATGATTAAGCAGAGCTGAGTCGCTAATAGCTATACTTTAGTCAATCTATAAAGTGGTATCAAGAACAGAAAGATCATATTGATATGAGGAAGAAATTTTCCTTGCCATTCTATGCGTTTTAAGAGACA
>Ga0194118_10004313_pt1 | contig 15661 bp, 12 predicted proteins | sample TA2MahsurfametaG_2_FD_148662 | JGI IMG/M metagenome (GOLD analysis project Ga0194118, IMG submission 148662) | Freshwater microbial communities from Lake Tanganyika, Tanzania - TA2015013 Mahale N5 surface | ecosystem: Environmental > Aquatic > Freshwater > Lake | place: Tanzania: Lake...
GTAATTTCTATTCGAGGAAAAGTTCGCTCACGAGGAGCTGATAAGATCAATGAGAAACTACCTACGGGCGCTATTGAAATCGAAGTGTACGAATTGACAATCCTCAACTCAGCTGAAACACCTCCTTTTTCTATTGCAGATGAACACATCCATGTTTCTGAAGACCTTCGCTTGGCATACAGATATCTCGATATGCGAAGAGGAGTAGTCACTAAGCATTTGCAAATGCGCCATAAAGCCCTTCTTTATGTACGCCGCTTCTTTGACGAAAGAGCGTTTATCGAAGTAGAAACACCTATTTTGACTAAATCAACTCCAGAAGGTGCAAGAGACTATTTAGTCCCGTCGCGCACTTTCCCAGGAAGCTTTTTTGCCCTGCCCCAGTCTCCTCAAATGTACAAGCAGCTATGTATGATCGCGGGAATGGACCGCTATTTCCAAATAGCGCGCTGCTTTAGAGATGAAGATTTACGTGCTGATCGCCAGCCGGAATTCACCCAAATCGATATTGAGATGAGCTTTATTGATCCAGAAGATTTGATGATGATGATGGAAGAAATGATTTCAGGTTTGTTTAAGGAGATGATTGGACTTGAAGTTGAAAGACCTTTTATGCGCATGACTCATCGCGATTGCTTAGAGTTTTACGGGACTGACCGCCCTGATTTACGCTTTGGCATGCCGCTCATAAGAATTGATGATATCGCATCAAAATCTGATTTTAGCGTGCTCAAAGAAGCTTTAGACAATGGTGGGTCTGTAAAAGCGCTTTGCCTCAAGAAAGGTGCCAATCTTTCAAGAAGAGAAATTGATGCTCTTACTGATTTTGTCAAAAACTTCAATTTACCCGGACTTGCAAATATCAAAGTTACTGAAGAAGGCCTCTCTTCCAGCATCGTTAAATTCTTTGATGATCAACTTCAGCAAGAACTTGTTAGCAGATTGCAAGCAGAAGCTGGCGATTTGATCTTGATAGGAGCTGGTGAAAAAGATTGTCTCAATCAAGCGCTTGATCACCTACGACGCCACTTAGCTGACATCTATAAATTGATTCCTGAAAATACATTCAAATTCCTTTGGGTAACAGAGTTTCCTCTTTTTGCTGTCGATAAGAACACAGGCGGATTCGGAAGTGAGCACCACCCATTTACTTCGCCACATACAGAAGATATGCACTTATTAGAAGAAAATCCTCTCAAAGTGCGATCTTTTGCGTATGATATGGTATTAAACGGCAGTGAAATCGGAGGAGGGTCGATCAGAAACTTCAATCCGGAAATCCAAAAGAAAATTTTCCAAATCCTCAAACTTACCGATGCAGAAATTGAAGAGAAATTCGGCTTCTTTATTAAAGCGTTAGACTATGGGACACCGCCCCATGGAGGGATCGCTTTCGGCGTAGACAGAATCGTAATGATTTTGACAAACACCGACAGTATTCGAGATGTGATTGCGTTCCCGAAAACGCAAAAAGCATCAGATTTGATGATGCAAGCTCCTTCTAGCGTGGCAATTACGCAGCTTGATGAGCTAGGCATACGTTTGAAGAAATGATTTAACAACGGTCACGTTGACGTTAATTACGTTAGCCTCTAGACTGAATTGTAATATAAAAGGAGAAAGGACAATGCGCAGCGCTGTGATGTTTACTAAATACTTTTTGATCGCTCTTGCGATTCCTGCACTAGGATTTGCAGCCGATGCAAAAGTAGAAGAAACAGCGTCTACTACGAATGACGTAGAACTTGCAAAAGTTTCTGAAGCTTTTGGACACTTGATAGGAAAAAATCTCGATTCATTAGGGCTGAATTTCGACATGAAGCTCGTGATGAAAGGAATTGAGGACTCTTTTTCAGGAAAACAAGCTCCAATGTCAGAGGCAGATTGCATTCAAGCGATCACCACCATTCAAGAGCTCTCTTTTCAGAAAGCTTGCCAAGAAAACCTTTCACAAGCAGAGGCGTTTTTGACAGCTAACTGTTTACAAGAAGGAATCATTGCTCTTGAAGAAGGGAAAATCCAGTATAAAAGACTTCAAGAAGGAACAGGAGCTATTGTTGAAGAACACTTCACCCCTATGATCCGTTATGTAGGACGCTTTCTTGATGGAAAAGTATTCGGAGAGTCGCAAGAAGAAGAACTTATCTCCTTAGATGAAACAATTCCAGGTTTTCAAAAAGCTATCGTAGGCATGAAAGAAGGAGAAAAAAGAGAAATCTTTATCCATCCTGATCTAGCATATGGAGTCAACGGCTACATGCCTCCTAACTCTCTTCTAAAATTTGAGATCGAAATCGTTAAAGCGAACGTATCAAAAGTAGAAGAAGATGGAACGATTCCTACAGCTAAAGCTCAAAAAACAGATGAAATTGCAGGAACGATCGCTTCTGAAACCCATCTTATGAGATAATCTGCTTAAGAATTTCTCTAAAATCGTATAACTGCAGTTATCCAATTTAACTGCAGTTTATTTTTTTTAAACCCTGTAAATCCGTTTAAACGTCGTGAATATTGTTTTATTTGAACCTCAAATCCCTCAAAATACCGGAAACATCGTGCGTACTTGCAGCGTAACCGGAACAAGCTTAGTTTTAGTAAAACCTTTAGGCTTTTCTACAGATAGCAGGCAACTCAAGCGCGCAGGCTTAGATTATTGGGATGAGGTATCCATTACTGAATGCGATGATTTAATAGCCTACATCGAGTCTCTTACGACACCTTTTTACTTTTTTTCAAGTCATGCTAAAAACTGTTATACAGATGTAGAGTACACTACTGAAGATACACTTGTTTTTGGAGCAGAAACACACGGTCTTCCAGAAGAAATATTCCAAAGATGGCCTGAAAAAGCTCTTAAGATTCCCATGATCAAAGATGTGCGCTGCCTTAATTTAGCAACTAGCGTGGGTATCGCTCTTTATGAAGCAATACGGCAAACATCATCAGGGCTCTATATTGAAAGCTCTAAATAACAAGTAAGCTAAAAAATTAACGGAAATTTTAGTTTTTGTATCTAGCATTGTAGTAAGCTTCTATCTTTTTGCAGAATTTATCATGCTTACCAAAAGAAAAATATTTGGTCATGGATCGGTGACGAAGAAGTCTAATAAGCTCTTCTTCTGTCAATAGCTCTGGCGTGATCAAAAACAACCCTTTCAATGCGCGTACGTCATCCCTATATTTTAAAAAAGGCTCAAAGAAAAACGACATAACGCGATCAACTTTTCGGGCATTACCAAAATCAATCAACATACAAGAAAAATCTTCACCGATCAAAATATTGTATTGATTACTCAAATCAAGATGGTAGATATGCCTTTCATGGAGAGCCTCCATAGTTTGCATGAACTGCTTTTTAAATCGCACTAGATCTTGAGGATCGCTTAAAGCGCTCATTTCTAGATGGGGCACATATTCTATGCAAAAAGCATCATTATCAATTTTGCCAACAAGCTTCGTGACGTTTGGCAAATCTTGAATGGCCTGGAGTACTAGATACTCTCTTGCCAATTTAAAACGGGAAGAAATTTTAGATAGAGGTGATATTGATTTAGTCTCTTTGACTACTACTTCGCCAAATTCACTTAGAGCTTTGTAGACTATAGGATTTCCCATTCTTGTCTTTGCGAGCTCACTTGTCTTGCCGTCAACAAAAGCAATTTCAGAAATCAAAGGTGTGTGATTGAATACATGAAGATCATAAAATCTTATGATGTATGGGTGGAGCGCTAGATAACTGAGCGAGCTCCACGCAATAAACTGAATAATTCGTCTTTTTTTATCGACAGTGCTTTTCAATTTTCTCTTTAAGATCATCTTTGTGTTGTACTCCAACAAGAGTCTCTAAAACATGTCCATCTTTTACAATTTTCAATGTAGGAATAGAGCGAACTGAATGTGCTGCTGCAAGTTCTTGCTGTTCATCTACGTCTACTTTGAAGAAAACCACATGAGGCATCTCTTGAGCTAGCGCTTCATATACAGGAGCAAAAGCGCGACAAGGACCACACCATGTTGCTGTAAAATCGATAATGCAACATCCCTTTTTTATCAAATCGATATTTTCTTTTGTCAGTTCTTTAACCATATAGCCTCCGATAAACGCTAATCTTTTGTATTTGTGTATCTAACGTGTGTATTCTGACTGAATCTTCTTTAAGACAACAAAAGTTTACCTTATTTTGTTTGTAAAACTTTTCTCTCTTATTTTGAAGCAGAAAATAGAAAAACATTCATAAAGGCAAGCTTTTGAGAGAAGATCTCCTAATATATAGGTTACAAAAAGCCCCGTTTTTTGTACAAAGAATATATGGACGTTGCCATCATCACAAATCACTTCCCTACTGATTTACTACGAGAAGAAATCCTTCAATGTCAAAAACGCGTTGTTGTAGATGGGGCAATTACCTATCTAGACAACCTTGGAATCATTCCAGATCTTTGGGTAACTGATTTTGATGAAATAGAAGAAGAATACAAAATAAAATATGCACATATTAGAACAAAAAACATCCATAAAACTTCGCCTATTCAAGATACTGAAGTTGCCATTGAAGAAGCGCTGAGTTTCAAACCTGAACGGATCTTTCTTTTTACTAATCTAGAAAGCGCAATCGACAGCTTTTTAGCCTTGCTTCTTCTAGCTGGCAAATATCCAGACACACTGTATATTGTAACACCAAAGCAAACAGCTTTTGCTTTTTCTAAACATCTACTCCTCTCTATTTCTGATGGCCAGAAGATCCACTTTATGGCACCTTTTGGACCTGTAAAAATACAAAGCTGCCAAGGAATAGATTTATGCAAAAAGCAGTCTCTATTTACCTATGAAGATCTCATCATTTCAGCAACTGCTTTAGCTCATGTTATCGAAATGGAAATCTCTAAAGGAAAATTACTTTGCATTGTAGAGAGCAGCGATCATTGAAATTTGATGTTTAAGTTCAGAAAGCATTTCTCTTTGCTGATCTTTTTTTCCCTCAATATGAGAAAAACTTTCTGGATAAATCGGTTTGCCTATAACGACAACAATTCGGCGAAAGGGCTTAAAAAAGAAGCTACCTCTTTTCCAAGCTTCATATGCGCCATGAATATAAACTGGTATTAAAGGACTTGATGTCATTTGACTCAAAAGAGCCACACCTCTTTTAAAGTGTAAAAGCTTACCGGTGTATGATCTTTCCCCTTCAGGAAAAATCATCACTTTATTGCCTCCTTCTAAAGCCATGATAGCAGACTGAAAAGAACTCTTATCTCCTACATCACCTCTTACAGGCAAAGCATTTAAGTGCTTAATGATGTGCCTAAAAATCGGCACACGAAAAAGATACTCTTGCGCTAAGTAAAATATACCCTCAGAAAAAGCGGCAGCAACTAGAGGAGGATCTAAAAATGAAACATGATTGGGTGCTATAATAGCCTTTCCTCTAATGATATTTTCTTGCCCTTTGAACTCTAACCTAAAAAAGAGCTTTAGCACTATATTGATAAAGCTTTTTCCCATTAAATAGCCTAGACTGCTTCTTGCAAATCCCTCACCAAATAACAGCGCTTTCCATCGATGATATGGATAGACATGTCTTTTTTTAAGCTCATACCACATCAGTTTTTCTACTTGCTTGATATTGTAGAGCGAACTGTCGATTTCGATAGCTCCTAAGGGCTTGATGAGAGGCGCTATTTCTCTAGATGAATCGATGATGTCTCTTTCGATCAGCTCTTGTTCTATTGTTTTCCAAGAAACAAGCTTAGGATCTATCATCTTTTTCTTTATCAGCTCTAAGTGTCTTCTTTTCGCGCGCACTTCAGAAGAAGCAACTAAGAAGAATTTGCACTCAGCATAAGGGAAAACAACACTTCCAGCATCGCGTCCATCCAAAATAACATCTCGATTTTTAGCATACGCTCTTTGCCAAGAAGTCAACAGATCGCGCACTTCTTTACGTTTAGAAATATCTGAAACATTTTTTGCGATTTCAGGGGTTCTGATGATCTCTGTGACATCTTCACCAGAAACGATGTATCTTTTTTCCCCAAGCTTTTCTAATATAGAAAAATCAAAGTTAGAAAGATCACCATTTTTAAAAACGATCCAATAGGTAATAGCTCTATAATGAGCTCCTGTGTCTAAGTAATCGAATTTTAGGCTCTTAGCAAGTCTTTTTGCTAAAGTTGATTTGCCAGAGCCAGAAGGGCCATCTATCGTTATAATCATAATGTTTTCATATATAGATAGACTATAGGAGTCGTAAATAATAAAGAGTCAAGCGTGTCTAAAACGCCGCCTAGCCCAGCAATTTTGTTGCTGTCTTTCACATTCGCATCTCTTTTGAGCAAAGACTCAGCAAGATCCCCAAGCTGGCTAAAAACCCCTAGAAGACCACCTAAGCAAATCGACTGAATGAAAGACATCTTAAATAAAGTATCAGGCACCATTTTCCCAAATAAATAAAAGATGATGCTAACTATCACTGCCGCGAAAAATCCTGAAACTGAGCCGGCAATAGTCTTTTTTGGACTCAAATGAGGCGCAAGCTTACTTCTTCCCAAGAGCTTACCACCAAAATAGGCTCCCATATCTGTAATTTTTGTGACTACTATCAAATAGGTGAGCCACATACTCCCATCTGTTGTCGATCCCATAGATGGTGTTGGGTACAATATTCTGATCATTAGCCCCAAAGGCACTGCTACATAGCAAGTACCAAAAAAGCTTGTGGCCAAATTTACAATCGCATTTTCTATTTTGTAAAAGTGGTACAAAAAAAGTGAAAAAAAGAAGGCTACTATCACAAATCCTAAAACAAGGGACATCCCTATATTTAGTACCGCTAAGTAATTTGCGAACACAAAACAAACCGCAAGCACAGCAAGAAGCCAAAATGGAGCTTCAATTTTTTTTGAGTGAAGCAGCTGTACATATTCCCAGATTCCAACTACGGCCAATAAGGCTACAATCAAGACAAGAAAAATCTGTAAAATCGGATTTTGCGAAAAGTAAATCAAAGCTGCAACAGCTAAAATAGAAAAAGTAGCGCCAGGAAGACGCTTTTTGAGGTCACCCACATCCATGTATCTCTATCCCCCACGACGTCTTACCCGCTTTTGGAACTCCCCTATAGCAAGGGCTAAATCGTCTTCTGTAAAATCAGGCCATAATACATCAGTGATATATACTTCGGAATAAGAAATTTGCCAAAGTAAAAAATTACTTACCCGAAACTCACCGCTGGTGCGGATTAGCAAATCGGGATCTGGCCACCTTGCTGTATCTAAATACTTGGAAAAAAGATTTTCTGTAAACCCCTCTCTTGTGATTTTGCCACATTCAAGATCACTTGCAATTTTCAGTGCAGCTCTTCTTAAATCGTCGCGCCCTCCATAATTGAGAGCCAAAATTAAATCTACTTTTGTCCCATCTTTAGTTTTTTCTTTGGCATTTTGTATGCTCTTTTGGATAGACTCGGGAAAGGCCGTTAGATCCCCTATGGTTTCTAAACGGACACCTTCTTTAACCATCATTCTTCCCATTTTACGAAGGTAGAGCTCAAAAACTTTTATTACTGAGCCTATTTCCTCTCTGGGTCGATTCCAGTTTTCTGTAGAAAAAGCATAAGCTGTTACCACCTTGACACCCATTGTTGCCGCTTTGCGAACAATTTTGAGCATCGCTTCTGCACCTTTAATATAACCTACTTCCAGAGGCTGTCTCTCCCTATTAGCCCAGCGCCTGTTGCCGTCCATTATCAAAGCGATGTGATGGGGAATATTGTCAAAAGTCATAGAGGATACAGTAGCAGGAAGCCCAATAAAATTGTAGACAGAATCTTTATTGCTAGATATTCTTTCTTTGTATCAAAGGAACTCTATGGACAAGCACAGACGTTGGCAAAGCCTACTTATTCTTGCTGTCATTGCACTGACAGTATACAACATTTTACCAACCCTTTTCTTCTATACTAAACCTCTAGATAGCCCTATTAATAAGGCTAAAGCAGAAGAAATCGCATTATCAGCAATCGAAAGAGTGAACAGCTTAGAAGAAGGCTCAAAACAGTGGCTAGCTTCTTACTGCAAGCTTCTGAAAATTAAACCTGCATCTATTGCTATTAGCGCTGAAAATCCGCAAATTGTTGACATCCAATTCAACAATTCTAGCGACGCAGATAAATTCAAAAAATATCTACCGCGCGCAGGCAATTTGATCTCGTTTTATCCAGCAACCCTAGCTCTAGACCCAGAAAATGTACTAGACGATTCAGCTGATGGATCTAAAGTTTCCATTTTGCGAAAAATTCCTGTCCATTTCGAAAAATCTCAGCTAGACACTCTTTTTACGTTCGGTGAAAAGAAAAATGCAGATGGATCTTTTACTTCTACTTACAAGGAATTGCTGCAAGACCGTCTTTCTGAAGTGTGCTACGCCGTAGGCGGGCCATCAGAAAATGCGCAGCTAGTTTCTCTAGCGCTGCAAGCTCAGCAAACCCCAAGAGGCTCAGAGCTGCTTTTAGTTGTTGCACAAAACATCTACAACTACCAAAAAGCCTTTGGCATCGACAGCCCCATCACAAAAAGATTTTATCGCACTTTCGGCGTTCAAGGTTCGATCAATGCACTCACAGAAGCGCTAGACAAGCTAAAAGATCGTATACACGGCCAAAAAGTTGCCCTTAAGATCGAAGAAGAAAAAAGACAAAAAGAGGGAAGCTTTCTTGACTCTGCACAAAAATCTGCTTTAATTGCTTTGCAGACACAAGAAGAGACTCTTTTAGCTGCTACAGCAGCCCTAAAAAACCAAAAGGCAGCTTTCATCAGCGTCGATCCAGTTTGGTCTAAACAAACGGCCTTAAAAATCGCTGGTGCAAACACTTCAATCGATACAAGAAAACAAAACCCTATTGTCAAGTCCATCTCTATAGATGAGACAGAGCAAGCTTTTGTGATCGAGCTGCAAGATGATGTAGTCAATCTCAGAAATAGTGGAAGATCGCAAGATCTAGTCAACCAAATCATCTATGATGAAATTGCTAAAATTTCAAGAATGAGCTCAGAAGAGCTTAAGCCGCATCATACAGGCTACTTGATCCACTTGAGCAATCTAACAGATTCTACGACATTTTTACGTTTAGATCTCAGCCAGATTGCTGCTGCACAAATCACACAAATGAAAGGGCTTATCAAAAGCTCTTGGAATCCTGAAGAAAAGTCTTTGCAAGAAGACGTCTACCCTATTGTTTCTTGGGAAGAGCTACAAGCGCTTCCAAAAAGCCAAAGAAGACTGAGCCTTGTACTATATGCTCCTAGCATGAGCCAAGGCGAAATACCTGCTGGATTTAAGACAAATTCCTTGTATGTCATTGCAAAAGACATGCTCAAGCTTGCAAATCAGCATCAAAATGCACCTCAATCTGATGAAGCAAAGCAGTTCACAAAAGATTTCTTTAAGCTAGACAGAATGCTTAGAGACCATGGATTTGTAAGCTACCCAGGTACTACGTATCCTCTTTCTTTAGAATATGCAAACGACATCATCTTTGAAGCGCAAGACTTCTATTTACCTGTCTTGCAAGCAACAAGAGAAGATTTTAGCGTACACGGCACTAAAAAATTTGCTGTCCTAGAGTTTTCTGATGTGAAGCAAAGAATTTTAACACAAAACAAAATTGATACAGCAATCCATGAAGATTTACTCAAATGGCGTGATGAATACAACGCTTGCCAAGTAGATATTTCAGGAGCTACCTATTTTGATGTACCAAAACCTACAGCAAATCCGCTAATCAACAATTTAGTGTTGAGCGCAAAGAAGTATTTCCGCGGAGATGATCGCAAGATCCTTCGCTGGGGACTTGATATGTCTGGCGGCAAAACGGTACAAGTGCAACTTCGCGACATTAGCGGACGCGCAGTAACAAATGAAGCAGATATTCGCCAAGGGATCAACGAGCTCTATAACAGAGTGAATAAAATGGGTGTTTCCGAGGTGAGCATTAGACAAGAAGGAAGCTCTATTACTCTAGACTTCCCGGGCTCTCAAGCTCTATCTGCTAGCGACTTAGTAAAAGCTTCTTCAATGACGTTCCACGTAGTGAATGAAAAATTTGCGATTGGATCCTCTCATCCCCTTTCTGAAACTGTAAACCGTTTCCTTCAGGAAGTATGGAATGAAGCTGTAGTAACAAACAAAAAAGATGCAGAAAGCGTTAACCTGATTGCATGGTCTCACCTTTATGGTGATTCTTTAGACCCAGATGCAGTTATGCCGCGCACTGAAGCTGCTAGAATTCTTTATGAAAATGGCTTAAAACTTGCCAATCCAAATAACCCTGATATGAATAGCTCTTTCAATGACACTGTCAGCAAAGTAGCTATGTATCAAGGAGAATACTTTACTGATTGGGGTAACCAAACCCATCCTTTAATGCTAGTTTTCAACAACTACGCTCTTGAAGGATCAAGCCTTGACAATGTTCGCGCTAACTACGATCCAACTAAAGGGAACTTCTTGTCCTTCGACATCAAGAACTCTCAGGTTTTATCAAGCGGCGAAAGAATCTACCCTAGAAATGAACTCTTCTCATGGACTTCCGTTTTCTCTAAAGAGAAAATTGCAGGCACTCCATACGAAGCTTTCTCTAATGGCAAAGGGTGGAGAATGGCTGTTATCCTTAATGGCAAAGTTGTAAGCTCTCCTACGCTTGATGGCGCACTTAGAGATAGCGCGATGATTTCTGGGCATTTCACCCAAAGGGAAATCAACCGCTTAGTGGCCGACTTAAAAGCAGGATCTCTTACATTCACTCCGCAGATTCTTTCTGAGAAGAACATCAGTCCAGAACTTGGAATGAAAGAAAGATACCAAGGAATTTTAGCTACAGTAATCGCATTATTAGCTGTCATAGCAGTAATGGTTTCTTATTACCGCTTTGCAGGGCTTATCGCTTCTATTGCGGTTCTATTTAACTTGCTCATCATCTGGGCAACTCTACAAAACATTGGAGCTGCTGTAACCTTGGCAAACATTGCTGGTATCATCCTAACTGTCGGTATGGCTGTGGATGCTAATGTTCTTGTTTTTGAAAGAGTAAGAGAAGAATTTGCTAAAACAGGTAAGATTGCAATATCTGTAGCAGCAGGGTATAAAAAAGCATTCTCAGCGATTTTGGACTCTAACGTTACAACGATCATCGCTGCCCTTGTTCTCTTGAACTTTGACTCCGGTCCTGTCAGAGGCTTTGCTGTTTCTTTGATCATCGGTATTGTTTCTTCGATGTTCACTGCGCTATTCATGACAAAATACTTCTTCAGCAGATGGGTGCAAAATCCTGATCACAAATCATTAACCATGATGAATCTGATCAAATCCCACCATTTTGATTTCCTCAAATGGGGACGTTTGAGCATGACATTCAGCGCCCTGATGGTAGTTGTAGGAGCCTTCTTCTTAACACAAAACTATCAAACTCTTCTTGGCATTGACTTTACCGGAGGTTTGACCACAAGTATTGAAGTAGAAGCGAAACCTGACACTAACTACAGAAAAGTCGTGGAGTCTGCATTAGTAAGCCATGGGGCATCTATGCAAGACATTCAGGTAAGAGAGCTTTCTCCTACCAATCAACTCAGAATTTTCTTTGGCACGAGCATGAACTTGCCAGGCAAGCCATTTGATGGAATGCCATCAGAAATTTCTATAGAAGATCCACGCTACTCTTACGAGACTAATCCTAGACTTGTCTGGCTTGTAAAAGCGCTAGAAGAAGGTGGATTGACATTAACAGAAAAAAGCAAAAACCAGATCGACCAAAACTGGCGCAATATCAGTGGGCAAATGTCTGATACAATGCGCAATAACGCAGCTATTGGTCTGTTGATCGCTCTTGCTTGCATATTGGTTTACATCACACTCCGTTTTGAATTCTCTTATGCAATCAGCGCAACTATAGGTCTTGCTTTTGATGTGCTCATCACTATTGCGATATTAGCGATTCTTCATGCCTGCGGTATGCCGATCCAAGTGGATCTCAATACTGTTGCTGCGATTATGACTATTGTAGGATACTCGCTAAACGATACCATTATTGTATTTGACCGCGTTCGCGAAGATATTGGTGTGATGAAGAGAAGTTCTCTAAAAGCCATCATCAACCACTCTTTGAATGTAACGCTAAGCAGAACAATCATGACGTCATTTACAACATTCATTGTTCTATTGGCCCTAGTGCTCTTTGGAGGAAGCTCGATCTTCGGATTCTCCTTCATCATGGCTATTGGTGTTGTTGTAGGAACACTTTCTACATTCTTCATCGCAGCGCCACTTCTTATAGTCTTTCAAAGAAGTGAAGACACTGAAGAGCCTTTAGTGATCAACTAATCGCACATTTCGATAAGTTGCATGCAAAGACTGCACAAAATCTCTCGATGAAAATCGGGAGATTTTTTTTATTTACAGAGCGCAAAGAGCAATGTATATTTTCTAAATTTTCATCTGCCGATTTGTAAATTAAGGATTGAATTTTAACTCTACAAATCCTATCCTTTGTGAATTGGGCTTTTGGCCTCCTCCTCCTTACTAATTGGTGATACATGACTGTTAAAGAACTGCGACATGAAGTAAGTCCTGTCTGGATATATCCTAAAGAAGATCAAATCACAAAAGATATGATCGTCAACGAATTCAATATCCATCCCGTGACAGCGCAAGTTCTCATGTCACGAGGCTTTAACACAAAAGAAGCCATACACAGTTTCTTATACGCTAAGCTTCCAAACCTTTCCCCTCCTCACCTGTTTGCAGGCATGGAAAAAGCTACTGAAAGAATCCACTTAGCTCTCTTGAAAGAAGAAAAAATTCTCGTCTACGGCGACAATGATGTCGATGGCATTACAGGAACCACATTGCTAACTGACTTTCTTCACAGTCTTGGAGGTTTGGTATTTCCCTATGTCCCAAACAGAAACAGCTTAAGAAGCTCTATCATCATCGATGCGATGGAATTTGCAGCTAAAAGAGGCTGCACTCTTATCATTACTGTAGATTGCGGCATTACTGCTGCAACAGAGATTGAAGAAGTGGCAAAAAGAGAAATCGATGTGATTGTAACAGATCACCATGAGCCTACTGACAAACTGCCGCACTCTGTAGCAACACTCAACCCTAAATTGCTCAATAGCACCTATCCAAATAGAGACCTTACTGGCGTGGGAGTTGCTTTTAAGCTCGCACACGCGATGATCAATTACCTGATTGCTAAAGGGGAAATCCAAGCAAACTTTATCGATCTAAAAAGCTATCTTGACCTTGTTGCTGTAGGGACAATTGCTGATATGGGCGCTTTACACGGCGAAAACAGAATTCTTGTTCGCTATGGGCTTCAGCAACTAAGAAAAACTTCACGCATAGGTTTACAAAAACTCATTGAAGTTTGTGATATTCGCCTTTCTGAAATCACCACGACAGATGTTGCTTCAAAAGTGGCTCCCCGCATCAACAGCTTAGGAAGAATTGATGAGCCGAAAAAAGGGATCGACTTACTTCTCATTAAAGATGAAAAAGAAGGTGCAACTCTTGCACAAGAATTAGATATGATGAATCAAGAGCGTCAAAAAATTGAGCGCAAAGATTCTGAAGAAATTGAAGAATACCTTTCTCATCATCCAGAAATTTTTAAAGAAAAAGCGATAGTTCTATACTCTCACACATGGCACTCTGGTATTATCGCAATCATTTCCGCTAGAATTGCAAAACAGTACAACAGACCGACAATCATCATTACAATAGAAAACGGCATTGGCAAAGGCTCTATACGAACAATCCCAGAATTTCCGGTACTAAGCACCCTCAAAGAGCAATCTCATCTCTTACTCAATTACGGGGGCCATGATTATGCTGCAGGATTGACCATCAAAGAAGAAAATATCGAAGAATTCAAAAAGGCGTTTATAGAAACTGCAAACACTCGCCTTGGAGAACAAGACATCACACCAAAACTCTATCTTGATTCATTTGTCAGCTTTAAAGATCTCACATTCGAATTTTTAGAGTCCTTAAACCTTCTAGAGCCCTATGGAAGTGACAACCCTCAAGCAATTTTATATTGCCAGGCAAAGCAGGTTCTAGCTCCTCGCATAGTAGGTAAAAGGCATCTAAAATTCTACCTTGAAGAATCCGATCGATTCCTCGAAGGGATAGGCTTCAATATGGCACATAGAAAAGCCGATATAACGAAAAAAAATCTCAAGCTGCAAATCGCATTCACCCCTCAAGTAAACCTTTACTTGAATAAATCAAGTATACAACTACAAGTGCGCGATTTTCAGATTGTGAACACACCTTCTTATATTGAAGAACCGTTCAGCAATGTTCATGTTAGCAAGAAGCGCCACAGTTTGAAAACAGACCTTGCAATTTAATATTTAATTTAATAGAATTCCCCCGCTTTTTAATAAAAAAAAGGAGAAAATCTATGTCTATTAAAAACATTTTCGGTCCAAGATTTCAAAAACCTGAAGTTATTCATCACCAAACTGTACAAAATCGCTACAGCCACCAAAAAAATTTCTCTCTTCTTTCACACGCAGATAGAAAAGCTCGCGAATTCCAAGAAAGACAGCTTGGCATGTTTCACCAAAAAACAACTGTGCGTTTGACTGCTAACCAGCTAAATTTACTACGTGAAATAGCTCGCGAAGAAACTCTACCAGAATTAATCCCTGTACAAAATGAGCCGCAAGCTGAAGTGATCGAAAGAGCGCCGTCACAAGAAGGATCAGTAGAGACTAGTTCAGTAGTTAGCGAAGATGCAGCTAAAGTTGATGCAATAAGTCAAGAAACAATCACAGCGATTCAAACATACCCCACTCCGGTATTCAATTGCACTATTTCCTAAATTAGGATAAAAAAAAAGGCATCGCGCCTAAACGCGATGCCTCATCATTCACTTGCTACCAAGTTCGTTTACATCTCTACCGCTTCATCTTCTGAAGGCTGACGGCTTAGATACTTTGCTTGATACTGCTTGATATCTTCAACATTGATAACCCAAGCTGCCCCTTTACGGTGCGCTTGCAATACCCCGATACGTGTTGCATAATAGATCTTTTGCGCAGGAACGCCAAGCATCTTTGCAACCTGATTGACCGAGAAGTACCCTTTTTTATTATCAAAGAGCAACTCTCCGTTAAAAGTTGATTTTAATCTGGAATATTTTTGCTTACGGTATTCTTCCAGATCGTCTAGATGTATAGTCCAGCGAGTACTGTCTTTACGAGCTCTAAGCTTTTTTTGCTTAATCGCTACATAAATTGCTTGACGCGTTACATTATTAATACGCGCTGCTTCTGTAATTGAAACAACTCGCTCATCACCGCTCGACTGATCTGAATCAGATAGCTCTGAACGACGAGGATTCTCATCCCTGTCCATTATTTTATCCTCCTCTAATAACCGCGCAGCCAGGCCGAAATCAAAAATCCGTAGATTCTTGCCCTTATAATCTCTAACTGCTGCTAACAGTTTAGATTTTTATGTTTTGTTATATTTTTTGCCCTTTTAGGTAAATATTCTTACATAAAAATGAATTGATATCAATCATTTTCTGGCTCTAACCCCCAAAAAGACTAAGTTTTTGCTAAAATTTTTACCACTATCAAGAAAAAAATG
>Ga0194118_10004315_pt1 | contig 15657 bp, 15 predicted proteins | sample TA2MahsurfametaG_2_FD_148662 | JGI IMG/M metagenome (GOLD analysis project Ga0194118, IMG submission 148662) | Freshwater microbial communities from Lake Tanganyika, Tanzania - TA2015013 Mahale N5 surface | ecosystem: Environmental > Aquatic > Freshwater > Lake | place: Tanzania: Lake...
TGAGGTGTGCGAGGAGGTTCGACATCCCGCCATTGTAGTCATCAGCGCATCAACCGCCTTGGCGGGGCAGGCGCTCCGGTTTCCCGGTCAGGTAAGGCCCGATCACCAATTCGATACCGTATGCTCGCCGGACTCCCGTCGGAAATTTCGCCATGACTGCGCTTTTACTCAATATCGGCCACGCAATCGACCATCTGCTGCTGCTGGTCTTTGCAACGGCTGTCGGCTCGATTGCAATCGACTTCGGTGTCGACAGCTGGGAATCGCTGATGCCCTACGCCACCGGCGCTTTCTTCATGTTCGGTCTGGGGTCGTTGCCCTCGGGCAGGTTGGGCGATCTGTGGGGCCGACGCGCCATGATGCTGGTGTTTTTTTTCGGCATCGGGCTGTCCTCAATCGCTGTCGCCTTCACCACCGGCCCCTGGTCGATGGCCATCGCGCTGACGCTGGTCGGCTGTTTCGCGTCCATCTACCATCCGGTGGGCATCCCGATGCTGATCCAGTCAACCCGCACCCCCGGGCGAACCATCGGCATCAACGGGCTGGCAGGCAATCTGGGTATCGCGTTCGCGGCACTCTCCACCGGCTTTCTGGTGCAGATGGCTGGGTGGCGCGCGGCATTCGTCGTGCCGGGTGTCATCTCAATCGTGTGCGGGCTGCTATTTCTACGCGCCACCACGGCCGAAACCGAGCCGCCTGCCAAGCGCGCGCCCAAGCTGATCGACATGCCCGAAACCATGCGTCGGCGCGTGTTCGCGGTGATGCTCATGACCGCCATTACCGGCAGCCTTGCGTTCAATCTCACCACCAACGGTAATGCCGAGTTGCTCAAAGACCGGCTGCCAGCGCTCTCGACCGAGCCAGCCACGCTGGGCATGCTGCTCGCGCTGATGTACACGATTGCCTCACTCGCGCAGCTGCTGGTGGGCCGGCTGATCGATGCGATGCCAATGCGGCCGCTGATGCTGGCGATCATGGTGATGCAGCCAATCGCCTTCATTGCAGCATCGGTCACGGATGGCTGGATGATGTTTGTTGCCATGACCGCGTTCATGCTGCTTGTCTTCGGTGGCATCCCGTTTTCGGATGCGATCATCGCCCGTTACATCGATGACAGGATGCGATCGCGTGTCAGTGGTATTCGGCTAACCATCTCGTTTACTGCAAGCTCAAGCGCTGTCTGGATGTTGGGGCCTTTCGTCAAGCACAGCGGATTCACCGCACTGCTGCTGACCCTGGCTGCAATCACCGCCTGCTCGGCGGCTGTCGCGCTGTTGTTGCCGCAGAGTGCGCCGCCGGCACAGGTGGGTGGGCCCTGACGACTGACTGCTGGCTCGGTTGAGCGCGGTCAGGCGGGGAGGTGTGCAGACGGTTCGACTGGCTGCGCCGGCGCTCGCGCGCCGGTTCCCTCGGCGAATGGACGGCGGACGGAGACGGACACAAACTCGCTCGCTGGCGCTCGCTCAGACAGGTGTCCGTCCTGTGGGGAAGCGCATGCGCTTCCCCTCCCGCCCGGCGCCCACCCGCCTCGGCTGGCCAGACTCACCGCCCGCACACCCCCCCGCCTGCCCTTGCACAGGGCGACAGCGTGCGACGGTGTCATGGGTAAGCAAGACCCCAAACACATCCAAAGGCGAGCGCGCGTGAGGGTCGATCCTCGTGCGCAGCACAGACCGAGGCTGGGGGCGGGAGGCAGGGTGCGGTGAGTCTGGCCAGCCGAGCTGGGTGGCTGAGAGCCGGTTAACAGGCGGGCACCTGTCCGAGTCCGCTTAAGCGGGCGAGTTGTGCCCGCCCCGGCTCTCAGCCGCTCAGCGAGGGCACCGGCGCGCCAGCGCCGGCGCAGCCAGTCGAACCGCGCCCTGCCTCCCGCCCCCAGCCGCCGCCTATGCGTAGAACGTCGTCCGTCACCGCTTGAGCCGCACCACCACCGCATGGCAGAGCAGCCCGAGCAGAATCGCCCACTCCAGGGACACCGTCACGGTCAACGCGAAGGTCACGGCCATCGATACGGCGCTGGCGGCTCCTTCCGCGGCGACCGCGCGAATCTCGCGGAGATCGATGAGGGCCACGGCAACCATCAGCAGAACGCCGGCCACAGCGGCGAGCGGCAGCCAGCGGGCCAGCGGAGAGACCAAAGTGACCACCAGCATCAGCAGCAGCGCTGCGCTGATCGCTGACAGCGGCGTGACCGCCCCCGCTTCAATGTTGACGCCCGACCGATTGAACGAACCACTGGCCGGATAGGCCGAGAAGGCAGACCCCGCAAGATTCGCAAAGGCCTGCGCCCGAACTTCCCGAGGACCGTCGAGCGGCTGCCCCGCACGCTGCGCGATGGCCCGCGCAATCGACACAGCTTCGGCGAGCGCGAGCAGGGTCATGACCAACGCTGGCATTGCCAACATCTGCAGCGTCGCTGGCGACAGATCAGGCATGGACAGGGGGGGCAGTGCCGACGCAAGCTCATCCGTGAAGGCGAGCCCCTCGCCCGCACCGATCGCAACCAGGCCCGCAGCGCCCAGGCCACCGCCCACCACGCCAACCAGCATGTAGGGCACCCGTCGATTCCAGGGCTTGGCCAGCACGCAGACGAGGATCGTGAGACCGGCAACGGCTGCGGTTGGAAGGTGAACCTTACCGATGTCGTGCGCCAGCTTTGCGAGCGTCTCAAAAACGCTCAGGCCTCTGGGCCAGTCAAGCCCGAGCAGCGTCCGTACCTGCGAGTTGATGATCAGAACGGCCGCGCCAGCGGTGAAACCGATGATCACGCTATGCGGCACGCGATCAACCAGCCGGGCGACCGGAGTGAGGCCCACTGCAAGCTGCAGCACACCCACCATAAAGCTCAGCGTGATGGCGAGCGTCACATACGCAGCGCTGCCAGGCGTAGCGAGCGGCGCAAGGAGGGCGAGCACGGTGAGCGAGATGGCGTTGGCAGGCCCGGTCACCATCAGTCGGCTCGAGCCCAACAGCGCGGCGATGATGCAGGGCACGATCGCCGTATAAAGCCCGTACTGCGGCGGCATGCCAGCCAGCGTTGCGAAGGCCAGCGCCTGCGGCAGCACAACCACCGCACCGGTGAGGCCGGCAGCCAGGTCGGCACGAATGACGCCTGGGCGCCTCAGCTCGGAAAACCACTCGGGAAGCAATGACACGGCCGGCATCGGAATTGTCGTATTTCGGACGCGACGGCCTCTGGCTCGGCGTCGCGCGGTTCGCGCATTCTATGCGCTGGCGGACACGGGCCGTGCCGATGGCGCACAATATCGATCACGCAGCGCACGCAATCGGTGCGCAAGCAGAGACTGCCTTGCAATCCCCGAACGATCCCAGCCCCGGTCCAACCGAGCCCTCGCCGCCGCGCACGCTGCTCTCCCGCATCGTGGGGTTGCTGCCTGCTCGTCGCCGTAATCTTGCCTACCTGAGACTCTGGTTCGGCCGGCTCGCTTTCTGGCTGGGCGCGGTCGGGGTTGGCCTGCTGGCGGTTGCCTTCGCAAAACTTGCGGACTGGTTCGGAGAACAGTTTCAGCTGCTCTATTCCGAATTTCCCTGGATTCCCTGGGTGCTGACACCGGCGGGCGGCGTATTGCTGCTGTGGATCACGCGTCGGTATTTTCCGGGCGCAGAGGGTAGCGGCATTCCGCAGACACTCGCGCATCTGTCAGCGCCGCAGGCCAAACGACCGCATCCACTGCTCTCACTCAAAATCATCGTGGGCAAGATTCTGGTGGGTGCCAGCGCGGTGGGGGCTGGTTTTTCGCTCGGCCGCGAGGGCCCTACCGTGCAGGTCGGCGCCTCTCTGATGCATGAACTGCATAAATATCTGCCACGATCGCTTCACATCAGCCGCGAGCATCTGATTGTGGCGGGCGGCGCGGCGGGCATCGCCGCTGCGTTCAACACACCACTCGCGGGCATCATGTTCGCCATCGAGGAAATGACCCGCAGCGTGGGCACGCGAGTCAGTGGGCTGATCATCATCGCCATCGTGCTGGCCGGCGTGGTGTCGCAGGCGCTGATCGGCGGTGGCCACTATTTCGGTCACATTCTCATCGCTGCAGAAACCGGCGATCTGCTCGTCTGGGTCATCGTTGCTTCGCTGGCCAGCGGCGTGGCGGGAGGCCTTTTCGCCAGAATGCTGATCAAGGCCGCACTGGGCTGGACGGGGCCTGTCGCCGATTTTCGCAAGCGTCGGCCACTGGTGTTCGCGGGCTTCTGCGGCCTCTTGATTGCGCTCATGGGATCGCTTACCGCCGGCGCCATTTTCGGCACCGGCTATGAACCCACCCGGGCCCTGCTCGAAGGCGACGGCGAGCAGCTGCCCTGGTACTTCTTCTTTTTCAAGCTGGCCGCCACGTTTGTGTCGTACCTGAGCGGGCTGCCCGGCGGAATCTTCGCGCCCTCACTCAGCATCGGCGCTGGCCTGGGACACGCGCTCACGCATCTGCTGGGTCATCCAGAACACGCGGGCATGCTGCTGGTGCTGGCAATGGCGGGATTTCTCGCGGCGGCGACTCAGGCACCAATCACCTCTTTCATCATCGTGATGGAGATGGTCGACGGCTATTCCAAGGTGATCGCACTAATGGCGGTAGCGCTCTTCGCAAGCTGGATCTCGCGGCTGTTCTCCCCGCCGCTCTACATGACGCTTGCGCGCCGCTACCTGCCGCCTGAGCCCCCGCCCACCGCGGAGCCCCCGCCCACCGCACCTTCGGCCGCGCCCTCGGGCACGCTCCCATCCACGCCTTCGGCTGCTCCCGTCGCGACACCCACCCCCACTGACTCCGAGCCCAAGCGCCCGCCGTCGGCCTGACGGCCGGTCTGCACCAGGCGCCCGGCAGTTTCCGCAACCCACCTATGAACTCCGCCATGCTTCCCCTGGACGGCATCACCGTTGTCTCGCTCGAACAGGCAATTGCCGCACCGTTCTGCACCCGCCAGCTCGCTGACCTTGGCGCACGCGTCATCAAAGTTGAGCGGCCCGATGGCGGAGACTTCGCCCGCGGCTATGACACGCGGGTTCGTGGTCTTAGCTCGCATTTTGTCTGGACCAATCGTTCGAAAGAAAGTCTGACCCTGGACCTGAAGCAGCCAGAGGGGCTGGAAGCGCTCAAGCGTCTGATCGCTCGCGCCGATGTGCTGGTCCAGAATCTGGCGCCAGGCGCCGCCGCCAGAATGGGGCTTGACCATGAGTCGCTCGCACCCGCTCATCCGGCACTGATCGTCTGCGATATTTCTGGCTACGGCTCGGATGGGCCGTACCGCGACCGCAAGGCCTACGACCTGCTGGTCCAGAGCGAATCCGGATTTTTATCGATCACAGGAACGCCTGAGCAGATGGCCAAGGCGGGCTGCTCGATTGTCGATATTGCCGCCGGGATGTATGCCTACAGCGCGATCCTTGCAGCGCTTCTGAAGCGCGGGCGCACGGGCGTCGGGTGCCGAATCGACGTGTCGATGCTCGAATCAATGGCCGAGTGGATGGGATTCCCGCTGTACTACGCATTCGACGGTGCGCCACCGCCCGCGCGCGCAGGCGCGATGCATGCATCCATCTGCCCCTATGGCCCATTCGCCTGCGGCGACGGCCGTTCGGTCATGCTGGGCATCCAGAATGAACGGGAGTGGCAATCGTTCTGCGAGCATGTGCTGGGCGATGCCGCGCTTGCCACCCATCCGCGCTTTGACAGCAACTCGCGCAGACTCGCCGCGCGAGATGAGGTCCACCAACTGATCGAAGCCCGGTTTTCACAGATGACTGCCGAGCAGGTCATCGCGCTGCTTGAGCAGGCCCGTATCGCGTTCGGCGAAGTCAACACCATTGCCGGACTCTGGGCGCACCCACAACTTGCCGCACGGGGCCGCTGGCACACCGTGCAGACCGAATCGGGGCCCGTGCCGGCACTGATGCCGCCCGCACAGACGCAGGCACGCTTCGATCCGGTGCCGCGACTGGGCGAGCACAGCGACAGGATTCTTGCCGAACTGGGGTATGACGCCGACGGCATCGCCCGGCTGCGCGCGGCGGGGACTGTCTGATAGCGAGGGCGCTGATGCGTCGACTTAGGCTGCCTGCTCAAGTTGAGCGAGGCAGGCGTGAACGATCACGGATTGCTCATCGGTCGGGATCACCCGAACCGTGATGTGGCTTGATGCATCGCTGATCACCGCCTCGCCCGCCTGATTGGCATCACCGTCAAGCTTTAACCCCATCCACGCAAGTCGGTTGCAGATTCGCGCCCGAATCTGCGAGCTGTTCTCGCCAATGCCCGCAGTAAAGACAAGCAACTCGCAGCCGCCCAACGCCACTGCGGTGGCTGCAATCTCCTGGGCCGCGCGCTCGCAGAACACCTCGAGCGCAAATGCCGCTCGCGGATCCTGGCTGGCCAGCAGGGCACGAACATCCTAGCTGATGCCTGACAGCCCGAGCAGGCCGCTACGGTCGTAGAGCGCATGCGGCAGTGCATCCGCGTCCATGCCAAGTGCTGTGATCGCATGCAGCGCGATACCGATATCGACACTGCCGGGCCGGGTTCCCATCACCAGGCCATCGAGCGCGGTCATGCCCATTGAGGTGCGGACCGACTGGCATTGGCTCATGCCGCAGACGCTCGCGCCATTACCAAGATGCGCCACGATCACGCGACCGTGCGCCAACGCGCCGGCAATGCCTGGCAGCCGATCGGCAATCTATTGATACGACAGGCCATGGAATCCCTAGCGCCGTACGCCCCGGTCGCGCATCTCGGCAGGTAGCGCATAGGTGGTGTGAAGCGGTTGCTGCGTCGCGTGAAAAGCCGTGTCGAAGCAGGCGACCTGCGGCAGTTGCGGCGCGCGCAGCGCAAGCGCCCGCACCCCCGCCAAATTGTACGGCTGATGAAGCGGCGCAAGCGGAACCTGCGCCTCGAGTAGCGCCACACCCTGATCGGTCAGCAGGATGGGATGCTCGAAATGTCCGCCGCCGTGAACAATCCGATGGCCGACGACTTTCAGCGTGCCACGCAGCGCCGGCGACCGGTCGAGTGCGCACAGCAGATGATCGATCGCATCCTGGTGGCTGCGTACGGCAGCAAGCGGCTCGAGGCAGACTCGGCACTGTCACCTGGCAGCCAGGTCAGCTTTGCCGATCCTGATGGCCCGCCCAGGTCGGACACCTGCCCGCGAACTCGGGCGACCGTGGGCGCGAAACCGCCGGCAGACGATGCCGCCGCCGCACGGGCGGCGTCCACCGCAACCACCGCGAACTTGACGCTCGACGACCCGCAGTTAAGAACCAGAATCGAGTCGTCGGCGCCCATCGCTACCAGTCGACGGTCTGTGCCATTTCCTCGGCGGCCGCGCGCATCGCCGGGATGAACTCCATCGCATCGGCCAGCCCCAGACGCGACGAAGGCAGGTGCATGGCGAGCGCCGCCACAACCCGTCCATCGACATCCAGCACGGGCACTGCCAGGCAGCTGACACCCGACAGATATTCCTCGGTATCGGTGGCGTAGCCCTGCTGACGAACCCGGTCCAGCTCTTCAGACACGCGCGATGGATCAACCATGGTGCGCTGCGTGTGCCGCACCAGCGGACTCTGGCGAATGAAACGATCGCGCGCGCGCCGGTTCATGTACCCAAGGAACAGCTTTCCGCTCGCCGACGCATGCAGAGGCTCAACCGAGCCTGCGCCCAGGCTCAGCTTCAACGGCCAGCCGGTTTCGATCCGGTCGAGGTACATGACCGCATTGCCGTTGGGAATGGTGAGATTGCAGGTTTCGCCGACGGTTTCCACCAGTTCTTCGAGGATTGCGTGGCGAGCCGCGCGACCTGGCGAGCTGAGCAGCACCTGACCCGCCAACCGGTTGAGCCGCTCCCCGCCCTGATAGCGCTTGCTGCCCGGCTCGCGGCCCACCAGCCCGGCGAATTCGAGCGTACTCAGAATGCGAAACACCGTGGGCTTGGGCAGATCAACCTGCTTGCAGAGCTCCGCGAGTTGCGGTGGCGTCTGGCTGCAGGCGATTGCCTCAATGATTTTGAATGCACGTAACACCGCCGACCCTGACGGAACGGCATCGTCTTCGACAGACAAGACTTGACTGGACATCTGGACTCCTCCCTGATGAGCGCCTTGAGCCGCTTCGCCGGGCGCCATGCAAGTGGAACCTGCTGACACTTCTTCGGGCGTTGAGGGGACTCCCTCCGGGCTCGCCAACAAATATAAGGGCAAACCCGTAGTTTGTGAAATGAAATCAGAAGGGCAAAAAACGGAACCTGTCAGGACAAACTGACTCCCTCAGGGAGGCGGCAGGGAATCAGGCGGATTTTCGACGCTGTGCGCGATGGAGCGCATGCAGCGTGATGCCCCGAACTTCGACCTTGCTTTGCTCGATGTGTGCGCGCAACAGCATCTTTGCCTGATCGGCCTTGCGCTGCAGCACCGCCCGCAAGATTCGGGCGTGCTCCTGATAGGTGGCATCGATCCGGTCATCGCGGGTGAAATCGAGCCGGCGCACGATCCGGATACGGCCCGTCACATCTTCATGAACCCGCGCGATTTCGTCGTTGCCCGCTGCCTGGACCAGCGCCGCGTGGAAGCGCTCGTCAAGCTCGCCCACCGCATGACCGTCGCGCAGCCGCTCGCCTGCCGGCACCAGCCAGACCTGGCGCAGCGGCGCGAGCAGCGTCTCGGGCGACTCAGACTGCGCGAGCCGCACCACAGCATCGAGTTCAAGCAGCACCCGGAGATCGTAGAGCTGATCGATTCGATCGAAGTCGATCGGGCAGACGAACCATCCGGTTTTCGATTCAACCTCAACAAGGCCCTCATCACGCAGCCGTGTGAGCGCCTCGCGGATGGGCGTTCGGCTGACGCCCATCTGCTCGGCAAGTGCCGCCTCGGACAGGCGTTGTCCGGGCGTAAACGCAAACTCGTGCAGCTCGCCCTTCAGGCGCTGGTACACCTGCTCGGAGAGCTTGTCTTTGTCGCGCCGGCGCGCAGCAACTTCAATGGCGGCAAAAGGCATCATCCTTCAGAGGATACCTGCTTCGCCACGAGCAGACAGGCGGCGGCGCGCACCTCCAGGGAAACCAGGCGCGGCTTTTCCCGGCCGCAGCGATCCTGCCCCTCGGGACAGCGTCCATGAAATCGGCAGGCACCTGCCGGCGGATCGATGGGGCTGCGCGCCTCGCCCTGCAAGCGTATGCGCGGGCCCTGACCAGGAATCGATGAGATGAGCGCGCGGGTGTACGGGTGCAGCGGCTGGCGAAACACCTGCTCCGAAGGCCCGATCTCAACGATTTCACCCAGGTACATCACCGCAACACGCTCGGTAAGCAGCCGCACCACGTTGAGATCGTGCGAGACAAAGATCAGGGACAGCCCCAGCTCGCGCCGCAGGCGCTCGAGCAGTTGCAGCACCACCGCCTGAACCGAGACATCCAGTGCGGCGGTCGGCTCATCCAGGATCAGCAGATCGGGGCGCACGGACAGCGCCCGCGCGATTCCGACCCGCGCCTTCTGGCCGCCAGACAACTGATGCGGATAGCGGGGAAGCAATTCGGCGGGAAGCCCAACCTGCGCGGCAAGCTCTGCCACGCGTACACGGAGCGCCTCACCCTGCAGCCGGTCCAGCAACTTCAAGGGCTCGGCGATCGCATCCGCCGCGGTGAAACGCGGATTGAGGCTATCGGTCGGATCTTGAAACACCATCTGGATGCGCGCCCGATCGGAGCGCCGCGCAAACCGCGATGCAGGAATCGATCCGATGTCACTGCCATCGAACACGATCCGGCCGTCAGTCGGGTCGTGCAGCCTCGCGAGCAGTCGGGCAAGCGTGGACTTGCCACAGCCTGACTCACCCACCAGTCCCAGGCTCTCGCCGCGCCCGACGGTAAGCGAGACATCATCGACCGCGTGAAGCTGCGAACCGCGGCCACTGGCAATCGGAAAAAATTTTCGCAGACGCTCAACGCGTAACAGGGGCTCGGCTGAGGCCGGTGCTCCATCGCCGGGCAGCGCGTCACGGTGACCATCGGCTGAGAAGGTTGCAACGCGTGTCATCCCAATGCCCCTTGATTACTGGCCGCGTCGCTTGTCGTGTCTGCACCGAGGTCAGCGGGATACCAGCAGGCGACACGATGCGCCAGCGCAACTTCGCGCTCGCCCAGCAGCGGCCGAACGCGTCGGCAGCGTTGATCGGCGCTTTCGCAGCGCTCGGCAAACCGACAGGCGGGCAGATCATCGCGTCGCAAGTCCGGCAGATTGCCTGGTACCGGCGCCAGGGACGCGAGCGAACCCGAAGGGCCCGGCGTTGAACTGATCAGCCTGCGAGTGTAGGGATGGCGCGGTGCGCGAAACAGCGATGAGGTCACCGCATCTTCAACCGCCTGACCTGCGTGCATCACGACAATCCGATCGCAGTAGTCGGCGGCCAGCGCCAGGTCATGCGTGATGAAGAGCGTGGCCATCTGGCGCTCGCGGGCAAGACCGGTAATCAGATCCATCACCGCCGCCTGGGTCGTCACATCAAGGCCTGTCGTGGGCTCATCGGCAATGAGAAGGGACGGCCGGCAGGCAAGCGCGAGTGCGATCATCACGCGCTGACACATGCCACCGGACAGCTCAAAGGGATACGCTTGGAGCCTGCGCTCGGGATCGGGAATCGCCACCTCGCGAAGCGCCTGAATCGCGCCCTCACGCAGCCCTCGGGACAAATCCGCGCCCCGCGCAATCGCATGACGTCGCAAAACGTCTTCGATCTGATCGCCCACGCGGCGAATCGGATTGAGCGCGGTTCGAGGACTTTGAAACACCATCGAGATCTCGCGACCCCTCAGCTCGGCAAGCGTGCGTGCATCGGCGCCCAGCAGATCGATGCCACCAAAACTTGCTGCGCCACCCGTGATCCGCGCAGCCCTGTCACTGATCCCCAACAGCGCATAGCTCAGCACCGACTTGCCCGACCCGCTTTCGCCCACCAGGCCGACGATCTCACCTTTTTTCAGGTGCAGATTGACGCCTTCCAACGCACGCACGCAGCCATCGCGGGTACGAAATTCAAGGTTGAGATCGCGAACCTCCAAAAGCGGCGGATTGGCGGCTGCGGCGGTTCCGGCTAACGGGTTGTTGCGCGCTGAACTCAAGACCGTCTCCTCGGATCGAGAAGATCACGAAGCGCGTCACCCAGCAGGTTGAACGTAAACACCGCAAGCATGAGTGCCGCGCCCGGAAAGAGGCTTACCCACCATTCCCCCGAGACGATGTATTGCGCGCCTTCGGCAACCAGGATGCCCCACTCAGGCTCGGGCGGCCGCACCCCCAGGCCGATGAAGCTCAGACCCGCTGCATTCAGAATCGCCCAACCCATATTGAGGCTGACCTGCACCGCGGCGGCAGGCAGCGCATTGGGCAGCAGATGCACAGCCAGGATCCGCAGATCGCGATTGCCGGAAAGTTTTGCCGCTTCGATCCAGCCCGCCGAGCGCCGAACATTCGCCTCGGCGCGTGCAACGCGAATGTAAAAAGGCAGGTTGATCACTGCGGTGGCAAGCACGATGTTGCCCACCGTGTTGCCCAGCGCAGCAACGATGCCCATTGCCAGCACGAACAGCGGAAACGCCATGATGGTGTCTGACAGCCTGGTAACGATCCGATCCCACCAGCCGCCGAAATACCCGGCCGCGAGGCCCAGCGGCAAGCCGATCACGAACGATGCGGCGACAGCCGCCAATGCAATGCCCAGATCGAGACGGGTGGCGATGATGACCCGCGACAGCATGTCGCGACCCAAGGCATCGGTGCCAAACCAGTGACGTGCCGAAGGCGGTTGCAGCGCAGCCGATGAGTTGCTTGCAAGCGGATCAAATGGCGCGATCCAAGGGCCGGCAATCGCGAGCACCACCAGAGCCGCGAACAGCAGCGCCGCAAACAGCGTCACGGGATTCTCGGTAAGCACATGCCGGGCATGGCTCCAGAACGAACGCGGCGCGCTCATGAATCGACGCTCACTCTTGGATCGACCAGCAGATACAGCAGATCGACCAGCAGATTCACGAACACGAACAGCACACCCATGGTGAGCACGAAGCCCTGCACCGGCGCGTAGTCGCTGGCGGTCAGCGCATCAATGGCGTAGCTGCCGATACCGGGCCACCCAAATACTTTCTCAACAATGACGCTGCCACCCAGCATGAAACCAAACACCATACCCAGCGTTGTGATGACCGGCAGCAGCGCGTTTCGCAGCGCATAGGTAAACAGCACCGTGGCGGGCGTCAGCCCCGAGGCACGCGCGGTACGAACGAAGTCGGAGCTCAGTACCCCCAGCATCGATGCGCGCGTCATTCTTGCGATCGGTGCGAGCACGAAAATCGCCATGGTGGCAACGGGCAGCACCAGCTGTTTGGCAGCGGCCCACCAGATGGCGGCGTCGCGTGCGATCAGTGAGTCGATCAGCAGAAAACCGGTGACCACCGGAGGCGTTGAAAATATCGGGTCAAGGCGCCCCATGGGCGAGGGCGCCCAGCCCAGCAAGAAATAGAAGACATACGCAAGCAGCAGTCCGGTAAAAAAAGTGGGCAGCGACACCCCGGCAGTGGTGATGACCCGGCACACCTGATCGATCCAGCTGCCCTGCCGAACGGCCGCGAGCACGCCCATCGGCACGGCGATGCCGCAGGCCACCACCAGCGCGACCAGCACGATTTCGAGCGACGCGGGTAGGCGTTGTGCAAGCTCGGTGAGAACCGGCTGGCCGGTGGTGAGCGACAGGCCGAACTCACCCCGCGCCAGATCGCCGAGATACCGAAGAAACTGCTCCGGGAGCGGCCGGTCCAGGCCGAGCTGCCGCCGTACCTGTTCGATCGCCTCGGCGGTGGCTGCGCCGCCCGCGAAATAGGCGGCCGGATCGCCCGGCAGCGCCCGCGTCAGCAGAAAAGTGATCACCACGACACCGAACAGGCTCGGTACCGCGGCGATCAGTCGTTTGGCGATCAGGCGCAGCATCAACACACGCTCCTTGAGTCCCGGCGATCCGAGGCTCAGCCCTTGGACAGTTGGCGATAGTCGGGCTGCAGGTGAAACCAGTACATGTAGCCCTGCACCTCGCGCCGCATGGCCACATCCATGGTGGGCTGCAGCAGCGGCACGCGCGGCACCTCGTCATAAGCGATCTGAATCATCTCCTTGACCGCCCCCTCGTACACCGAGCGCTCGGTGGCGAACTGCGCAGTGCTGATCAGTTTGTCGAGCGCAGGGTTCTTGTAGCTCATGGTGTTGAACACGGCGTCCTGACCGTGGTAGCACCAGAAGAAAAAGTACTCGGGATAATCGAGCCAGCCGCCAAACCGGTTGACGATCATCGGCATGTCTTTCTTCAGCAGCGCCGCGCGCCAGGTTGCGCCGGGAATCTTGTTGATCTGCGCCTTGATGCCGATGGCGGCCAGCGACTCCTGGATGAGCACCGTCATGGGTTCGCCAATGGTGGCGCCGCCCAGATCAAAACTGATCGTGGTCTCAAAGCCGTTGGCATAGCCCGCTTCAGCAAGCAGCGCTTTGGCCTTCGCGACATCGGTGGCATAACCGGTGGGTTGCGGCCAGGCAATGCTTGCCACTTTGGGCGACCCGCCATAGAGCTTCGCGGCGCGGCGATAAATCGCGGTATCGAAAATCTTGTCGTAAGGCAGCACCCAGGCCACGGCCTGCCTGACCTTCGGGTTGTTGAAGGGTGGCTTGGTGACATTCATGCCCAGATAGAACATTGAGTTCTCAATCGGCATCGAGGTGACCTTCACCGCAGACGTTTCGGCCGAAAGCTCGGAGAAATCTTTTGGCGGCAGATCGTAGGTGATGTCGATGTCGCCCTTGACCAGCAGCGCGCGGCGGTTGCCAGCATTGGGCACATCGCGCTGCACGATCCGACGAAGCTTAGGCATCGGTCCGCACACCCAGTTGTCGTTGCGCACATAGATGATTTCCTGACCCGGCTTCCAGGACTCCACCCGGTACGCACCCCCACCAGCGGTGTTGTTACGCGTCCAATTCAGGCCCCAGGGATCCTGCGGCGTGACATGCTTTTTCACCAGCTCGCTGTTCAGGATGGACGGCACCGGCACGGCCAGGTCGGGCATCGCGAGTTTGTCGCGTCTGAAAAATTTCACGCGGAAGGTCAGGTCGTCGACGACCTCGAACTGTTCGGGCTTTTGAAGAGAACCGGCCGCCATCTGAAAGGTCGGAAAGCCGCCCACGCTGACCGCGCGGTCAAAGCTCCACTTGACGTCTTTGGCCGTTACCGGCGTGCCATCGTGAAAGCGCGCATTGGCACGAAGCTTGAAAGTGACCGACATGCCATCGGGCGCAATCTGCCAGCTTTCGGCAAGTTCCGGCTCAAGCTTGTCGCGGTCATAGACCACGCGTCCGTCCGGCAGGGTCTTCTTGCCATAGGTCATCAGGCGGTCGTAACAGATCCAGCTGACGCCATAGGCGGGTCGATTGGCGCCCACCGTGTGGATATCGAGCGAGTTCGGGCCGAACTCGTTGGCAACGACCAGCACGTCATTCGGCCGGGACTGCGCGTGGCCAGCCAGTGGCAGGGCGCCGCCAAGCGCAACCGATCCAGCGGCACTGCGAGAAATGAATTGCCTGCGATCCATGATGGGCTCCGGTTGATGAGGGTCAGAAGGGGTCAGGTCGTGGGACTGCAAAGGGGGCGCGCCTGCGCGTCGGGCCGGACAGGCGGCTGCTGCGCGGCCAGATAGGCGCGCCAGCCACCGAATTCGCTGATGTCCCGGGCGCCGGCGATGCCCGCGCTTTCGCACAAAAAGCCTTGAACGGTTCGACCGTCCGCGAGCTCGATCGTTCCCAAGCCCAGCGGCGCAGGGATGAGCGCTAGAAAACCACCCACTTCGGTCATCGGCACATCCCAGATTTCGAGCTCAATTGCAGCCCCGTCCGAGTCGACCCGAAGCAGGCCCGGGCGCGCGGGCGGTCCCCCCGCGAGCGCGAACAGTCGATACCGTGCGGCGGTCTTGGCCCGCTCGCGGAGCGCCGCGCGACGCGTGGTGAGTTGATGGTTCAAAGGCAGCCCCGCCATGTGCGCGCCCACCGCGGCAATCTGAAGCACGGGTTCGGTGGCGGGCGCAGGCAGCACGTGCGCTGCGGGGGACGCACGCCGTGCCCAGGCGGCCTCCCAATGCCGCGCCCAGCGCGCAAGCGCCGCATCGTAGTTGCCCCGCGCGATCAGCGTGATCCCGAAGGGCAGCCCGGTGGCGGTGAGGCCTGCGGGCAGCGCCAGCGCGCACCATCCCAGCAGATTGACAAAATTGGTGAAGCGACCCAGCTGCGAGTTCACACCGATGGGATCCGCAGCCAGTGCCTGGTGCGTGGGATGCCGCGGCGCGGTGGGCACCATCAGTATGTCCGCGTCGGCCCAAATGCCCTCAAGCGCACGACACGCGCGCTGCAGCTGGTAATGCGCTTCAAAGGTATCGGCGGCCGTGTACCGGCGCGCGGCACCAATTACCGCGCTCACCGTTGGGTCCATCTGCTCAGGCTGCGTGTCGATCAGCGATCGAACAACCGAATACCGCTCGGCAACCCAGGGACCGTCATACAACAGCCGAGCCACCTCATACAGCGGCTCAAAGTTGAGGGGTTCGACAGACTGGGCGAGCGAGGAC
>Ga0194118_10004320_pt1 | contig 15638 bp, 5 predicted proteins | sample TA2MahsurfametaG_2_FD_148662 | JGI IMG/M metagenome (GOLD analysis project Ga0194118, IMG submission 148662) | Freshwater microbial communities from Lake Tanganyika, Tanzania - TA2015013 Mahale N5 surface | ecosystem: Environmental > Aquatic > Freshwater > Lake | place: Tanzania: Lake Tanganyika...
CGCGTTCCTCTCGGAGGTTCTCGGCCCCAAGATCGTCGTCGACACCGGCGAGTGGGGCACATACGCCTGGAACCAACTCATTCTCGGCACACCCGGCCTGCGCATCGCCGGCGGCTCCGACGAGGTGATGCGCAATATCGTCGGCGAACGCGTGCTCGGCCTCCCGAAGGAACCCGGCATCGACTCGAAGTCACCCTTCCGCGATCTCGCAAGATAGTTTTCGGTCGGCACGCAGCCGACTGGATGTACGCGACTCGAGGACTACCGTAACGGTATGACAAACAGGCGGAGCCTTTGTATCGCCGTCGCACTCTTCACCACCGCCGCCGCGTGCGCCCCGAACGGCGCCGCGGACACCAATCGAACGAAGAACTCCATGGTGTCCACGACGGTCGATCCGACGACTCCCATCGTTCCCGACCGCGAACTCACCGTCGTGACCCAGTACCGGCCGGAAAGTGCGCAATTCGGTCATCGAGTCGCAATCGAGCGAGGGATGGTCTTCGCCTCCGCACCCGGTGTCCCCACTCAGTCGGAAGGAATCGTGTTCGCTTCGTCTTTCTCGGACGGCTGGTCAACTCCCGAAAACGTGATGAGCAGTTGGGATTGGAGATTCGGTCGCGACCTTGCGGTTCACAATCTCAACGCCGTTGCTTCGGCGGCCGAAACACGCAGTGGTTTGTTCGGAAATCGTTCGGGCGCGATTCTCGTCGGGGCAGCACCGATGAACTCAGCCCTCAAAAAGTCGTTCCAATTGACCGGTTTCTTCGCACAGCCGAACGACGACGTTGGTCGGGCCGTTGCGATATCCAAGTCGTACATCGCGGTATCCGCACCGATGAGCGGCTACTTCTACCCGGTTCCAAGTCCGTATGTCGCCATTGGGCCGCTCGAAAGTTCTCGTGCTCTCGAAAACGTCGTCAGCGTCGGTCCTGGCGACGTTGCAACAAATGGTTCGTTCGGAACTTCCCTTGCGATGAACGACTCGACACTCGTTGTTGGTGCGGAGTCGACGTTTGCTGGCAAGGGATCGGTGTTCGTCTACAACCGGTCGGGCTCCGACTGGACACTTGCCCAACGAATCGATGGATCCGCGGGAGAGGCGTTCGGAACCGATGTGGGTCTCGCCGGGTCGCGCATCATCGTGGGCGCTCCGGGCGTCGGCCAGGGCGCCGTCTACGTGTGCGACAAGTCGGGCGCGAACTGGACGTGTCCGAACCGCCTCGCGCATCCAAACGGCTCAGCAACCGGTGCCCGGGCGTTTGGCCAGTCGGTTGCGATCTCCCCGGATGGAACCGAGATTGCAGTCGGGGCCCCGTGGGCGTTGGGCACGACGTGTTGCCCGGGCGAAGCGTTTGCCTACGAACTGCGCGATTCGACATGGACGCTCACACGGACACTGCGACCCAACAATCCCACGAACGGGGACTCGTTCGGCAACAGCGTCGGCATCGAGGCCGGCGTCGTGGTGGTCGGCTCACCGAAGGGTGCCGGCTCCGTCTCGATCTTCGGCACACCGACGACCGACCGTCGCGCTCCCCACGCCGTGGTTGAATTCGACACGCCGACCGTTGGCAGCCCGGTTGCATCCCGAATCTCGCTAAAAGGCGGCGCCCCCAGAGGCTTCGCGGGCACTCTCACCGCATGGGACCGCCTCAGCAACGCATGGAGCGTCGAGGCCGACTCCTTGTCGGGCGCATTCTCGGGAACGTGGCCCGATGCGGCGAATTTTTACGGCAGCCTCACCGTGTACAACTCCAACGGCTACACGACTAGTTCACTCTCGAGTGGGATCGACTCGCGTCCCGTGACCACCGTTGCTGCAAGTTCCACCGTTGCTGCAAGTTCCACCGATATGGCTACCACTTCCACCCGCTTGGCAATTGCAACAGACACCACGACCGCCGCGACACCGTCGTCGGCTGCAGGGATTCCGGCGCCGACACCCACGACGGCCGCTACTGCCAAGGTCTCACCTCCTGCACCGTCGTCACGAGTCCCGCGACCCCCCACCTCACAGGGCACCGAGACGACCCAACCGAAACGACAGTCGGCCGAAGCCACAGGCTCCAAAGACGAACAAACCTCAAAGAATACGGCGGCGCCCGCTAATTCGAACCCTTTTGCAACAGTCTTGGCCGCAACATGCCAAGTGCGTCGACCGTGCACCATCCAAGTCCCGGCGCTCGGTGGCGCGACGACCGCATCGGTTCGGGGTGCACCCGCTGGCTTGAAATTCAATATTGCACGTGTCGCTCTCTCGGGTGTCATCCGCAAAGCGGGCAAGTACACCGTCATCATCACCGCCGGCGGCGACGGTCGGCGTGGATCCGCAACGGTCAACTTGTCGGTGAAGTAGCCGAATTTCAGACATCGTTGAACAACCCCGCCGACCCACCGAGGCCGAGGTTTTCCATGAATGCCCACGACGTGCGGTGAAAGCGCGTCGTCATCAAAGTGAAGATCACCATCAAGTAGCCACGACCGTCGATCGGGCCTTTCCCGACTACACAAATCGGCCCGCCGACTGTAGTTTACGAGATGTTCTAAAGGGGGGGAGTCCGATGAACCGCGGTATGGCTTGCGTGTTGTTTGGTTGTGTGGCGTCCATTGCCAGTTGCGGGTCGTCCGACTCCGTCAGTCAACAAACTGACCCCACGACAGCCGTACCAGCGGCCCGCGACTCCGACCTGTGCAGCCTGGCAGCTGATCCCCTGCCAGGTTCGAATGACAAGCCGGCGTCATCAGCCGAACTCGCCGAGTCATTGCAGGTTCGCGCCGAGCGATTGGCAACCTTCGCGGCCGACCAATCGCCCGCGCTCGCGGACGCGCTTCGCGTGTCCGCGGCCGCACTCAGCGAAGCAGCAGCAGCGATAACGGCCAGCGATTCGTCCGAATCCGCGTTTGTCGATACCATCGATGAACTCATAAACAATGCGAAAGTCACCGAAGCACAGACCGTGATCGATGCGGCCGTCGATCAACAATGCGGAGGATTGTCATCGTGAAGAGAATTTCAGTCGCTGTCTTTGCGAGTGGTTTGTTGTTCGCGTCATGCGGATCTTCTGAATCACGTGATTCGAAACCAGCGGTAGACTCGCAAACGTCCGTATCCTCCCCGACTTCGCAGGCACGCACCAAGAACTCGGCCAACGTTCCCTTCGATGAGAAGCCCGAGACCGATGCTGCAACCGGTGCACCCGACCTCGTGTTCGTCGGCTTCGGCGACTCGTACGCCTCGGGTGAGGGCAACCCTGCGGTCGCCAGCCCCGACCAAGACCCAGCAAAGACCGTCTGGTGGAATCTGTCGAAGAACTCCCCCGTCACTCCCGGCGTCGTCCGCGTGGGAACGGGGCCTGCTGACACGGTTGTCGACGATCAATCGACTGACCAATCACGCATGTGTCACCGCTCCAGCAAGGCCGCGTTCGTGCAAGGCGTCATGGAGGTCCAGCGACTTAATCCGGGTCGCAACATTTATTGGAAATTCTTCGCGTGCACCGGAGCGCAGATGCAATTTCTCTTCGACAAGAACTACAACCCGCGCGGGGGCGTAATGCTCGGGGCCCCCGGAACCGATTTGGCACTTCCGCAGGCCGAACAGGCGCGCAGATGGCTAAATTCACTCCCGTGGCCAGCCGGCGCAACGCCACGAATCGACGGCCTGTACATCTCGATCGGCGGCAACGATGCCGGTGGCTACGCAAATCCCATGTTGGGCGACAAGGGCCTCGGTGCTCTCATTGCACAATGTATAAGCCCTATCTCCGAACTCGAGGTCCTGTGGGATGGCTGCGAGGGAAGCAACTACGTCGACGGCGTTGGCGCCTATGTATCGGACACCAGTCCAGGGCGCTACTCGGCCGACACACCCCAGGGTGGTGGGCTTCGTGGAAAATACCGCTATCTGAATCAGCGAATGCAAGAGTGGAGCAGCACGAATGCAATCGACATTGGCAAGGTGTTCCTTGGTCAATATCCGGACTTGCTCCATTCGAGCGCAATTGACCCGGCCACGGGTGAACCAGCGATCTGTGGCGAAGGTGGAGAAGTATGGAATGACCCTGTTGGCAGCATGACAAAGCGCTGGGTGTCGAATGCCGACCCTGAAGATTGGCAGTACGTCGCCGACCGAGTAACCGGAGCCATCCGCGATGCTCAGGTCGACATCACAGCCGAACTTGGGTGGGAGCTAGTCACGTACGCAAACGCCGCAGACGAAGCCGACCGACAAAGCTTTTTCGACTACTCCACGACACACGGCATCTGTGCGGCCGAGCCGTGGATTCACATCAATGAAACGGCCGAACTGCAGCAGGGCATCGACATGTCGACACCCTTGCAGGACACGTCTTTCGGCGCTTTCCACCCCAACGCTGCGGGCTGGCGACAAATCGCCCAACGCGTCGCTTACCACCTCGACAAGTTTGCGAAAGCCGAGCTGGTCCGAAAAAGCAGCCCATCAACGACGACCAGCATTGCGCCCGGTGCGACGACTCTCCCGCCGCGCGTCGATGCGAGCTCATCCGACGGCGGTTTCCGCCCCGACCTTCCTGTCGCGGCTATGCCCGGCTCGAATGCCGTCGTGACAGCAGACCTCGCCCGTGACCCCTCGGGAATCCTGCAAGTCGAGGCGGCTCGATGGCAAGACGGCGCGGGACCCCGTGAACTTGTTTGGCAGGTCGACGCGGGCGCAAGCCGATCGATCGATTGCATCAACTGTGCCTTTTTGAACAACGGCACGAAGCGCATCATTGCGGCGGTCCTGGCGGAAAGCTTCGGCCAGGACGTCCAGTCGGTCCACGGATACGAACCAAGCGCGATTGATCGCGATCTTCGTGCATCTGGATGGGCTGCCGAATTCATCGTCGGGTCTGAACCTGCCGGTCTTCTCGCCGGAGACGCAATCCGAAATTGGATCCTCTCCTGTAGCGGGAACTCGTGTCGAAACACAAGTCTTGGCGTGTCGTATTTGAAATGGGACAACAAGATCTTCTCGGTTCGCTTGTGCTCGATAGCGCTGAAGCGCGGCTACGAAGGAGGCACCGGTCGAAACGTCGTCCGCAGTTCGGCACGTTCATTCGAGCAACGCGCGCTCGCCTTCGATCGCGTGGTACTCGGCTCACCCGATTATTACCCGTACTACCAATTGGTTGGTGACGACTTGGTTGTCGATCACTATGAAACGACAGGTTGTGCACGATGAAACACAATTCGGTACCCCGACGCCATCGCAACTTGCGTGCCCGCTTGTCGACAGCTCTCGTCGTCTGCGCCCTCATCGGTGAAGGTCTGGCCGTTCCTTCTGCCAGTGCAAGCAATGCGGCCCCCGCGACATCGATACCCCCGTCCACATCCGGTGCCACCACTCCTCTCGAGGGTCTCGCAAGCGGCAGCACGCCGGACATCAGCATCACGATGTCCGACTTCATCGAAGTCCGGCGCAATTCCTACGCGATGTTCCATTTGGCGGTCGACAACAACGCCGCCGTTCCCACGGATTCTGGTACCGCCGTGTCATTCAACTTGAAGGACTTGCCGGCAGGACTCACACTCGCAGATGTCTCACCGCGCGCCACGTCTACCGCCGCGGGCTGGAACTGCATCGGCACTCGTTGCACCTACGTGGGCGGCACGACTGCTCAAGCATCGAATGCGCAAGTCGATCCGATCAGCAGTGCGTATGCGGTCGTGGCATTGAAGGTCGCGAATGACTTCACGATCGGTGACGTCGATCCGGCGATCATTGCAGTGCTCACCAACGGCAACGTGCCACCGGGCACTGACAAGAAGAAGCTTGAACAGTCGCTGAAGAACCTAGATTCTTTGCAAGTCGACGCTTCGATGTCGATCGGCGGCACCCTCAAGACGACCAGCAAGACCACCAAACTCATTGCGGCATCCACGACAACAGGTTCGTTCGGCTGGGCCGCCCAAGTCGGCACGCCACGCGAGGGCCAAACCGCAACCTGGTACGTATTCCTCGGAAATACAACAAACAAGCCGGTCACTTCAGTCTCTTTGACCGACATCACCAACGGGAGCGGCCTCGAGAATGCGTCGGCGTCCGGCACCGGGTGGACCTGCACCGCGACCACGGCGATCACGTGCACGTACGCGAACGGACTCGCCGTGGGCGAGATCAGCCCCCCGCTGACCATCACCGCGAAGGCCCCGACAATCGATCCTTCATCCGGGCTGACACCAACACGAATCGATACGAACAAGTGGACCATCACCGGCGCGCTGGACGGCACGACGGTGAAGGTTCCTGCCGGCTACCTGCCAAACCCGCCTGAATCGCCCAATTATTTTGTGCAGCTCTCCCCGAGCACACTCGCACCCGTCGTCGCGGCCGGCGCAACGGCAACGATGAAGTTGTCGATCACGAACCTCGGAGGCGACGCACCGCAAGGAACTCTCACTATCGCGGCGCCGACTACGGCACTGACTGCATCGGGTCGCCTCACGTGCACCGATCAACCGGGGAAATTGAATTGCCGAATTCCGGCACTTGCGAAGAATGAAACGTTGACATCCGATATTCGGATGTCGGTCCCGTCCAATGCCGTCGAAGGAGTCGACATCACGGCGAACGCCGCGGTGATGAACGAAGACAAAGAACGTTTGAACGACAACTCGAGCCGCATCACATTCGCCGTTCGCGAATCAGGCACACCAATTCCACTCCTCGGAACCGCAAGCCCTTCCGCCACCGGCAAGTGGCAACCCGGCGCCTCCGGCGCCGTCATAGCCCGTGACGACAAATCCGCGAAGTTCGGCTTCCTCGTCACCAACGTTGGCTCAACGGCGATCAGCGAGGGCGAAAAGTTGGAAGTTCGCATGTCGCATCCCGGCTCGTTCACGATCAAGGCGGCGTTGCCGTGGAAGTGCGTCACTGAAAGCAGTGATCCGTCACAGCCAAGCGACTCAACCATTGAATCAGCACGCACGGCCCTCGAAGCCACCGGCGAAACGAACGGCGAATCGGTGAAGAATGACCGCGTCGTCTCATGCTCGACTGTGACCGCATCACCGATTCTCGGCGATCAACATTCCGAACCGCTCGTTCTGGAATTGAGTGGCGCCACACAGGGCGTCAGCGCAGCCGGTGGAATCGTCGCCACCGTGGTCGACGTCAGCCCGTCGAAAGCCGTCGGCTCAGGGCCATCCAACGTCGAACGCGCAATTGTTCTGCGCGCTACGCACACTTCACTCGTTGCCGATCTCATCGACCCCGCTTCGTTGCGATTCGGTCAGTCAGGCGAGGCCACATTCACCGTCACCAACCGCGGCGAGTCCACGGTCGACCCGGCGTTCGTCGCCGCGGGCGAGGTTGGCGATGGAATCACCGGTTCCGAGGGCGAAGGGTGGCGATGTGTGCGTCTCGCGTCGGCAGTCGCTCTTGGTGTGGTGCTGTGCCGGGGTGAAACGATCGAGCCGTCATCAACCAGCAAACCTGCGATCTTGACGATGCGGGCCAATTCGCCGGACTCCTCCGAAGGAACGTGGCGATACAAGGTCATTCCGGTCAATTCGCGGGGTGGACTGCGCACGACCCCAACTCTCGCGGGCATGATTCCGGCGAAAGATGACTTGACGATCAGCGCCTCCGCGCCGACGATGGTTACCGACTTCACCTTTGACCCGCAGTCGAATTCGAATCAGCCAACGCGAGTGACGTTGTCGGCACTTTCGTCCGGTGGGTCAATCACCTGGGTTCAAACTGATGCGAATCCGCGAGTGGAACTGTCGATAACAACGATCGGTACCGCGTCATTCACGGCACCGGATGTCGACGCAACGCGTACCTATGCGTTCAGGGCAACGGCAACCGACGGCACGGCAACCTCATTCGACGATGTTTCGGTGCGAATCGAGCCTGCCCCGGCCTACCAAGCGCCCGCAGGAGACGCGTCGCTTGGATCGACGTTCGTTGGCCGAATCCGACCCGACTTCGGGCGCACCTCAACCACCTCCGCCACTCGCGACGGCCGTGAATTGCGCATTCGTCTGGCGCGAGCACCGCGTGACGTCGACTCGAACGGACCCGACGACCCCTCCGGGACAACCCTCCTTGACTCCACTCTGCCCATTCGTGCCGACGCACTCGGTTCGGGCACGCTCGTTGTCGCGCCGGCGGGAACAGCAGTCATCGTTGGGGCGTCGATTTCGGGCGTCTCGTGGCGTTGGAGTATCGAATCCGGCGACGAAACGTTGACCCTCTCGCCGTCAATCGTCGCAGCGGTGGCAGCTGCCCGCGGGCCACTCCTCCGCTTTTCCGTTCCCGATACTTCGGGCATCTTGCGCCTCAAGGCCACCGTCGCGCTCGACGGCGCAACCGCATCCGACATCGTCACCGTGGTCGTTGGTGCCGGCAGCCCCGCGCGCATCAGTTTTGGAGACGTCAGTCGAAGTAAGTCGTTGACGGTTGGCGGAACCGCAAGAACTGTCACCGCCTCCGTTCCGGCTGGATCGAGTGTGACGTGGAGCGCCGCAAGCCCGTACACGTCGATTCCGTTGACACTCACACCGTCAGGGAATTCCGTTCGTATCACGGGAGTTGGTCGCACGCTGCCGTCCGTCGCAACCGTCTCGGCCGTTGCACGCAACGCCGCAGGCGAAGTGACCGCTATCGGTGACTTCTCCGTGATCGTCCTGCCCGCCATCAATCTGCGCACCCTCTGCGACGTCGTGGGTGCCGCGAACTCCGCAGGATTCCTCACACGTATACCCGGCGTCGCCGGTCTTGATCTCACGGCCGAGTTGGCCGATGCAACGGCGAATTGTCGTATTGGCTCACGCATGACGTTCCGCGGAAAGTCCTTCACCTTCGCCGGTGCCAGTGCCTCCGGAGTTTCCGGCTCACTCGATCGCAATGGCCTCCACCTGACGTCGGGTACCTTCACTTTCCCCGATGGCTGGCCGCTCACATCCGCAACGATCTCCGAAGAGTCGGGCGGAATTCATTTCCCGATTTCCGCTGGTCGCACACTGGGCGACCCGACATTCCGACTCGCGGGCTCGGTGTCGGCTGCTGCCACGTCGGCACTGGCAGGCTTTGCTGGTTGGACGTGGAACGCCAGCATCGGGTTCGAAGTCGGTCGCTTTTCCAATGCATGGATCGACGGTCTCAGCCCGGCCAGCGCCAACGGATCACGGTCCCGCGTACGAGCCAGCGCGTCTCTTGGAGCCACCACGGTCTTTGAGATCAGCGCTGAAAACGTCGAACTTGTCACGGGCCTCGCGGCCGACATCTCGGGAACGATTTCAGTCGCCACTTCGGGAACGAGCATCAACATGCAAGGCACCATCGCCGGCTCGTGGCGCCCGTTCTCCGGAGTCGAGCTTCGGAACATGTCCGTTCGGTTCATCACCGGACAGCCAACACGCGTGTCGGGCGACGCAAGATTCGACGTCGCCGGACTCCGCGGACTGAGCCTTGCAACTTCGGTCAGCATTACCGACGCAAGCAATTATTCGATTTCTGTTTCCGCGGGCCAGACGCGTGATCTCACGGTCACGACGGGATTCACGCTCAGGGGTGCCAGCGTTTCCGGCACACTCACGCGAGCCGCCCAACGAACGTCGGGATCGGTTGAATTCGAGGTGCCACGACTCGACATCAACGGCCTCGCATCAATCCGACAGTTCCAAGTGGGCATCGCTCTGACCTGCATCGGGGACGACGGGTGCGACAGCCGCTTCACGCTTGCTGGAACACTTCAAGTCAACACAACAGGACAGTCTCTCAACCTCGCAATATCCGGCACTGTCAACTCTGCCACCAATCTTGTGAGTATCACTGCGACCGCAGGCACGTACGCGATCGCGCCATCGCTCACGTTGACTAATGCCAACTTCACGTACCAAAACCGCGCGGGCACGACATCGTTCACGGCCAGAGGGACGGCACGCATCCTCGAGACAACCGCGACTCTGGCCGTTTCGTATGGGGCTTCAACGGTCATTTCAGGAGGTATCGATTCGTTGCGACTCTTTGGTGCGACCGGGCCGACGATCAGTGCGGAGATCGCAATGGTTGTCGATGGACCCGCGCCGACGTGGAGGCCCACCGTTGCAGGACTCGCAGCGCTGAATCTTCCCGCGGTCACGCTGCCAGCCACCGGTTTTCACATCACCGGAACGATGCAAACTCCTGCGTCGCTCGGGCGGATTCTTAGGGGAGCCGGCCTGCCTCAACGTTTCGTCGTGCGAGCAAATGTCAGTGGATCCGACTTCACGATGCTCGACGCAGCATCGGGAAGCAATATTTCCGGAACCTCGTTCGCCGGGCAATGGAATCTTTCCATCAACCTTCCCGGGTCATTCGGCTTCATCGAGGGAATCACCTTCTCGGAAACCACCGTCCGCATCACGGGCTCGGCTGCCCGAGGTGTGCAGTTCGGACTTGGCGGCAACATCAATTTCACCGTCGGAAGTTCGACATTTTCACTTCCGTTTGTTCTTCCATCGTTAGACTCCGCCGACTGGACCATAAGACTTCGCGCCGACGAAGGATCGATCGACGTGGAACCGATCACGGGCCTGTCCTTGACCTCACTTTCGGGCACCATTAGTCGGACAGCGGCCGGACTCCAAGTCGCGGTCACCCTGTCCCAAGGCCGCGACGGATGGCCCATTTTCGCCGGGGTCGAGCTGACCGACGCAAGCATCAGCGCCACCGCACAGTGTGCCAATCTCGATGATCTTGCGAACTGCAGGCTCACGCTCAGCGCTCGGGGAGCCCTCACGTTGCCCGGCGGACTGCGCGTCACAATCGAAGGACGTCGCGCCGCCGACGCGTGGTCGCTGTCAGTCGCTGGTCAGTCGATCGATGCCGGACCCGGAGTGCGCATTCGCAATGCGCGCGTCACCTTGAACGTACCCGACAACGCACCGATCACCGTCACCGCAACGGGTTCTTTCCAAATTCTCGGCTCCAACCTGACGGCAAGCATCTCGTACTCGAATGCGGGCCTGCTTGTCGAGGCCGGTTTCGCAGGTTCGTGGAGCCCCATCGCAGGCGGACCAACGTTCTCGGACGTCAGCATCGCCTTCGCAACGTACGATAACGCCACATACGACCCGATCGGCGCAATCCAACCGCAACGGCTTGCAGCAAACGACCCGACCCTCTTCGGTCGCGTCAGCCTCCCAGCCGGTCTCGTGCGCTCACTCGGCCTCGAGGGCGTCTCCATCGAGCCGGTCGGCCTGTCGCTCGGCAATCTCGCTTCCGGCACGTTCCAGGTGAACATCAACCTCAGCACCGGTGAGCGTTGGCTCATCAATGCCGGAAACGGAACCGGCCTCAAGGTGCTGCGCACGGGAATTCGCCTCGGAGCCAACAACGGGGTCCCCTTCGTCGGACTGTTCGGCGATGGTCTCTTGATGGTTCCATCGCAACGCCAAGGTGTGCCGGTGGTCCTCAGCACGAGTATCGCTGCCACCGGTGAACTCACGATGTCGGCAACTCTTGGCATCAATGCGAGCGGCCAACAAGTGCCATGGCTGAACGCATTCGGAATCAACGGCATGACCGTGAATTCCCTCGCGGTCCAAGTTTCGTATCAAATCGGCTCGCCCGTACCAGGACTCGGCGCACACCTCTCGATCTCGCTTCCCGCCAACTTGCGCAGCATGGTCGGCATGGAGGCGGGCGTCGAATTGAGCGCAACGCTCAACATCTCGCCGACGGCGTTGTGCATCTCGCTGCGCGCCGGCGCCCCGGCCCGGCAAGCTGGTGCCCCGCCGAAGGTCGTGAATCTTCTCAGTGGCATGATCGTCGCAACACAACTCGAGATGACCTTCGCTCCATTCGGCTGTCGGGTGGGCGAGGTAGTCATCGATGCCGGAATTCGGTTGGCATTCGATGCGCGCATTCTCGGCGTCGACGTCTCGGTACGTGCCAATATCGACGTCCCCAACCTCTCGTTCGAGGGCAGTGTCGATGTGGGGGCAGTCAACCTCGGCCCGCTGCGCGTCGACCGAACCCGGCTCCGGTTCGGGGTGTACGGCCTGCGCCCCCTGAGTTCGTTCTTTGAATTCGAAGGAGGCTTCTCGCTCGGTGATGCGCGTGTTGAGGCACTCATCAACGTTCGCAGTGGCGGATTCGACCTCGCCGGTTCAATTCAACGTGTCAACCTGATTCCCGGACTTGTCGAGGTGAAAGACGCCAGCGTCAGAGCAGGGTTCGACATCTTCGACTTTCGATTGAACCTGAACGTAAGTGGCTCCGTCGAGGTCCTTCTTCAAAAGTTGAATGTCAATCTCAATGTCAGCCTGAGTCGTAACGGAATTGAAGAATTGAACGGAGCGGTCGATGCCCAGCTCGGTCTCGGCGATTTTCTCAGTATCAATGGACGATTCGTCTTCAACATGACCCCCGCCCGACCGGTGATCGGATTCAGCGGAAGCGTTCGTGCGGCCGGATTCGACCTCCTCGAAGTCTCCGGATCCATCAACCGAAACGCACTCAGTGTGAGCGCTTCCGTTGACATCTTCGGCATTTTCAACGGATCCATAGAAGGCAAGGTCGTGTGGTGCAACGCCGACAACAGCGAACGCATCACGAACGAACGAAATGCGCAGGTAATCGCCCAATCAGGTGACTTCTACTTCGGCACGAGCATCGGAATTCGACTCCCGATCGGAGGATTCTCAACAACCGGGTCGGTGGCCTTTGGCTATTCGAACAACAATAACCAATTCCCCCAACGCCAGGTGTGTCGTGGAAACGGACGACCGGCTACCGGCACGGCGGTCACGACAACCACCACAACCTCGACGACCACCACGACGATGCCCAGCATCAACTCGGTCATCACGAATCAGTCGAGCGTGGTCCCGAATACCATCGCTGGGGGTCTGAACGGCGGCCTCAACCGCAATACCATCGTGCCACCGACGACACCTGCGCTTACAACGACGACGATCGCCCTTCGCCAAGGCGTCCCAATAACTGCGGCACCGGTCGGGGGATTCGCGACGCCGACTACGCGACCCACCGGTGCACTCTTCGGCACGACGACCACCACACGCCCGCCGGCCACGACGACCACTCTGGCTCCCTCCCCGCCGGTTGCGCGCACGTTCTTCGGGAAGATGAACGCGGAGATTTCTCTTGGTGGGGCCGGATTCGGCGGTAGCGGCGAAATCACGGGCACGTTCTCCACCTCCGGAAACGTGACGCTGTCGGGACGCATCAACGTCGATCTGACCATTGTTCAGGCGAATGCCACGGTGAGTTTCGCCCGAACCGTGAATCAAAGAGGTGCAGTGTCGACCGCCTTCAACTTCTCGGCAAATGTAAGTCTCCTCGGGGCTGCGAACACGGCGATCTCAGGATCGTTCTCTCGGGCAAACGGCCGCACCACCTACAGCCTCACCGCACGTGCGAACGTCGACCTCTACGTGTTGCGTGCCAACGTCGATTTCACCCTCAACAACAATGGGGTCGTCGGCGCCGCATCAGTGAACATCGGGTCTTGCGCGTATGCATGTCTCACGACATCCGTCTCGGTTGCTTATGAGAAGCGTGGAAATTCTGTTCGCTTCTCGTTCGTCGCAGCCGGTTCATTGAGCGTGTGGAACAGGAAATTGACTCTCGCCAACGGCCGGGTCGAGGTCAGCGCGACCATGAACGGAGCAGCCGCAAGGGGAAGTGCCCGCATTTCCGGCAGCGTGGATCTTGGGCCGATTTCCCTGTCGGTGGCAGCTGCCCTCGACCCGACCGGAATCCAGTTCGACCTCGTCGGACGTGTGGGCCCGGTGCGGTCCGGCCGAGCGACAGTGGTGGGCTGTGGTGGGCGCGGCCTGGTCGATGCCGAGGTTCGAGTCGCCGTTGGCACAGCGCGGGTCAGCGCGAGCTTCTCGCTGTTCCTTGGGGCCAAGCTGTGGGGCTATTGGGATGCCTGCCCCGGCCCGGAAGTCGACGACGTCGACGACGACGAGCCGAACGAGGACAGCTATGAACGTCGGCATTTCCCCTACAAATACACGATTGATTGTTCACTCTCGATTTCGCCGTCGTTCTCGTTCGTCTGCCGCATCAACGTAATTCCGTATTTCGACCCCGGCATCAGGTTGACGATCGCCGGGTCGGGCATCGTCATCAATTGACGTCGCGCATGAAAGCCCAGCTCACCCGATGAATTTCCGAAGCACCGTGCGTGCGCAGGCCGTCGCGGTGCTTCGGACACGGGTAGCCCTTGCTGCCCGCAAAATTCCAGTGCGGGTACGTTGCGGCGAACTCGCGCATCATGCGGTCGCGTGACACCTTTGCCAAAACTGACGCAGCGGCAACCGACGCCGACACGGAGTCGGCCTTCACCCGCATGACGACACGGGGAACGAGTGGTGTCACGAAATCCCACTTGCCGTCGGCGATAACGGCATCGACCGCGACGCCGAGGTCGACAACGGCGCGCTTCGTCGCCAAACGCTGCGCGTTGCTCATGCCGAACTTGTCGCACTCGGCAGCCGACACGATTCCGAGAGCCCAGTGTGAACACTGTGCGGCAACGACGTCGAAGATCGCCTCGCGTTTCTTCTCGGACAGGGTCTTCGAATCCCGTGCAACGAGTTCGCTGACATCGACATCGTCGCGAATGATCGCAGCACACACCACCAGTGGACCCGCCCACGAACCTTTGCCAACTTCGTCGATACCGGCCACGACGCGAGCCCCGGCTGCGCGCAGTTCCAACTCGATGTCGAGAGTCGGTGGAGGCAACTTCATTCGAGGGTGATGCCTGCGGGCCCGGGTTCGATACGACCGGCGCGCCACCAGCCCTGATCGACCAGTTCTCGCTCGCGCGCTGCGGGCACGGCCGCCAACAAGCCACCGGACGTTTGCGGATCGAAGCACAGAGCAGCGCGATCGTCGGGTGCCGACGTCATGATGCGACCCTCGACATACGCACGGTTGCGTGGGTCGCCTCCGGTGCGCAACCCGTCGGTCGCAGCCTTGAGGGCACCCGGGTAGGCGACGATGCCCGCGGTCTCGACATGGAGACGCACACCGCCGCGCTCGGCGACTTCCCATCCGTGTCCCGCGAGGCCGTATCCCGTGACGTCGGTGACGGCGTGCACGTCGTCACCGAGAACCTTCAACTGGTCCGCAGCACGTCGATTGAGCACGCGCATTCCGTTGATCGCCGCACGCTTGTCGGTCGAGCAGCCACCCGCGAGCGCGAGCGCGGTGCCGATCGGTTTCGACATCATGACGACGTCTCCGGGCCGGGCGCCACCTTTGCGCCACACGCGGTCGGGATGCACAACACCCTGCACCGCGAGGCCGAAAATAGGCTCGGGATTGCGAATGGTGTGACCACCCGCGATCGAACCACCGGCTTCGGTGACCACCTTGCTGGCCGCGGCGAAAATGGCCGTGATGGCTTCGTGCGGAAAATGCTCGGGAAATGCGGCGACGTTGATTGCCATCACGACATTGGCACCCATCGCAAACACGTCACTGCACGCATTCGCAGCTGCAATCGCGCCGAAGTCGTCGGGGTCGTCGACGAGAGGCGGGAAGAAGTCGGTGGTGCTGACCAGCGCGACGTCGTCGCTGACCTTGTAGACCGCGGCATCGTCGAAGGGCGCGAGGCCGACCAGCAGTGACTTGTCGAACGAGC
>Ga0194118_10004328_pt1 | contig 15621 bp, 15 predicted proteins | sample TA2MahsurfametaG_2_FD_148662 | JGI IMG/M metagenome (GOLD analysis project Ga0194118, IMG submission 148662) | Freshwater microbial communities from Lake Tanganyika, Tanzania - TA2015013 Mahale N5 surface | ecosystem: Environmental > Aquatic > Freshwater > Lake | place: Tanzania: Lake...
TGGAAACCATCGCCAAGGGCGAAATGGAGTTCGATCTCCTGATCGCCACCCCCGACATGATGCCCAAGGTGGCCAAGCTCGGCCGGGTGCTCGGTCCCCGTGGTCTGATGCCGAACCCCAAGGCCGGTACCGTCACAACCGATCTCGCTGGCGCCATCAGCGAGTTCAAGGCCGGCAAACTCGAGTTCCGCGCCGACCGCACCGGCATCGTGCACGTGCGCTTCGGCAAGGCCAGCTTCGACGCGGCCAAGCTGCTCGATAACCTCAAGGCCCTGCAGGAGACCATCGACCGCAACAAGCCCAGCGGTGCGAAGGGTCGTTACTGGAAGAGCCTTTACATCACCTCCACCATGGGCCCCTCGGTGGAAGTGGATGTGTCCGCCCTGCAGGACATCAAGCAGGAAGCCTGATCGCGTTGCCTGGGGCCCTGCGGGGCACTGGCGCGAACTCCGGTGAAAATGATGAAACCGGGGCTTGTGGCCCCGGTTTTTTTGTGATTATGAGAGCGATCGTTGTCTCCGGTGAGACTTGCTAAAGGTTTCTGAAGGGCGACGGTTCCCATCGATCTGGTCTCACCTGCTTGGTTTGTGGCCGAAGCAGATTGGGAATCAGTGCCTATTGATGCTGCTGGTTGGGACGGTGTTTGGCTTGTTGGCTCCCGCCCAGACAGGTTGGCTTACGCCGGTGGGTACGGTGTTTTTGCAGGCATCGCAAATTGTTGTGATGCCCTTCTTGATATGTGAGTTAATTGTTGGGTTCGGCAAGTTGCAGGTTGGAACACTCGGCATGCTTGCCCGGCGTGGTGGCCTGGTTTTGCTGGGCCTCTGGTTAGCGGCTGCCGCGTTGGTTGTGGTCTTGCCGCTGTTTCTTCCTCACCTGATCACGTCTGAGTTCTTTCATGCCGGTCTTTTTGAGCGACCTTCATCGGGGGACTTGCTCAAGACCTATCTGCCCGACAATATTTTTGGCGCGCTTGCTGCCGACAACTTCCCGGCCGTTGTCCTTTTTAGCGGCTTGTTGGGTGTCTTGCTTCAGGGCGTTCCTGAGAGGGATGATCTCCTCCGGCCGTTGGCTGTGGTCAGGCTGTTGTTCAAGCGCTTGAATAATCTGGTTGTCCTGATGATTCCTTATGGAATCTTCGCTTTGATTGCATGCAATGTCGCCACTCTTGATTTGGATGGCTTGATTAGGATGCAAGGGTATTTGAGCCTAAGTATCATTGCCTTTGCGCTTCTGACTCTTGCTGCCTTCTTGGTGATCACTGGTCTCACGCCGGTTGCTCCTGCTCAGCTCTGGCGCATGATCAGTGGGCCGCTTGCCTTAACGGCTAGCAGTGCCAATCTTCTGATCGCTTTGCCCCTGTTGGTGACGAATCTGCAGGCCATTCTTCCGAAGGCGACCTCGGCGGACCCGGAGCTTTCTTCTGTTATGAGTGAGGAGCTGGCGCCATTGGTGTCCTTGGGTTATTCCTTGCCGACGTTGGGACAAGTGGCAAGTCTGATCTTTATTCCATTTGCTGCTTGGTATGTCGATCAGCCGCTTGAGCCTGCTTCCACGCTCGCGATGTTGCTTCGGGCTATTCCAGCATCAGTGTCTGGGATCAAGGCGGTCGTTCGCCAGGAGTTGCTGCAACTTGGCTTGCCGATCGACCTGTTGCAGTTGGTGTATCTCAATGGTGAGTGGCTTTATCGCTTTGAGAAAGTCTTATCGCTGGAAGGTCTGGTGGTTCTGGCTGTGCTGGTGTACGCCTCGGGTGTTGGTGCCTGGGCGCCCCGTTGGCGTCGCCTTCTGATCGGGGTTGTGGCATTGGTTGGGGTAGGCAGCGGCCTTGGCTGCGCCAACCGATGGAGCCTGAATGCTGCACTGCGGGATTCGTATCGCAATGATGAGCGTCTTCTGGCTCTCACGAGCTCCCTCAGTGGCAATCCGCCGACAGAGCTCATGGCAGAGCAGCCTGTCCAGCCTGTCAGTCTTGAATCGATCAAGCAGAGGGCTGTTTTAAGGGTTGGTGTTCGTAGTGATGGTTTGCCATGGGCTTATCGCAATCGGCAGGGGCGGTTGGTTGGTTTTGATCTTGATTTGATGGGAATGCTTGCCCGTGATCTGGGCGTAAAAGTTGAAGTGCAGCAGGCGCCGATTGGCACGCTGGAGTTATGGCTCAAGCAAGGTCGTCTCGACCTGGTGGCAGGAGGTATCCAATCGAGTCCGCAACGTGCCATTCGCTTTGAGCTCAGTCGGGGGTATTTGCCCGTGCATCTGGCACTGGTGGTGCCAGATGAGAAGGTGAAGCTTCTCCAAAATGCCCAGGTCAACCCGCTGGCGCGTCCTGTGCTGCTGGCTGTGCGAGATCCAGACATCATCAGCAGTGGACTGGAGGAGGAGTTGGGTCGTTATTTCGGTCGTGCTGAGGCTCCGGCGCAGGTCACCCTTGTTCCCACCACAACCAAGGAAGCGTTTTTCTCGGCTGAGGGGCAGCGTCGGTTTGATGGATTGCTCACCTCAGCTGAGTCGGGGTCGGCCTGGGCCGTGATGTACCCGCGCACCACCTTGATCACCCCCTTTGGCCGCGATCTCAGTTCTGAACTCGTGTTGCTGATTGGTGGTCGCGACCCCGCATTGCGCCGTTATGTCAATGGTTGGCTCAGCCGTGAGGTGGCTCGTGGGGCCATCGATCGACTGTTTGACCACTGGATCCTGCTGAAGGGGGGCTGAAGGATGGTGTCGCCCTGTGGTTTAAATTGGACAACTGGCTTAGGCCAGAAGGGCACGCGCCCTACCCAAGACAGCAGGTCTGCTCAAGGCCAGCGCTCACTTCGTTGAGTCGCTGCCGACAGCCGTAAATCCTGCCGAGGTGCACGCGACTGGTTTTTGCCCTGGCGGTTCGCCTCTAGGGGGACGACAAGCCGCAGCCCCTCGAGTGCATTTCGCACTGGGGCTGCGTACCCGGCTTGTTCCCCCGATCCGTTCCGTTTCCCATGGGCCGCACGCTGGAGAACAAGCAACAGATCGTCGAAGAGCTCAAGCAGCTCCTCGGTGAGGCCGAAATGGCGCTGGTTCTTGATTACAAGGGCCTGTCCATCAAGGAGATGTCTGATCTGCGGACCCGTCTGCAGGCCAGCAACGGTGTGTGCAAGGTGACCAAAAACACCTTGATGCGCCGTGCCATTGATGGCAACAGCGCTTGGTCGGAACTTGATTCCCTCCTCACCGGCACCAACGCCTTCGTGCTCGTTAAGGGCGACGTGGGTGGTGCCGTGAAGGCCGTTCAGGCCTTCCAGAAGGACACCAAGAAATCGGAAACGAAGGGCGGCCTTTTCGAAGGCAAGCTCCTCTCGCAATCCGAGATCAAGGCGATTGGGGATCTGCCCTCCAAGGAGGTGCTCATGGCGCAGATCGCAGGCGCGATCAACGCTGTGGCCACCAAGGTGGCTGTGGGCATCAACGAAGTTCCCTCCGGTCTTGCCCGGGCGCTCAAGCAGCACGCCGACGGCGAGGGCACGGCCAACTGAGGCCTGCTCTGCTGAGCTCTCCGCTCCGACTGTTCACACAGATCTGTTGCTGATTCCCAACCATGTCTGCTACTACCGACCAAATTCTCGAGCAACTGAAGTCGCTCTCCCTGCTTGAAGCTTCCGAGCTCGTCAAGCAGATCGAAGAGGCTTTCGGTGTGTCCGCCGCCGCTTCTGCCGGCGTTGTGATGGCCGCTCCCGCCGCTGGCGGTGCTGCTGAGGCTGCTGAAGAGAAGACCGAGTTCGACGTCATGCTCGACAGCTTCGACGCCGCTGCCAAGATCAAGGTCCTCAAGGCCGTGCGCGAAGCCACCGGCCTGGGCCTGGGCGAAGCCAAGGCTCTCGTGGAAGGCGCTCCTTGTGCCATCAAGGAAGGCGTCTCCAAGGCTGACGCCGAGACCCTCAAGAAGGCCGTTGAAGAGGCCGGCGGCAAGGTCACCATCAAGTGATCGCTGCGGCGGGTTGCTCCGGCGGCCCGCCATCACGCTTCTGCTTCAGCCGGCGCCTGCGGGGGCCGGCTTTTTTGTGGTTGCAAGCAGCCGCGCTCAACCGTCTGGTGAACGCCAACAAAAAAGCCCCGCCGAAGGCAGGGCTTTGAGTTCGGAACGCTTCTGGGAGTCTGTCCTCGTTTCGACCCCGGAAGTGGTGTCCCGCACTCCTCACACAAGAGAAACATACAGCGGGAGGAAAAGACCCCCTAGGTCTCTTGGGACGCTGTGTGAGCTGGCCTACGGCTTGAAGGGGATCACCTGCAGTGCAACGATCCCTCCGCTGCCTGGCAGGGGGGGCAGGAGGGGGCGGATGCTGCTGGACGGCGGCGCCGCGATCGCTGTTAACGGAGTTTTGGTGGTTGGTGTGCGGTTGGCCCGCGCCACCAGCTGGCTCAGCGGGGTGCCATTCGCGAAATACACGTGGCTCAGGGTCTGGCTGCCGTAGGCGCGCCGCTCCAGGCGCCAGCCTGGCTCCAGCTCGATCGCCACAAACGCTTCGCGGTCGCGCTGGGGCATGGATCCTCGGCCCACCACCAGCTCAGTGGGCTCGTTGGGGTTCATGGCCAGGAGTTTCAGGCTCTGGCCGGTCTGCTCCAGCCGCAGGCGATAGCGGTTCGCCAGGTCTTCATCGCCCACCCGCAGGGAGTAGCCATTGCTATCGATGTAGCGGCTGCAGATGCCGCTGAAGTCGAAGCGGTTGAGCGCCGGATCGATCAGGCCATCGCTGCGGCTCTCCCAGCAGCGGGGCTCCGGCTTGATCTGCTCGAGCACCAGCAGTTTCCAATCGCTTTTGCCGATTGGCTGGGCTAGCACCGCGAAGCGCGCCTGATCGAGGGGTTGGCTGTTGAACACGCTGGCGGCGATGGCCGGAGCAGCTGCGCTCGCGGCCAGCCCCAGCAGTGGCAGGTAGGTTCGCTGCATGGATCTCTCGCCTGCACATCACATCAGGAGAGAGTTGTACCGGAGCCGGAGGAGCAAGCCCAGTGCCTGATCAGCCAGTGGTGGTAGCGGCTGCCTGCGACGGGGCCTGCAGCGGCAACCCAGGCCCGGGAGGCTGGGGCTGTCTGCTCCGCTTCAGTGAGGGCTCGGTGCAGGAGTTCGGCGGCTTTGAGCCCAACACCACCAACAACCGCATGGAGCTCACGGCCGCGCTCACGCTTCTCGAGAAGCTGGCGGTGCTCCCGCGCGACCCCAACCTCACGATCCGCACCGATTCCAAATATCTGATCGATGGCTTCAGCAAGTGGATCAACGGCTGGAAGCGCAAGGGCTGGCGCACGGCTTCCGGCAGCCCCGTGCTCAACCGTGATCTCTGGGAAGCCCTCGATGCCGCGCGCGTGTCAGGCCTGCCGTTCACCTATGTGAAGGGCCACAGCGGTGATCCCGATAACGATCGCTGCGACGCCATCGCCGTGGCCTTCTCCAAGGGGCAGAAGCCCCAGCTGGCCCATGGCGACTACGGCGGCTTGATGGTGGGCGAAACAGCCCTTGCGGCCAAGCCGGATCTGGCGCCACCGGCGCTGCAGCAGTTGCTCACCCGCCTGGAGTTGGCCGATCGCCTGGCGGAAGGGGCTTATGGCCTCAGCCTTGCGGAACTGGCGCAGCTGGTGGAAAAGCCGCTCAAGAGCCTGGAAGCCCGCAGCGAACCCTGGCGTTGGCGCGATTGGCAGGTGCTGCCCCAGGCGGATGGACGCTGGCGTTTGGCCCGGGAAGCGTCAGGATCGGTAGAGGCCGAGCGGAATCTGGATGGCTGAGACCGGCACCGGGGCTCTGTATCAACGTTTCGTCGGCCCGCTGCTGAGCCGAGACGAGGGGGCCGACGCCGAGCAGCTCAGCCAGCTCACCCTTCAGGCCCTGGGCCAGGCGTCGCTGAGGCGCAACTGGCCGCTGGTGAGCGGCAGCCTGGCGCGGCTTGGCGCTGAGCTGGAGGTGCGCGACCTGCGCCTCGAGCAAACCCTGTTCGGCTGCCGCTTCCGCAACCCCGTGGGCCTGGCGGCCGGTTTCGATAAGAACGCTGTGGCCGCCGGCATCTGGCACCTGTTCGGTTTCGGGTTTGCGGAGGTGGGCACCGTTACCTGGCACGCCCAGCCCGGCAATCCCAAGCCACGCCTGTTCCGGCTGGCGGCGGAGCGGGCGGCGCTCAACCGCATGGGCTTCAACAACAACGGTGCTCAGGCCGCTCGCCGCACCCTCGAGCGCCAGGCCTTGCCACCGGCGGGCCAGCGGCCGGCGGTGCTCGGGATCAACCTCGGCAAGTCGAAGATCACGCCGCTGGAGCAGGCGCCCGACGATTACGCCTCGTCCCTGGAGCTGCTCGCTCCCCTGGCGGATTACGCCGTGATCAATGTGAGCTCCCCCAACACTCCGGGGCTGCGGGAGCTGCAGGACGATGCCCAGCTGCGCCGCCTGGTGGAGCGGCTGCGGCGGCTGCCGGCCTGCCCGCCGCTGCTGGTGAAGATCGCCCCTGATCTCGAGGATGAAGCGATCGATGCCATCGCCCGCCTCGCCTACGAGGAAGGTCTGGCCGGCGTGATCGCCGTGAACACGAGCCTGAACCGGCTGGGCTTTGAGCAGCGGCGCATCGCCCAGACCGGCCGCACCCTGGCGGAGGAAGCCGGTGGCCTCAGCGGTGCGCCACTGCGCGGCCGTGCCCTGGAGGTGCTGCGCCGGCTGCGGGCGGTGGCCGGGCCTGGCTTGCCGTTGATCGGCGTGGGCGGGATTGACTCGCCCGAGTCGGCCTGGGAGCGGATCAGTGCGGGGGCCTCTTTGATTCAGCTCTACACCGGTTGGATCTACGAGGGCCCGCAGCTGGTGCCGGCGATCCTTGAGGGGATCTGCCAGCAGCTCGATCGCCACGGCTTCCGGAACATCGGTGAAGCGGTGGGCAGCGGCGCGGGCTGGCGATAGTTTGCGGGCAGTTAGGCGGCGGTGGTGCTCTCAGGGCTTCCGGATCAGCTCGCACCCCTGAGGAGTTGGCTCTTCCCAAGGCGCGTGTATCTGCAACTTGAGGATCAGGCCCTCACTGCCATGGTGCTCAACGGCCAGCGTGTGGCTTGGCTGGAGCGGGTCCCGCTGCCTGACGGGCTCTGTGTGAACGGTGAGCCCAAGGCTGTTGAGGCCCTCGGAGATCTATTGGGCGATCTGCTTGTGGAGCGTGGGTACGCCGGCGCTCGTGTGAAGGCTGTCTTGCCAAGAACAGCCACCGCTTGGCGCGTGATTGAGTGGCCGGATGGCGCCTGGCCGGAACACCCCGAACTCGTGGTTCGCCAGCAACAACAGGATCTGGATCTGCCCTGGTCGTTGCAAGACGCAGATCTTTTGCTTGACCCCCTGATGGGTCCCCAACCGCGCTCTTTGTTGGTGGCGGTGCAGCGGAGCTTGCTGGAGGCTTGGATAGAGGTTTTTAACCAGGCGGGCCTTGCCCTTGATGGAATTGAGCCTCTGCAGTGTTCTCTTTGGCGTGCTGTTAGCTCAGAGGTTGCCTTGGGAGAGGGTGTGCAGCTCCTGCTGCAACTGGAGCCGGCTCAAAGTTGGCTGCTCGCGTTGGCAGATGGGCAGCCGATGGGAGAGTGGTCCTTGCCTGGGGTTTCGCAACAGCAGAACTTGTGGGAAGGCTTGGTGCGGTGGAAAGAGCGGTATGGCGATGTTGCTGGCATCGTGATGGCCACTGATCCAAAGATCCAGGCGATGCTTCCCGAGCTGCAGAAGTCTTTTGGCTGTTTGATCTGCTTGTTGGAACGCCCAGCGGAAGAGTTGCCTCTCTGGGGTTTGGTGCATGCCGAGATCTGCAAATGAGCCGAATTGGATGGTTGGTTAAGGATCAAGATCTCCTGCGGCAGCGGAGGCTCGAGCGCGGCCTTACCCCTGAGGTTCAAGCGCTTATTTCGGCGCAGAGTTTGTTGTTGCGGGGCGTTGCGATTGCACTGGTTCCTGTTGCGTTAGTTTCCGGAATCTGGCTTTGGCTGTGGTTGCGGCATGCTCAGATTTCGCGTCAGCTAGATGGACTGCAGGGTATCCCCATTCAGCTCCAGAGTTTGGAAAGCTTTGCTCTAAAGCGCCGCGGTGAGTTCAGTGCAATCCAGCGGAGTAATGAAGGTTTAGCCAAAGGCTTAGTGGCGGTTTCATCCGGCTCAGCCCTTTTGGCAGAGATGGCGGCTCTAACACCTCAGGGTGTGCAGCTCACAGATTTGCAAGTTCAAGCAGGTAGCCTGAGTTTGAAAGGCCTAGCTAACGATCCTCAGGCCTTTCGTCGGATTAACGGTCTCAGTTTGCTGTTGGCACGTTCACCTTTCATTCAGCCGAGTTCTGTGAAGGTGATCAAGCTCAGCCGAGACCAGCCCACGCCCACTCCAGGTCAGACCAATGCAGTGGTTGCACCTGTTTCCTGGGATCTCAATGCTGCCTTTGCTGCGTTGCCTGCGGCACGACAACTCACGGTGCTTCGGAAGCTTGGGGCTACTGGTATGGCGCGGAGGCTGGAGATTCTTCAGCGAGAGGGTGTGCTGCCATGACGAACTTCCAAACTTCTACCTCCCGTTGGATTAGTCGCGAGAGGCTTTTGATCGGAGTTCCTGTTGCGCTCGGGATTGCCTTGGCATTGACAGCCGCTGGTTTGCTGGTGTGGCCTCACTGGCAGCGGGTGCGACTGGCGGAGCAGGAGCTGGAGCAATTAGAAGAGCAACGTCAACGTATACCGTTGCTGCGTGCGCAGCTTTCTAAGCTTGATCGCGATCTAGCTGCCGCCACAATTCGTCGACAACAGATTCTGGGTCTTGTTGCGGGTAGCGGTTCTATCGACACGTTTATGGCGCAGCTGAGCGAAGAAGCTCAGCGCTCCCGTGTGCAGCTTGATGGCTATGAGCCCATCACGGAAGTGGCTCAAGCTGATCCTGCGAAAACCACCCGCTCTCCGAGTCAGTCGGATAAAGCCTCGCAGCCTCCACCTGATCCTTTGCTTGCGCCCGGCCTAAAAAAGACATCGTTACTCTTGGTGGCGCGGGGAGATGGCCCCCAACTGCTGGAATTTTTGCGTGGGCTAGAGAAGCTCAGTCTCTTGGTTGTTCAAAGTAACCTTCAAGTGAAGGCAGAGCAGAAAGATGCGAAACAGGGCGGCGTAAAGCCGGTGATGAGAATCAATCTAAGTTTGTATGAATCAGCATCGAATGAGCGGCCTATGAATTCGCCCGGGCTTCGTTGATTTTATAAGAAGCCAGGCATTCGGCAGCCTTGCGCCCTTGCACTTTCTGGAGGAATCGATAGAGTGAGCCATGAATGAATGCTGCCGAGTGGTAAGCCGACCTTTGCCGCGCTGGGGCTCGCTTTTGCTGTTTGGCTTGCTGGCAACCTCAGCGGTTGAGGCTCCGCCTGTTTTTTCTCAAGCTGAGATACGCCAAGACGGGGTTCAGCTCAAGATTCGGCGCTTGCCTGATTCGATTGAGTTGGTGATTGAAGATGCTGGGATTGGTGGTGCGTTGGAGCAGAGGCGTGACGGAACCAATTGGCTAGGAGAATTGAGAACTGATCGTATCCGAGGCCTCAAGAGTGGTCCGCAATCTTTGGCGATGCCAGATGCGGGCATGCAAAGCATCACGTTTGATGGTAGTGGGCGTCTATTTCAACTGAAAGTTGTACCCGTTCAGGGGAAAATGGTGCCTGCGCCTGTGCTGAGTAGTGATGGTAAGAATCTAGTGGTGCGTTTTGATGCACCGCGTCTACCGATTACTCAAACTGCTCGCCCCAACATCAGTCGTCCTGTACCGGTTCCTACACAAGCATTTGTGCCACCATTGCAGCCGCGCGCTGCTGCTCCACCGGTTGGAGATATGGCAGTGGGCTCGATGGTGATTCGAAATCGTGCTTATGTGAATCTCAGTGGCCCCCCTGTCACGATGACCACCCGCGGTGCGAATGCTCGCGATGTCTTGATGGTGCTTGCGCAGATGGGTGGGTATGGGTTTGCTTATTCAGATGTTGCAACCCAATCCAGCCCGCCTAGTGCGCCTCAAGGTGCGAATCAGCCGTTAGGTGCTGGACAAGATATTATTCCTGTAACAGTTTCATTTAAGAATGAAGCTTATGATAGGGCATTTAACTTTGTCTTGTTGTCGTCCGGACTCCAGGCAAAAAAAGAGGGGAATACCGTCCTTGTAGGCAAAGAAGTGCTCTCTAAGTCAATTTCTCCCCAGTTGTCAAAAGTATTTCGACTTAACCAGGTTGGTCCTAATGAAGCGGCTGATTATCTTGCTAATCTGGGTACGCAAGTTTCCAAGACTAGCACCGTTACTACTTATGTTTCTCAAGGTGCTGGCCAAGCACAGGGTGGTGCTCAGGCACAGGGTGGTGCGCAAGTTCAGGGGGGCAGTAGTGCGTTGCAAGCGTCGTTATCTGGCTCATCAGGAAGTAATGATTCCTCGCAAAACTATAGCCAGTCAGTGTCGGGTAGCTTTCTTTCGGTTCAAGCCTATGGCGCATCTTCGGGCCCTTTGCTGGGTTTGCGTGCAACAACGGATACACGGTTAGGCACAATCACGCTTCATGGTGAGGCTGAGCTTATCTCTATTGCTGAGCAATACCTTCGCCAGTTAGACCTTAGGCAGAGGCAAGTGGCTCTTTCTGTTAAAATACTTGATGTTAATCTGAGCAATGATAGTGATATAGACAATAGTTTTGCGCTTCGTTTTGGTACCAACTTTATCGTGAATGACGGAGGGCAGCTTCTCGCCGCATTTGGCCAAAATCTGCCTGCAAGATCTGGCGACTTTGAGGGGCAAGTCGGACCATCAATTGATAAAACCAGCACCTCTGCAAATCGCACTTCTGGGCAATCAGTCTCTACTGCATCTGAGTCATCGTCCTCTGATGCGGCTTCTAGAGGACAGACCCAGACTGTTAACCAGCGTCTGGTCTTTAATGTTAAAGGAGGGCGCTCTCTGAGTCAGGAGCAAACTGAGCAATTAAACATAGAACTCACCAAGGCAACCGGAACAGAGGCAGTAGTTCTTGAGCCCGGCCAACGATTCGAGGTTGTGACTCTAACAAGTAGTGGGCGTCGGCTTACTGACTCATTGACGAGGAATATTAAGGAGACAATCGAGAGCTCTATCGGTCAGGAAGTGGAAATCTCTCGAGTTAATACAACGTCTTCGAGTAATACGTGGGAGGTGCTGAAGCGAGTTTCTGCGGCTTCTGAAGCAGGTAGAACCTCAGATTCGCAATCCGCCTCTTCTTATGATGCCGCCACCAGAAGAAATCCTGGAAGCAACTACAACGATAATCAATTCTATGACTTTCTCCGGGCCCAGATTGTCTCTAGCAATACGAAGATTCTCGCTAGCCCAACTCTGATTCTTCAGGAAGGGGGTGCAGATTATGGCGGCTCTGATGCTGCCAGAATTTCGAATGATGGGAAGGTAGGTCGTTCTCGGACGAACGAAGCTTTTGTTCGGGTCGGCACGCAGTTTGTCACTTCTTACAATGTCAAGCAGGACATTAATGGCAACAACTTCTGTGAGCCAATCTTCGGAAATGCTGGCTTAACTTTTGGCGCCCGTGTGGATAAGATTGATGATAACGGGTTTGTCACCTTCTCTCTCTCCCCCGAGATATCCGCCGCGGTAGGCACGCAGTCCGTGGGCAACTGCGGTCCTATTAATATCATCAATGATCGTCTTCTGGATACAGGCAAGTTGCGCGTGCGCGACGGTCAGACGCTGATCCTGACTGGTGTGATCTCATCCACAGATCAACAGGTGGTTTCTAAGTGGCCAATTCTGGGTGATATGCCCCTAGTGGGTCAATTCTTTAGGCGAACGTCTGGATCACGTACCAAGAACGAGCTCGTGATCATGGTCACTCCGCGTGTGGTTGATGACGACCGTGGTGGGGTCTACGGCTATGGATATGAGCCGTCCACTTTGGACACCAAAGGGCTTCTCTATCGGTCTAGTAATCTCTGAGGTTCCACCTAAAGAGGAGTGTTCCTCCAGTTTCCGTTGTCTGCGGGTTGAATCCCGTCTGTATTGCTGACAATATCACTGATTGATAAACCGACGAAATATGGAAGCAATATGGTCGTTGTGCCAAAGCTGATGCGAGTGTCTCTTCCGTTGTTTTGAACTTGCAGATCTCGTGCGGTTAGCCCATTTTCTAGGACAATTCGATCGCCTTCAGAAGGGTTGAAGTCAAAGATCACATCGTTTCCTTCGTTGGTTGTCTTGTAGACAAACCGATCTGCGCCCCCGACAGGTGACAAGCCGTTGGTGCCTCTTGTGGGGATGACATAGCTGGTCCTGTCGTCAAAAGTAATCGTTTTGCTATTAGCAGATGGGGCTGCTGCTCCACTCCCGCTTACATTCTGATTAAAAAGATCGAAGATGATGGGATCATAGGTAAAGGGTTGAACGCCTGCGGTTGGCGGAGTGAAGAATCCGTATTGATCATAGATATCAAAGATATAGGGGTCGTTTGCAAATGGAGCCGGGAATGTGTATTGATGGTCTCCGTACATGTAGTCATCGCTCTGTCCGCTAATGAGTTCGTCGTTTCCGCCTCTGGCTGGCCCGTAGAAGCTGATGCCGTCTCCGTACATTGTTGTGCGGGTTCCGGCGTATTTGGTTCCTGTTAGAACGTCATTGCCACCCGTTGCGCTTGCCTGTAGCTCAATGGCATCGCCTACTAGCTCTGTCGTCGTTCCATTGGCTTGTATGACATCCACTCCTCCTCTGCCGTAGAGGTTGATGGAATCACCAATGAGTCGATCGATGCAGCCAGTGCCGCCTATGAGGGCATCATCGCCCCCTGCGAGCCCCACCTTGATCAGTTCTTCGTCGCCGAGTAGCTGGTTTTGGTCTTGTTTTCCAGGGGTGCTTGAGCCGGCGACAAGGTTATCGTTGCCTTGGCCTCCGGTGAGGTTGTCAAGGCCTGTTCCTCCGTCAATTGAATCATTCCCAAGGCTGCCTGTGCCGCTATCATTATTGCCTTTGAGAAGCAATGTGTAGCCACGACTCGTCGTTTTTACCCAAACCTTATTCGGCTTGTTGTCAAACCTGTAGGTGGTGCTCCCGTTTTTGGGTCCAGTGATGATGGTGCGCTGGCTTGCCATGACTTGATCAGAAAGGAACGGGTGCGAAATACTTCACTGCGAGAGGAGCTAGTTGCTGCAGGATTCCTGCTGCGCCACTTAGGAATTGGCTTCCCCATCCGCTGCCGTGCTGCCCCTTCGCGGCCTTCTGGCTCCTTTCAACGGCTTTACGGATTTCCTGCGCGAGTTTCGGGTTTCCCTCTGCTTGAAATAGCTGAGCGGCATAGGTCAAATCGCTACTTGCCAGTTCCATCTGGGCTTGCTCTGAGCGAGTGATCCCTCGGGCTAGCCAGGTGACTGCGGCATCTGGTTTCTGAATGAGGGCCTTATTGAAAAACTCTTCGGCTTCTGTCAGGCGACCTTGCTGAACAGCTTCCACTCCTGCATTGTGCATCGATGCATAACTGCTGGCCCCCGCGGTGATTCCAGTGGCACCTTTCCAATGTGCGCCTGCTAGAGCTTCGGGATCAAAGAGTGTTCCGCTTAAGTCGCTATCGCGGAAATCTGCTCCGTTCAGTTTTGCGCCCCGTAGATCGGCGCCACGCAACGAAGCCCCCAGCAAGGTCGAGTGGCTCAGATTGGCATCTCGGAGATCCGCCCCATCCAGTCGCGCTCTGCTCAGGTTCGCCCTTTGCAGTTGTGCTTGCTTCAGATTCGCGTCTCGTAGGTCGGCAAAAACGAGATCTGCATCCTGAAGCTTGCAGCCATGGCATTGTTTCTGATCGAGCAATCGAACCAAATCATCAGCAGCCAATGCTGAACTCATGCTCACCGCCAAGCTGAGCAGGCCGAATCTCAGCGCTGCGAGGTGTCGTTTCATTGACCCGCCGGTTGTGGTCGAGTCATACCCCATTTAGCCGGTTCTGCCTACGGGGTTGTGGCCGGTGCCATCGTTGCAGGAGGCGGCGCGCTCGTTGGTGTGCCCTGGTTGGAAGTGGACTGTATGCATGGTTTTTTTGGGGGATCCCTCTTGATCCATTGGTATGCAGTCGGCAAAGGTTGGCTGCCCACCATGGCTGCTCGGATCTGGTTCAAGCAGGGCAATTGGCTAGTGCAGCTCGAGAGATTGATCCCATTCACTCGCTCCCTCGGGCTGGAGGGGGTCGGTTTGTGCTGGAAAAACCGTTCTTCAGGGTCGCAGAACTGCTGAGCCGATGCTGACCCGCACATAAGAGCCCACAGGAGGATCAGCCCGGCAACAGGCCCGATACGGATTCGGGTTGTCCAAGCCACTGGGTCCTTGTCCAGGCTTTGATCGATCCTATGGAAACCGCTTGGTTTCCGATGTCTGCTCCCAATGTTCTTAGCTGTTGTGTAACTGATCGCTCCCAGGTGAATCCCCTGCACGGAGGCAATCGTGACGCAATGGCTCGGCGCTTGGGCTGTCGAGCGGTCGATCTGTTGGATGCCAGCGCCTCGCTTGTTCCGTTTGGCTTGCCATGGCATGCCCGAATCGCCTATCTGCGGGCTGCTGTGCAGCCCTACCCCGATCGTGAGGCTGTTCGGCTTCGCTGCCACCTGAGTGGGCTTCATGGCGTCGATCAGGATTCGGTTCTGCCCGGTAACGGCGCTTCAGAGCTCTTCACCTGGGCAGCGCGTGATGCTGCGGAGCTGGGTTCATCGCTGCTGCCTCAGCCCGGGTTTGCTGATTACGCGCGGGCGTTGCGTTGCTGGGGCGGAGCGCAGACGGCTTCGCCGATGCCCTGCCATTGGTCTGATCCGGCCCCGACGTCGTTCCCGCTGAGTGACGCTGATGCGACCTCCGTGTTGTGGATCACCAATCCCCACAACCCCACGGGGCAGCTCTGGACGCGCGCTTCGCTGGAGGCTCTCCTGAATCGCTTCGCGTTGGTGATCTGCGACGAAGCATTCCTCTCGCTTGTGCCCGATGGCGAGCGGCAATCGCTGATCCCGCTTGTTGTCGATCACCCCAACTTGGTGGTGATCCGCAGCTTGACGAAGCTCTATGGCATTGCAGGACTACGCCTGGGTTATGCGGTGGCACAGCCTGAGCGCCTGTGGCGCTGGGCCCAGTGGCGGGACCCCTGGCCGGTGAATGCTGTTGCATCCGCTGTGGGTGAAGCATTGCTGCAGAAGCCGGAGCGGCATCACGCTTGGATGAGACGCGTTCAGCAATGGACGGCTCGCGAGGGTGCGTGGCTGCAACACCAGCTCGCTTCACTGCCCGGCATCGTGCCCATGCCTTCAGCTGCCAATTACCTCTTGATTCGCGGGGAGCTGCAGGGCAAGCCCGTATCGCTGCAGCCGTTGCGAGAGGCGTTGGAGAGTCGTCACCGCATCCTTTTGCGTGATTGCCGCTCCTTTGAGGGTTTGGACGAAACCTGGTTGCGCATCGGATACCAGAGCCGTCGCGACAATCGCCGCATCATCCGAGCGATGCGTCAGGAGCTCAACTCCATCAGCAACCCTGCCAACAGCTGATCCGCATCCCGCACCGCCAGCCGCTCCATCCCGCTACGTAGCACCAGCAGTGGATCCACCCCCGGATCGCAACCCCGCAAGCGCGGTCCCAGCAGGCGCC
>Ga0194118_10004333_pt1 | contig 15602 bp, 19 predicted proteins | sample TA2MahsurfametaG_2_FD_148662 | JGI IMG/M metagenome (GOLD analysis project Ga0194118, IMG submission 148662) | Freshwater microbial communities from Lake Tanganyika, Tanzania - TA2015013 Mahale N5 surface | ecosystem: Environmental > Aquatic > Freshwater > Lake | place: Tanzania: Lake...
CCGATGCTGGTGATGACGCCAAAGGCACGCGTGCCTTGGTAGTTCCAGCTAACTCGATCACCGCGTTTCATTTCTTTTTACCCTTGGGTTGCTTGCGGCTCATGCCAGCTTCAGACAGTGCAATGGCGATTGCCTGCTTACGGCTTTTGACCTTTGGTCCCTTGCCGGGTCCGGGTTTGCCGCTTTTGAGTGCTCCGGCTTTGTACTCGCCCATTACTTTGCCCACTTTCTTCTGGGCTGCCGTCATTTTCTTGGCCATCGTCAGCAACTGAGGGCTGCATCAATGCTAAGCCTTGCCGGTCATACCAACCGCTGCTGCCATCAGGATGCACGACATATCGCGCCTCAATGCCGTCATGCAGCATGAACTCGGTCGCCTTGCGGCCATTTGCGTAGGTGTACTTAAGGTCCATACCGTGCCCTGAGTTGATTCAAGGTTAGTTCACTGCCATCATCACGCACAAGCTTGGCAATGGCATTGGTTGGACCGTATTTCTTGGAGAGCTTGTCAAAATAGGCCACCTTGCCTGCGCCTAATGCCTTGGCCTTGGTTGGTAGGTCTTGATCAGCAAGCCACTGACCGTAGGTTTTGTCTGCTGGCACCTGGCCGCCTGCTGCTGCGCGTCTACCAGTCGGCGGCGGATCAAAGCCTAGCTCTTTGTAGTCGATGACCGGCACGGTAGTGCTGCGACAATTGAAATGCTGCGGCGGCATTGGTCCTTTGCCGTATTCAAACTCTCGCCCATCCAATGCACGACAAATGCTGCTGGTGCGGGTATCCAGTGTTGCCACATAGCGATACTTTTTAGTGATGTCTTGATTCGCCTCATAGACCTGCTGGCTGGCGCTGTTCGCTACTTGGTTAACGCTAGTACGCACCAGTGCCATGATTTGATTGTCGGCAACGGCTGTGGCCTGACCACCTGCAGCGATGAGCTGTCTGACATTGCGGGCACGTTCGCCAAACTGCAGGTTACCGATCAACCGCTTAGCAATCTCGGGTGTCGGTTCGCCGGTAAGAAGTCCTTGCCTTACCACTTGATTGAATCGCTCAGCTTGATCAACGGCAATGCCCCGAAAGGCTTTGCTAACTACCTCGCCATTAGGCAGCGTGATGGTCGCACCCTGGGCAGCGGTCAATGCAAAGGTTTGTGGTGCGCCTTGCACGGCTGCAAACAGGTCATCCGATAGCGCTACCACGTTGATCTGTGTTGGGTCGGTCGTTACCACAGACTGCGCAAACTGCGGGCTGATCTCGACGGTGCGCACTGCATCACGAGCGCCAATTGGTAACGCTTTGGCTAGCTGATCGGTGACAAACTCAGACTGCAACTGCGCGATGCCTTGCAGCTCGGCAGCAGTCAGCTCGGTAGCATCGCCTGACCAAGTGGCTAATGACTCTTTGAGCTGCGCAAGAATACCGCGCAGCCGTGCAGCCTTGACTGGTGCGGCAAGCTCATCAATGGTGCGTAGTTGATTGACCGCATCAATGATGATGTCGTTGTAAGCATTGATGATGCGCCTAGCTACTGAGTTGCTGTAGCGGTTTAGGTCAATCGCATTGCGGTATAGCGCTTCTGGTGTGCTCATCCCAGAATCCCTAGCTGATCTGGCCGGTACTGCGATCTGATGCTTACATCAGCGCCGCGTGTCAATGCACCACGGACCGCTGCAGCAAACGCATCAAAACCATTCTGGCCGTCTTCCATGATCACCATTTCGTCTACCTCATCAGCTTTGCCGTTTCGGTAATACTTCATGCGCACCACGGCAAGCACCTCATCAGGCAGCTTGCACATTGTGTAATCAATCCCCGGTCGCCTCGGTTTCTTCGGTTCCACCAAGATCATCAGCGCCACCAACCAGTCTGTCAGCCAGTCCAGTAGACGATACGTCAAGCCCCGCATTGGATGTAGCCTCAAGCTCTTCGTCTACATCAAAATTATCGCCAAGGACATCGCCTTCTGCCAGTTCGGTCAGCAGCGTTTCCTGGCTGATGGTGCCAGCGGTGTAAAGCGACAGCAGTGCTTGAATGTCTTGCGGCTCAAGGCGTGCGCCAAGGAAGTCGCGGTTGACATAAGCGCTACCGGCAGCAGTTGCGTTGCCGAGGTACTGCGCGTGGTATTGCAGGCAGTTATCGATCATGTCCTGCACGTTTTGCGCAATGACCATCATGGTGCTGTCGCCCTGGCTGCGGTCAATGCGTTTTGCCTCGGCGGTTTCTGCAGTCAGCTTTTGACCAAGGACTGCCGACAGGCCAAGCTCATTGATCTGCGATGCTAACTGTTCCAACCGCTTAAATTGCGCTTCAAAGCTCTTACCTGCTGGCTCGATGTATTCAGCACGGCCATCAGCAGGAAACGCAATCGCCTCGCCAGGACCAGCGCTGACCTCCTCTGCTGCTGACGGGAAGCCATAAAACGCCAGCATCGGCACGGCGCTGATGTGAAGCTGATTGTCGAGGTCGGACTGGATCTGATAGGTCTTCAGGTTCAGCTCGGCAATATCCTCAAGCGGCGGGCGGCTTTCCATGAAGCCATGCCGCTGTGCATAGGCGACGCTGAACGGGATCTCGCTGAGGCTAGTGCGGCCTTCATCGACAATCTGAAAGTCGCTGTTGTCATCCTTGCGGTGCAGTTGGTATTCACCAGGCGTCAGCACCCGGATCTGCTGCACTTCCTTTTCGCCATATAGACCATCGGGCACGGTGACCACCTCTGACAGCCTGAGCTGCGTCAACACCTGCTTGCCTTCCTGCTGCTCGGTGCGCCAGCCAAGGATTTGCCTAGGCGTGTAGCTCACCCAATAGGGTCTACCCCCAGAAGCCGGTGCATCCACCAAGACACCAACGTGGCCATAGCGGACCATTTTGCGCGTGGTTTCGTAGGTCCAGACATTGAGGTCATTACCTTGCAGGTCAACATCAAACAACTGCTCGCGGATGGCATCAGCCGTATCGTCAAGCCTGACTGGCTTGCGTGTGAGCATCCCTGCCAGCATCCGCTCAAGGCGGACATAGTACGGCGGCACCACGCTGCGTGCTAGGCGGTTGTCATAGGACTCGTCCAGTTCACGCGGTTCTTGCGGCAGATACCGGCGATGCTTGCGACGCATCCCGTAGGTGCCCTGCAGCAGGTCTTCAATCAAAATCCAATGCGGCTCTTGCGCAAACCATGCCGTGTTCGGGTCTTGGACTTTTGTGACAGTCCGCTGCGCTAGTGGCCGGTCGTAGAAGTTGTATCCGGTGTACACAGCGGACCCACTATTCGATGAGTTTAGTTTACGGCTTCAGGTTTGGATGACAGGCGGGATGGTTGTGGTGCGCCATGGTGGCTTGATCACGGCCAGCGGCCATGCCGATGCCGTAAAAGCCAAACATGATGACAAGCACAGCGGCGCGGTTGATCCAGCGGTTGTTGATCATGGGGTGGAATGGTGTTGGACACCCACAGGATGCCACCCCATGCCGCCGTGGTCAATACAGCCTTACGCCAGTTCCGCGACCGGCACCAGCGTGCAGCGGATTGAACTCCCGCCAGACCAGGTAGCCCAGTGCATCGTTCATGTGGTCAAAGCCGGCGTCCTTGTCCGGCTCGCCCTTGTCGGTGTAGCACTGCAGCTCTAGGCACTCGATCACCCGCTTGCAAGTTTCTGACACCTGCAACCGGACCTGCCCTTTGCCGTTTTCCAGCAAAGCTTGAACAGCAGCCACCCGATCACGGACGGGAGGATTGGCACGCGGTGACTGATTGGACATGCCATAGCTCTCAAGGATGTTGATGTCGGTCTGGCTTGCATTGGTGCTGCGGTTGCCGCCACTGGCATCTGGGTAGACGTACATGCGCCGCTGTGGGTAACGCCTGATGATCTCTTGCGCCAAGGCATCGGTGTCATGGGCGCCGCTGATCTCATCAATGACCAGCAGGCTGCTGCCAAGCCTGACGGCAATCACCGCTGACATGTTGCCGACGTTGAAGTCAACGCCGATACGCAACGGCTCGCGGTCAGTGTCCGGCAGCTCGATGGTGACATGTTTGATGCGGTCAAAGCGGTCATAGACCTGCCCTGTTGTCAGGTTGACGAACTCGCCGTCCAGGTACGCCCGCAGCAGGCTGGGGTCGTAGTTGGCCTCTAGCCGTTCGATAAAGTCCGGCGGCAGGTGCGGGTTGTCGGCGGTGCGCATCTTGATTAGATGTCGGTCTGGCCTGGCTTTGGCTTCGTCACTGCCGAAGGTGTTCCACATCCATCGAAAGCCTTCAGGCGTTGATGCTGCGCCAAACTGCCTGACATTGCCGGACCGCAAACGGCCAAGGATCTTGGGGAACGCCTTGTTGGCGATGCTTGGCGTCACGGTATCAATCTCATCCGCCAGCACCCATGCCAAGTTGAGGCCGATGATGCGGCTCCAGTTCTCAAAACTACGGCACAGGATCTTTGTATCACCGCCCGGCAGGTGCAGCATGTACTCAGGCAATGGGCTAGCCCTAAAGGTGTACGGAATCTCGTACGTCTCTAGGAAAGCCTCGAAGTCGGTCTGCCAAATATCCCGAATTAGCGGTCCGGTCGGCTCCATCACCGCACCGATAAAGCCCTGATTGGCCGCGGCCAGCATGACCGCTTTTGCGCACAACGCCCTAGTTTTGCCAGCGCCATAGCCAGCACTGATACCAAGGATCTGCGTTGCGGTGTCATCTACAAATGCAAGTTGCCCTGGGTGCAGGTCAGCGCGGATGCGGTCGAGCAGCTCTGCAAGGTCCAGCTCGGTGGATTCATTTAGCTGCAATGCTGAGCGCGTTAGCAGATCAGCTTCGATGCAACTCACTTGCCAACCAATCCAAGCATTTCAGCTTGCAGCCTGACTGCGCCAATCACTGAACCTAGTTGGTTAGTCCGCATACCACGCTCAATTGTCATCTCAAGCGTTTGCAGTCGTTTGGCTTTCATTTCAGCCAACGTTGACTTGTCCCAAGTCTGGTACAGCAGTTGTTTAGCGCAGTCGTACCACTTATCAGCAGTAGGGCGGCACACCCCCCATTTTTCAATAATGAGCTTGGGGATGGAGATTTGGTTATTGCCAGCGGCAATGATCTCGGCCAGATCGGACCAAATGCACAACAGCTCTTCGTGAGTGTAGTGGGTTTTATCTTTGGTTTTAGATCTAGCCATACATAAATGCTAGCTTCTGATTTGCACTGGCATTACCAGATACGTTACACCATTTACGCCAGTAGGTGTCAGCACCACAGGCGTAGTTGTCGCATTAGCCGAGAGTGTGACCTGCTCATGGCCGCGCATTGCCTTAACGCCGTCTAGCAGGTAATGGACATTGAATGCCCAAGTGCCGGTGCCAGTGCCTTCAATGGCTAGTTGCTCTTTGCCATTGTTGGCATCTGCTTCGGCTGTGATGGTGAGATCACAATTGCGTGCTTCGAGCTTGACGACTGAGTTGTGCGCTTCTGCGATGAGTGCGACGCGCTCCAATGCACGGGTGAAGCGATGCCGGTCAACGGTGATGGTGTGCTTGAAGCTGTCGGGGATCAGCTTTGCCACGTCAGGGTATTTGCCATCGAGGATGCGGCTGTAGATGGTGATGCCATCTTCGGTGGTGATGACGGCCTGACCAGTTGCGTGCGCGATGGTGATGGCGTGATCCTGCAGCAGGCGCATGGTGCTGGCTGGTAGTACCACATCAAGGCCATCGGGCAGGTCAACAGCAACACGCATGAGGCGATGACCGTCTGTGGCTTCCATGTAGCCGGCTGCGAGATGCACACCAGCCAAGAGCGCTTTGCTCACATCAGTGCTGCAGCACGGCAGGCAGGCGCTTACACCGGCTGACAGCATCAGCTCAGTGCCAGTGGCGTCTACCGCAGGCATCGCCGGGTAATCATCCGCATCCATCGCTGCAAGCCCGTAGGAGGCCCCAGAAGTGCTCAGAGCACCATCTGAGAGGGTGAGTACCTCACCATCCTCAAAGCGGCTTACAAGGCCTGCTAGCAGCCTGTGAGGTAATGCCACCGTGCCGGGTGCCTCTACGGCTGCTGGGATGGTGACGCTGATGCCAAGTTCAAGGTTGAAGCCGGTGATGGTCATGACGCCATCAGCGGCAGCGATCAGGGCACTGCCAAGGATGGGATGGCTGTTGCCGGTGCTGATTGCAGGCGCCACGGTGCGTAGCGCATGGGCAAGGTCGCCCTGTGTGGTGATGAGTTTCACAGCGATGCCGCTTGGGTGAGATAAAGGATGATGCGGTCGTAATCAGCTTGAAAGCTGGCGACCAGTTCAGCCGGTATGGGCTGCCGCTCATCGGTCGCATTATCCACCACTGCGGCGGCATACGCAACCGCTTGCTCCATGGTGTCGCTCAGTCGGTTGATGACGGGTCGTTGGCGTTCTGAGATTGAGATGCGATCCATGTAATAACAAAAGCGGTGAGCAGCTCCACCATCCGGCGTGGCATATCACCGCGCAGGTAAGCGGTCGCGTCGGAGATTAAACGGTGATAACCAGAAACAGTAAGTCCACTGTTGCAATTCAACACAAGCGCTCGGCTGCGGATCAACTCTGCACGCGCCACGCCAGCAGCCGCTGCCTGCTGATCCAGTAGCGCCAGATCGGACTCCTCAAAGCGGACTTTTACTTCACGCATCAACCAAGCTCCAAAGGGTGCAATTTAGGGCATGTCCCACCTCAAGCGCAGGTAGGGCAGAGGTAAGGCAGGCAAGAAGCCAGTGCCTGACTGGCGTCTCCCTACCTTCCCTACCTTCCCTACCTAGAATAATAAATAAAGAAAGAGAGGGGAAGGAAAGGGAACGTAGGGGATTCTTGGCAGGAGGTAGGGCAGGGGCAGGTAGGGCAGCAAGCCTGACATCGACTGCAGCGCAAAGCATCTCAGCGAATCAGAGGTAGGGCAGCTGCCTCACCTAGGTAGGGCAGCCCTTGCGGTAGTGATAACCCCTGCTCCCCCCTGTGCTGACGCGGTAGCGCTTGTAGCCGAGCCGCTTGAGCACGTCAGCCACCTGCATCTGATCTTGCCTGCTCTGACGTTCAACGGGCTTCTTGATGGCATCTGTGAGTAATTTTTCAGTGGTTATGTCATCCATTGGATGCTTCTTTAACCAGGATTCAATTTCAGCTTGCCAAGGATTATCTACGACGTAAGATTCGTTCTCGCTTGCAAGCAGGCGCTCCATCTCAGCAGGCAGGCGACTGGTTTCACCTTTGCGATATTCAGCAACAGCAGCAGACCAGATTGCGTCGCGCTCCAGCAACAGCGAAGCGGTATCAATCTGGTCGTGTTGTGTCTTGGTTGTAGGAATAACCCAGAAACGGCGGTTACCTGTTTCATCCACCAAAAAACCGGTTGTTCGATTAGTAGTGCCGACAATGATTCCGCGCCGTGGGAATGCTTCAGTTGACTTACCGTATGGCACGCGGAACATATCAACAGCCTGCGATAAAAAGGCTTTGACTTGACCAGCGTGCTTGCGATTGGTCACATGGTCAAGTTCTGCCCACTCCATAATCCACGAGCGGTGCAGCACCATCAGATCATCTTTGGAGCTGATATCACCTAACGCATCTGAGAAAAACTCACCAGCTAAGCAATTCCAGAACGAGGACTTGTAGGCGCCTTGATCGCCCATGATGACGCAGGCGGTGTCATGCTTGCAGCCGGGGTTGTAGGCACGGGCAACAGCACCGATGAGGGTGCGTTTCATCATCTCGTCGTAGATGGTGCCAGGCGTATCACCGACGCGCAGGTAGGCAGACGCCAGTGCTTCGATGTAGGCAGGCTCTACAGTTGCTGCTACACGGTCGAGATATTCGACCACTGGGTCATAGGGTGACTCGTGCGCTACCTGGACGATGCAGTCAAGGGCTATCTCTTTGGATACCTTGTAGCCCATCTGCGCAAGAGTGAGGTAAAACCGCTCGGCACCTTCAATAGCGGTGCCGTCTACTTCAATGCGTTGAGTGAATGTGTTGTAGCGGTAAACGCTGCCGCCATCGCGCAAAAAGGCCAGTAATTCTGCAGCATTCATCGGCTGCAACTGCGCTAGCGGTGCAGCAGCAGCAGGCTCAGGCTTGGGCTTGCCGGCACGGGCAGCCGCCCGGGGTTCTATTGCTTCACGACTACGCCAGCCGTCTTTCTTGGCTAGCTGACCGAGAGTGCCGAGGGTGATACCACCATCAGGCTTGAAGCCACGCCATTTGTGTTCGCAGTCTCCGGGTTTGAACTTGGACGATTGTGCTGACCATGTGATCCAGTCCTGCAGCAGGCTGTCATCTGCAAGGCTGTGTAAAGCCATGCCTACTTCCAGCCATTCGTCGTAGTCATCAGCGCGAGCAGGTGATAGCGCTTCGAGGTACGACCGTGCTCTGGCGGCATCTGCATCACCGGTAACCAACAGCAATGTTGGTGTGGCCTGCACCGTATGCCGCAGCATCCGTGCAATCAGATCCGCTGGCGCGTCGGCAATGGGCAAGTCTGACGGCGATCGGCCTGGCAGCCAGGCATAGCCGCTAGTGAGTGGGTGAGCACCCGCTACAACGGACTGGCAACCATCCCAGCGGAGTTCAACCTGCTCGGGTTTGCCTTCGGTGTCGATCACGCCAGTCTTGTATTTGCGCGTGCGGATTTCAGACCAGTATTGCTTTGGAACTTGATAGATGACCTGAAACCGGCCATCGCGGCCTGAGGTGACAGTCCAGCTATGGGGCAACGAGGACACTGGCATTCCCCATGACTCCAGCATCTGCGATGCGGACTTGCCGTCATGGTCAAGGAACAGCAGACCACCTGACGGCGTACCGCAGCAAACGCCAATGGCGCGGGCACGACCTGCCTTTAGCTCCTTGCCAAGTTCAGCGCGTGTGATGTGGTTTTTCTGCCAGCCGTCCATGTATGGCCGCTTCTGGCCGTCCACTGCCACATAGGACCAATGGCGCGGTAATGCAGCAAGTTGCTGCAGTAGCTCACTGCTCATTGCTTTGCTGGCAGGATGCCGTCAAGCTGCAACCGCAGCGCCTGTTCCAGCAGCAGCCGTATGGCAGTAGCGCGGTTCATGCGGTCACCACGCCATGAGTCAAGGCGCTGCAGCAGGTCTGGGCTTAGGCGTATGTGGGTTGGCTGGCTAAGGCGCACGGATTCTGGCGGGATGCTTGCCAAGTGTAGCAGCGGCTGCTACGGTTGCAAGGCCTGCCATATGCCATGACCTACCAAGACTTCCTAGACCAGAAAACCCACGAAGGCGCCGCCCATGGCTTTGAGCCGATTTGGATGCCACCCCAGTTGTTTGACTTTCAACAGTCGCTGGTGACATGGGCGATCCGCAAGGGTCGCGCTGCAATCTTTGCTGATTGCGGACTGGGTAAAACCGCCATGCAGCTCACTTGGGCTGAAAACGTGACGCGGCACGCCAACAAGCCGGTGCTGATCTTGACGCCACTGGCGGTTGCAGCTCAAACCATCCGCGAGGGTGAGAAGTTCGGCATTGAGTGTTACCGCAGCAGTAATGGCACTGTTCCGGGCCGCATCGTGATCACCAACTACGAGCGATTGGAACACTTCAATTCTGCAGACTTTGCCGGTGTGGTGTGCGACGAGTCCAGCATCCTGAAATCATTTGATGGTGCTCGCCGCAACGAGATCACGGATTTTATGCGCAAGGTGCCTTACCGATTGCTGGCTACTGCCACAGCTGCGCCTAATGACTTCATTGAGCTGGGCACCAGCTCAGAGGCTTTGGGATATATGGGCCACATGGACATGCTGGCGCGGTTCTTCAAGAACGACCAGAGCAACCTAACTAGCCGGAGGATGTACGGCGAGGCCCCCAAATGGCGCTTTAAGGGTCACGCTCAACAACCCTTTTGGCGTTGGGTGACGAGCTGGGCTAGGGCTTGCCGTCAGCCGTCAGACCTTGGGTTTGAAGATGGCCGATTTATCCTGCCGCCACTGAATGAGATTGATCATTTGATCGAAACCAACACAGTGCCCGAGGGGATGCTGTTTGCCATGCCAGCTACTGACCTACGGGAACAGCGGGCGGAGAAGAAGCGCACTGTGCAAGAACGATGCGAGCAGGTTGCAGCGATGGTGACCAGCACTGGCGAGAGTGCGCTGGTGTGGTGCCACCTGAACGAAGAAGGCAATCTACTGGAGCAGCTGATTCCCGATGCAGTTCAAGTATCTGGGTCAGACCGCGATGATCTGAAAGAACAGCGGTTGATTGACTTTGCCGAAGGTCAATCACGGGTGTTGATCACCAAGCCCAAGATCGGGGCATGGGGGCTGAACTTTCAACGGTGCAGCCATATCACCTATTTTCCATCGCACAGTTTTGAGCAGTATTACCAGTCAGTGCGGCGCTGCTGGCGATTTGGCCAAGACAAGCCTGTAACGGTAGACATTGTTCTTACCGAAGGCGAGCGGCGCATTATGGAAAACCTGCATCGCAAGCGGCAGCAGGCTGAACAAATGTTTAGCAACCTTGTTGCTGAAATGAATCACTCGCTGGACATCCAGCGCAAAGAGTACAACACCAGTCCTATCGAGCTTCCATCATGGCTGTGATCACTGACCGCTATGCGATTTACAACGGTGACTGCATTGAGGTGATGCAGGGGTTGCCGTCAGAATCCATTCACTTTTCTATCTATTCACCGCCATTTGCTGGCTTGTATGTCTACAGTTCAAACGAACGTGACATTAGCAACTGCAAAGACTACGACCAGTTCATGATTCATTACGGCTATGTGGTCAAAGATCTGCACCGCTTGACTTTGCCAGGCCGCCTGACCGCCGTGCATTGCACAGACATTCCAACTGGCAACAGCGGACAGGATGCGCTGCTGGACTTGCCCGGCAAGATCATTGAGCTGCATCAACAACATGGCTGGCATTATGCGGCACGACACACGATTTGGAAAGAGCCTTTATGGGTTCGCAACCGAACTATGGTAAAAAATCTAGCGCATAAAACGATTGTTGATGATGCTGCTTATGCAGGTGTTGCCTCCGCCGACTACCTGCTGATCTTCCGCCGCAGCGGCACGAATCCCATCCCGATCGCCAACCCTACCGGCCTTGATCACTACGCGGGAGAGTGTCCGATTCCGCAAGAACTGCACAAGTACCGTAACTGGAAAGGCAAGCAAACTGAGAATCGTTTTAGCCATTGGATCTGGCGGCGATATGCCTCGTCGATATGGGACGACATCACCATGGGGCGCGTCCTGCCGTTTCGTGATGGCAAGGATCCCGACGATGAAAAACACGTCCACCCATTGCAGCTTGATGTGATTGACCGTGCCGTGTGCCTGCGATCGAATCCTGGTGAAACAGTGCTGACCCCATTTATGGGTGTTGGCAGCGAGGTTTATGGCGCCGTGGCACTGGGCCGCCGTGGCATTGGCATTGAGCTAAAAAAGTCCTACTACAAGCAAGCCATTAAGAATATGAAGATTGCTGTAGAGCAGACGCGAGAACCTGACCAGTCAACGTTGATCAACCTTGATGAGTTTTGAGCCATGCAATTAAGACCCTACCAGCAGCAGCTCATCACCGACATCCGCCTGCAGTATCAGCTAGGCCATAAGCGCGTCCTAGCGGTGCTCAGCACCGGCGGCGGCAAGACAATTTGCTTCACCCATATCGCCCAGCAGGCCGCCAAAAAGGGCAACCGCGTCTGCGTGCTGGTCCACCGGCAGGAGCTGCTTGACCAAGCCAGCCGCACCATGCCGATGCCGCATGGTTGCATTCGTGCTAACCGCAGCATGGACCTAAGCCATGCGGTGCAGATTGCTTCAGTGCAGACGCTAGCCCGCAGGCTGCACCTAATACCGCCGGAGTTCTTCCAGCTACTCATCGTGGATGAGGCGCACCACACCAATGCCGGCACATGGCGCAAGGTGATCGAGCACTTCCAGCGAGCGCATCTATTAGGCGTCACGGCCACCCCATGCCGCACTGATGGCCGCGGCCTTAACGAGTGGTATCAGACCATGGTGCAGGGACCATCAGCGCAGTGGTTAACCGATAACGGCTTCCTGGCTCAGTCCAAGGTGCTGGCACCACCAGGCTTCGATGCCAAAGGCCTGCGCAAGAAAATGGGCGACTATGACACCAAAGAGGCTGAGCAGCGCGTCGGCACCATCATGGGTGACATCGTTGGTCATTACCGCCGGCACCTTGACGGCCAGACGGCGATCGCCTTCTGCTGCAGCGTGGCACATGCCGAGGCTGTGGCGGCATTATTCACCAGCCATGGCATTGCGGCGGGCAGCATTGATGGTACCATGTCGGGCGAGCAGCGCAGCGACCTGCTGCAGGCGCTCGGCACCGGCAGGCTCAAGGTACTGACCAGTTGCGCACTGATTGGCGAGGGCGTGGATGTGCCCAGCGTCGGTGGCTGCATTTTGCTCAGGCCTACACAGTCCGAGGCATTGCATTTGCAGATGATCGGTCGATGCCTGCGGCCATCTGGCAGCAAGGTGGCTGTGGTACTGGATCATGTTGGTAATACGCTCCGACTTGGCCACCACTTAGAGCAACGCGACTGGACCCTTGACGGCCTTAAAAAGCGTGATCGTGATCAGGCACCAAGCGTCAAGGTATGCCCGGTTTGCTACAGCACCAGCATGAGCGCTGCGCAGGTATGCCGCGACTGCGGGCATGTGTTTGCACCACAGGAGGCCAGGGAGCTGAAGCAGGTTGATGGGGAGTTGCAGGAGGTCAAAACCACCGCCCGCGAAAAACGCCGCGAGCAGGGCAGTGCTCAAAGCCTGCAAGAGCTGATCCAGCTTGGTCAGAGCAGGGGATATAAAAATGCCGTAGCGTGGGCAAAACACGTTATGTATGCCCGGTCGCTCAGGGGACGCTAGCGAGCAGCAGATCCAGCAACAGATCCGCATCGCCTGCAGCACCGGCAACACACGCCTGTTCCGGAACAACACCGGCACGCTGCGTGACCAGCATGGCAGGCCGGTTTCTTTCGGGCTCTGCAAAGGCAGCGCTGACCTGATCGGCTGGAAGCGCGTCACCGTGACCGAGAACATGGTGGGCAGCACGGTGGCGGTGTTCACCAGCATCGAGGTCAAGACCTCAACCGGCAGGCTCAAGCCTGAGCAGCAGCAGTGGCTCGATGCAGTCCAGGCCGCTGGTGGCATTGCTGGCGTGGCACGGTCGGTCGAGGATGCCCAGTCATTGTTGCAGAGTGTGACTGCACAGGGTTGACCACGGCTGAGCATGGTGTAGGATGACGGAGTACCAGACAGATCCCACCCATGACCGTCACCACTTTTCGCAGCTCCTATGGTTCTTACAACGTGACCCGCGCCGTGCTGGCTTGTCAGCCTGAGATCAGCGCCGAGGGTACCACCACCCAGAGCGTGCTGATCTTTGAAACAACTGACCAGCAAGAAGCTGTCAGCATTGTTGGCAAGACTCTGTTCCTGCAAGCTGATGGCCGCACCTTTGAGGCCAGCTACGACGGTCAGCGCCGCACCTCCCTCAAGCCTTCCGCCCGCAAACAATACGCAAGCGCGCTCAAGCAAGGTTATAGCCCCGACATCGAGCTGATCTACTAGTCCCCACGCGGCCAGCCGGAGCCGCACCCAATCCGGCATGAAAAAAGGCGGCCACACCAGCCGCCCATCAATCTCACCCACATTCATTCTATGAACGACTCCGACATCTATTGGACCTTTGTGACCGCCAGCAAGTATGCAGGCAGTTTCTATAAGGCATTGGCCCATGCTGGCCTTGCTGCTGACCCCGGCAACAAACAACGACTGCTGACGGCATTCCCTGAGTTTGCCGCTACCTATGGCCCCGCCAGCCGGTTGCATCGCACCATGCGCGAAGGGGTGGCAGCATGACCACCAATGAGCAGTATCACGCCGACCCAGCCGTAAGCGCTAGCCACCTCAAAGAGATCACCCGCAGCCCATATCACTGCTGGGCGCGGTATATCAACCCTGACCGCAAACCAGTTGAACCGACCGCAGCAATGCAGCTCGGCACGCTGGTGCATACGGCAGTGCTAGAGCCTGATGAGCTGCTGCAGCGTTATGCCGTCGCGCCTGATAGGCGCACCAAGGCAGGCAAGGAACAAGCTGAACGCATCGCTGCCGAAGGGCTTGAACCTGTCAGCGAAGCGGATATGGCTCTTGCCCTTGGCATAACCGCCAGTGTCCGCAATCATCCTGCTGCTGCCGCATTGCTTGCCCATGGCAAGGCTGAGCAGTCCTTTTGGTGGGATGACCTGCAAACTGGTTTGCGGTGTAAATGCCGCCCGGACTGGTATCAAGGCAGCACCATCGTTGATCTGAAGACCTGCACGGATGCCAGCCCTGCTGCATTTGCCAGCAGCGTCGTCAAGTTCAACTACCACATCCAAGCAGCGCATTACATGACCGGCTTGCACGGTGCTGGCCGGTTTGTATTCATTGCAGTCGAAAAAACTGCACCGTACGCCGTTGCGGTGTACGAGCTGGACCATGCCGCTATGGCACTAGGGCGGACCATGCGCGAAAATGCCATGGATGTGTTTGCCACCTGCAAGGCTGCTGACCTGTGGCCTGGCTACGGCGACACATCCGTGCAAACGCTCAGCCTGCCTAGCTGGGCAACCAAAATCTCAACCACACCAATTCAATTCTGATGTCAACCTCCGTATCTATCACAACTTGGACCCCTGATCAGGTCCAGCTCATCAGCAGCACCATTGCACCAGGCTGCAGCAATGACGAGCTAAGGCTGTTTGCCTATGCCTGCCAGCGCACTGGTCTTGATCCATTCAGCAAACAGATCTACGCCATTAAGCGTAGCGGCAAGATGACCATTCAGGCTGGCATTGACGGCTTGCGTGCCATTGCCGAGCGCACTGGGCAGCTAGACGGCAGCGAAACGTACTGGTGCGGCGATGAAGGCGACTGGAAAGATGTTTGGCTCTCCAGCAAGCCACCTGCCGCAGCCAAGACCATTGTGCATCGCAAAGGATCGCAGCATCCGTTTGTTGGTGTCGCACGATTTGCCGATTACAACGCTGGCCAAGGTCTCTGGTCCAAGATGCCTGCCACGATGATCGCCAAATGCTCTGAAGCCCTCGCACTCCGCAAAGCATTCCCTGCTGACATGTCTGGTGTCTACAGCACCGATGAGATGGATCAAGCGGAGACTGTCACGGTCACGCCAGCCGAACCAGTCAAGCTGCCAGCCACTACCACCAAAACCGACAGCACCAAAATCTTTGCTACTGGCAAAGCCGCTATTGCTAAAGCCAAGACGCTGCAGGATCTCGAAGACTTGCAACCGCGTATGGCAGCACGGCTAGAGGCTGGTGAGATTACACAAAAGCAGCATGATGAGCTGCTGCAACTCATGCTTGAAAAGGAGACTGAAATTGACGGAACCGTATCTGACGACTGAGCAACTTGCGGAACGTTGGGGGCTGCAACCAAGCTCCATAAAATCTCAACGATTACGCAAGCAAGGTCCTAGCTACTACACGGTTGGCAGGTTAGGATTGCCGCTGGGCGAGTCACGGGTTAGGTATCCCCTAGCTGGTGTACTTGCCTTTGAACAAACACACTCG
>Ga0194118_10004336_pt1 | contig 15592 bp, 16 predicted proteins | sample TA2MahsurfametaG_2_FD_148662 | JGI IMG/M metagenome (GOLD analysis project Ga0194118, IMG submission 148662) | Freshwater microbial communities from Lake Tanganyika, Tanzania - TA2015013 Mahale N5 surface | ecosystem: Environmental > Aquatic > Freshwater > Lake | place: Tanzania: Lake...
GTATATCTTTTAGTTAAGTCTTCTTGTGTTTCAAACCATGTTTGTGGTTGTACTGGAGCAGGTGCTGTTGATAAGAAAGCTGATTTTAATCTTTGTTTATAATTATCACCAGAACCTATTTTGATACCAACGGTTTTAAGTTTAGGTGCATAGGTATCAAATGCTTTTTTCCAATTAATAGTATTAACTACTTTACGACTTTGATGATAGTCATAAGCACAATCTTGTGCATTAGGAATAATATACATAGCAGATGCACATCGTTTTTTAATAACCTTGTCCCATCTACCATTAAAAAGACCAGGAAATGCTTCTTCTCTAATATAGACTTTGCCATGCAAACCATGTTCACTAGCTATTTTTTCACCTATAGATTCATTATATCTACGACCCATTTCATTTTTAAGATCTGCTACAATAGTTCTTATGGGTTCACCATAAGCAGATCGTCTCATAGCTTTTTCTATACTAGCTCTATAATCATCACCGGGTAAGCTATCAATATCTCTTTCGGGATTAGTGTACTTAGGGTGTTTTCTATTTTCATTAGGTACTAAATCTAAACCTGTTGTGCTAGTACCCCAAGCAGATTCTAATTCTTTAAGATTAGAATCAGAATAGAAACCTTCATCCATTTCTTCATAAATATCTTTTTTAGATCTAGCACCTTCTAAGTTTTCTTTAGGTCCTTGTGCTAACCATGAATGATCTACTATAGGTACATATTGATCACTAGCTTCTTTAATAAAATCACCTAAATGGATACCACCTTCGTCATCTGTATGGCTAGGGATATCAGAGAATAAAGGTGAATCATTAGGGATCATACCTGATGGTAGTGAAGATAAGCCTTTAGCTTCAGGTAATCTAGCTTTTTCAAGGACACCACCATTATATTCGGTATCGAATTGAAAGCCGTCTAACATATAGTTAGAACCACTTGTTAAGGTATAACCACCATTAGGTACACGACTAACACTTTTATGTTCAGGTGCGAATTTAGATTTTTTTAACATTTTTAGTACCAACCTCTTCTTCTTTTTAAACTAGCTGTTCTTTTCATAGGGGGAGCAACAATAGGAACTGCCCTATTAGTAGATTCATTCCATTTCCATTCTATTTTAGGAGGTAATGGTTGAATATCTGGGTCACCTACTTGATTTTGTATTTGAGCAACATCATCAAGTTGTTCGTTTTGTTCATCTGCCCATTGTTCTGGATCATCTTTAATAGCTTCAGCTTGTTCTACGATAGTTTCGGTGTCACGAGATTTCTGAGACCAATGGGGAGCTTTAATTTCATCATACAAGGTATCAGTCATAGAAGATAAAGCTTCTACTATATTCATATATTGTTTTCTCATATGTTTAATTTCTTGAATATAGCCTTTACCCCCAAGACTGCCATCAGGAGAAACATCACGAGATTTTAATTTAGTGAAAATAGTATAAGCTGACATAGCATGACCGAGAGAAGATAAAGTAGCTCTAAGTACTTTAGCGAGGTCTTTACTAGATTTATAATTAAAGTCATGTTCTTCAATTAAAGTTCTTTGGCTTGGGGGCATCCCACTCCAACCCCATTGGCTACCATCATTATTATTATCTTTGATAAAACGGACTTCCCCTGCCGTTTTTCTCATTTTCTTAGGAACATAGCTCATTTAGGAAACAACCTTATTAAAATAATGTATATGTTAAATAAGGTTTTAGTATAAAAGATTTATATGATTACTTCCAATTATTACCTGGCTTAGTTTTTCTCTTGATAGATTTAGAGTCATTCCATTCTTCTCTCCATTTACGATTATATTCAGCTCTTTCTTTAGAACCTGGTTTACCAGCATTAGCTGAACCATAATCGTTATGGAGTCTATAGCAAGTACCTTCTCCTGGAGTACCCTTACCTTTCCAATCTTTAGAAGAATAACAATTAGAATTATCTAAAGCCGGTGGCTTATCATATTTCTTGCCAGGTTCACCTTTCCATCTACGACCGGCAAAAAATTCACCTGCCATATCATCATCACCATCATCAAAATCTGCCATCAAATCAGAACTGAAATCACTTTCTGATAATCCACCCATATCATCATATAAATATTCATCACCAGCATATAAATCTTGATCATAAACATCATAATTTGTTTCAGGTAATGTTTTATAGAAAGAAGATGTATTGTTAAAAGAATATCTATTACTTCTAGCATACTTGCTCATATATTGATGTTGCATAGCTTGTTCTACAATTTCTTCCATCTCACTTATTTGATGTATTGGGATGTTAAGAGAATTTACTAATGCAAGAATTTGTCTAGTACTCAAAGGTGTGCTAGACATCACTAAATCCCATACTTGATCTGCAATGTTTTCTGCTTTAGGGTTGACCATAACTAAATTATTAATTAGTTCTTGTGCAATATCTCTTAATCTCGCATTACGAACACCTTGTACTATATTTTTTAATTCAACCGATTTTCTATGTTGAAAAGGTCGATATACATTTGAAGATGAAAATTTTCTCATTTTAAAGAAAGCTCCTTTAAAGTCTTTTCTATAAGAGACTTTATAAAAGCATTATAAAATTATATTTGTTCTAATATTACATTATTATCTTTTAAGTAGGAAATACCTTCGTTATGTACCCCATTTAAATCCATAGGACAATAAACTTTATTTATTCCTGCATGGTGTATAGCTTTAGCACACATTAAACAAGGGTCACAATTTACAATAAGTATTTTCCCTTGTGTTGCTTGTCCATTTCGACAAGCATTTAATATAGCATTCATTTCAGCATGATGACAGCCTACATCATTTTGAGTACCTGATGGGATATTTTTACTTGTCCTTAAACATATATCACCACCACATAAAGTACCTAATGCTTTTCTAGGGTTTCCATTATAACCATCAGAGATAATAGAATTAGTGATAGGGTCAAGTATAAGGGCAGATACTTTTCTACGATTACAAGGACTAGCTTGTGCTAATAAATTACATTGTTGTATACGAATATGTAATAGGTTTTCTTTCATCATAACTCCTTATGGAGCTATAATTATACCAACTTAGAATCTTCTTCTATTTCTAATTAAGTTAGCAACCATTTTTCTTTTAGCTTGTTTGGCGATAGGTGCATCTTCAGCCATTAAATCCACCATAGGATCATCTAAATCCATCATCTCATCTTCAAAATCCATACTGTAATGAGATGCTGTAGGTTTTTGTTCGTCTGCCAAAAGACCAAAACTTTCACCTAAACCTGAATTTACTTCATCAAGACTTAACATAACATCACCATCTAAATCTAATTGATTAAAAATATCTGGTGAACCACCCCATTCTTGAGCATCGATAAAACCATCTTGGTTTAAATCATATTCATTAAAAACACCATGTGCTCTTCTACGAGAAGAAGCTCTCTTTCTACGAGAAGCTAACCTATCTAAAGTGAACATAGACCTTTGTTTTTTAGATTCGAGAGTAGGATTTAAATCAAGATCAAACTTTCTTAATTGTTTTTGTAAGTCTGGAGAATCTCTAAGGTCTAATTCTCTTAATTCTTTTTTGAAATCTTCACCGGGTTCAAAATCTAAACCAAGACTTTGAAGTTCTCTTTGAACTGATGGTGGAACACCTGCTTCAAATTTATCATAAAATTCATGTTGGATAGATTCTTGCACTTTCATGAAAGCATATTTAATCACATCCTTCATTTTATTTTTTTGTGCATCAGGAATGTTTAAAGTGTCAACAAGATCAAACATAGCAATAATATTTTGATCTGTTGGGTGTAAACCTAAACCAAAAAGAGCTTCTCTAATAGGATAAGCTGCTTGACGATTTACACTAATAACTTTAGCAACAGCATCGCCTACAAGTTCTTTAACAAGTGCTGTAACACCAGCACCAGCTAATTTTCTACGAGCAAGACCACGATGTTTAGCAACTCTACGAGAAGCTAATTTAGTAGTACCAAAACCAGAACCGATACCCATTTCAATTTCTTCTTGTGTAAGGTAGCCATCCATATCAGTATCTAAACTATTAAATATTGTTGGTGAACCACCCCATTCAGATTCATCGATAAAACCATCTTGGTTTAAATCATACATATCGTGCATGGTATGTGCTTGAAGATCACCATCATCTAAAGATGATAAGGTGTTTTCGGCATCTGCTAATTCTGCTTGGAGATTAGCAATCTTTCTTCTTAAAAATGCAGTTCTATTCATTTTTATCTTCCTTTTCTACGAGGACTTTCAGGTGTAAATACATATTCAATATTAGGGTCTAAATTATATTTCTTAATAAGAGCCTTTGCTGGTGTGAATACATATTCAATGTCTTGTTGTTTGGGTTTCTTTGATTGGGATTTAGGTACAAAAGGAGTTTCTTGTATCTTTTGTCTAGGTACTACACCTGGTTTTCTACCTCTAGGGGTAGGAACTACTGGTGTAGGTACAACCGCGGGTTTTCTACCTCTAGTAGTAGGTGTGGGAGATGTAATACCTGAAGGCAAAATCATATTTAATAATTCTGTTCTCCAATTACTAGGTCTTTGGTCTTCAACCCCAATATAGTATAAATCACCAACATTAACATTTACAGTATACCATGCACCTTGTTCACCCCTACTAAAGGTCCTTGTTGCTAATTTAAATTTAGCATATACTTCACCTTTTTTATTCTTAGTGAAACCTATACAAATACCTTTATTGTAATTATAAGCAAATTCACTAACATTATCGACTATTGTTTCAATACTCAAGTCACCAGATTTCTTTATAGAATCTGCTAATGCTTTTCGTGCAAATGCTTCAGACATTTCTTTACGGTATTGGGGTTGTGGTGCATTACCTTTTTTAGATGAATATACAAATTCAATAACAGCAGGTGCTGATGTTTGGATTGTTTGTCTAACAGCTACACCTTGTTCTCTTGTTTTAGCATATCTGTATAAACCTGTTTCTCTACCTGCTTTTGCACTATTATCTCTAGCACCTGAGAAAGCATATCTTGCACCATAAGGATTACCAAAACGACTCATTTTTCTAACAGAAATAATACAGCTTGTAGGTGTCTTATCTATCTTAGATATAATAAGTACTTGTTTGTTTAATTCTGCACAATTTACTTTATTAGCTTCATTTGCACAATTATTGCCATCAACAAAAACAAGTTCCCCTACTTCTAATTCTTTACCTAAAGATGTTTTAGGAATACTAGGATCTACTGTTGCAGGATCGGTATAAGGTACACCTGCTTCTGTTAATCTTTGAACAAACTCTTGTTCTGCATAAGGTCTGTTTGAAGGATTTTTAGTACATCTTAATATCGCCCAAGCAGCAAACTCTGCTGGTCTATCTAAAGAACTCACTATTAACATACATTCTCCTTTTTATATATAAAGGGAATATGTTATAAAGATTTAATTGAGAGTATCTTTTTCACCAAAAATGTTTTTTAAATTTTCTTCTAAAATATTATCTTTAGCATTTAAAACAGCTTCTTGAAATATGATTTCGTTATTCTGTAAATTGAATGGTATAGAACTTAAAATTTTAACATCACCCACACCCTCATAACTGAGAAGTAAAAAATTTTCATCTTTTAAAGATGATTCAGCTACAAGAACAAAACCTAAAGGATTGTTTCTTGTTCTTAAGAGAGATTTAATAATATCTCTCCATAATTCTTTATCTATGGGATTAGAATCTTCTTCAAGAGAACCATTTTCAAAACCTAAGAAATAAGGTAAATCCGGATTGATATTGCCTTCTTCACTAATAGAGAAAGTAATAATATGGCAAGGTAAAGAAGCTTCTTTACCCCAACCTACAGTAGTATTCCAAATTTTTAAGATATTTTTAGAATGTGTTGCTACCCAATCTAAAGTTCCCCTTGCAAAAATTTCAGCAGAGTTCATTTCTAACATGACTTTCTTCCTTTTTTGAGTTATTATCATAATACATTTTATATTATGGAGATAACTCATGGAACAAGACTTTTTAAAGAAAAAGCGATTATATCGTAATACCCTAATTACTCTTAATAATGCTAAAAATATGTTAAGAGATTTACAATCTAAACTTTCAAGAGAAGATGAAGATATTAGCGACTTAAAACAAATCATTTCTAGTATAGATAAAATTATACAAGAAAAAACTAATTTGGAACGGAAGACTCGGGGAAACTTAGAATAGATATTCTTGATGCTATTTCTCTACTTGTTTCTTTTAATATGCCTTCTTCGTCTATATTGCATTTAATAGTTACACATTCTCTTAAATCTTCAAACTCTATAAAATAAGATTCTTCATTTTGACCTAGTATCCCATAACATAAAATATCAGGTATTTCTTTTACTATATAAGCAACATCTGTATATAAATCTAAAGAATATTTACCATCTTCATTTAAAATATGTGGTGTTAAGAAAAAGAATGAGAATGATTCTTCTTCATGAATATACTTGTTAAAAACAATAGGTATTAAAAGTATAGGAAGTTTCATAAGAAAAGGATAATTTTTAGTAGTCATTTCCCAAGCAATTTTTAAAGAATTAAAAGTCTCTATTAAGTTTTTTATCGAACTTTCTTTTATTTCATCTAATAATTCTGTACTATCTATCTTCATAAAATATGATCTTTCATTAAAGGAGAATGAATATGCCTATATATACCTACCAATGTAAAAAATGTAATAAAGAAATTAAGGTTCGTCTTAATTATTCTGATGTACCACCAAATAAATGTAAAGAGAATAATTGTGATGGGGAATTAGATAAAATATATAAACCTTCTTCTTTTGCTTTAAAAGGTTCAGGTTGGTTTAAAGATGGGTATTAATACTATTATTGTATATATGCTTTTCGGCTTTTGTTATCTATGTTAATTCGATGGTTTTTTCAGAAACAATTCTCATAGCCATTTTTACAAAATTATCAACATCTCTTCCTTTATAGTCATCCATATTATCTAACATATGATTCAAGAAGTCTTGTACGACTCGTATATCTTTAGTATCAGAAACGACCCCTAACCTTTTAGTGGCATCAAGGAGGAAATGTTGGGTATTAAAATAGTTAGCCATAATAGGACTCCAATTAGTTAGTATTATATATCATTATATAAATACTATCTTTGCATATATGCTTTTATAAAATATATCTTTGCATATCTGGTATATCATTGCATATATATACTACCCTTAAAATTTTAAGCCTGTCAAGGACTATTTTTCTTTATCTGATTTTTTAGTAATTTCTATATATTTATCTAAAGCAACTTGACCTAAAATATAACCTATTTGGATAAAACCACTTGTTATGACTATTGTTATAAGTAAAGTTGTAACAGAAGGGTCAATCTTATTATCTACTTTATAGAGTACATAAAAGATAATAGCTTTCCAACCTATTTCACTTATTAAATAAGCTAAGAACTTTTTAGATTGTAAAGGGAGTCCAACAATTTCTTCTAGGTCTAGTTTACCATCATTTTGTTTATTCATAAACTTCTCCCACCACCCCTAACTATTAAACCACTTTTCTCTATAACGGGTCTAGGTACATTTTGATGTGTTATAGGTATATTCACTCTAGTACCACCTAATCTCTTTTGTACTTTATCTTCATAATCTTGATCATAGAGTTTATCATCATCCATAATAGAAGGACAGCTATCTACAATCGCTTGTAATCTTTCTTGTTCTTCAGGTAACATGATAGGTAAGAACTCTCTAAAACCTTTACGAGCATCAGGGTCTTCATTTAAGAATCGCCATATAAGATCGTTAGGTAAGATAGCAGGATTGGTTTCATCTCCTGGAATACCTTTAAGATTATTTCTGCCTTGTCTATCAATCCAGAAATTTTGACCTTTAGATTTATTTACAATATTTACCATTTTAAGAGTCTCCTTTTATATAAAGAGAGAATTTATATAAAGATTAATTTTTCCAATTTTTAGCGATATTAAATTCATTTCTAGTAACAGCTTTATAACCAAAACCGACAGATACAGAATCACCACCTGAAATACGATTACCATTTTCATCTACTTTAATATTCATAATAGCTTTCTTAGCTTTATTACTGTTTTCTGCCCATGTTTTAACTTCTTCTATTTTATCTGCCCAAGAAAGTAAATATTTACTAGCTTCAAAAGGTTCACCTTTAAAGTCCGTTCTGAGACCGTAAGCATGAATTTGAATATCTAAAGAGTCAGAAATTTGAGTAAGTTGTACTACTTGGGGGATAGTAAGAAATTGAGCTTCATCTATAAAAAGAATTTGGATGGGGAGTTTTGTATCTTTATCCATAATCTTGTTGTGTATCATTTCATAAAGATTCTCATTTTCGGAAATAGAAATAGCATCGTGGTGGATACCAATACGAGAAGATACTTTATTAAAACCATCACGACCTGAAGCAACAGAAGGTACAAGTATAAGATTATTAATGCCTCTTTCAGTACAAGCATGGGCAGATAAAATGAGATTGGCAGTTTTACCTGCATTGATAGTAGAATAGATAAAAGTAATCATACCTCGCCTCTTAGTCTTGGTTCGATAATTTTTTTAATACGGTCTTTAATTTGGTTTACTTTTTGTGGTTCGAGATTTTGTCTTTTAGAAATTTCTTTAATGCTATAACCTTGAGTCATATCTTCAAATACATTAGCCATATCACCTTTAAATAAATCTTTCATTTGTTGGTGGATAATATCTTCATCAATACATTTTTCTTCGGTGGGGATATAATTGAATCTGTCATCTTCAGTTTTAGACACTTTTTCGTTTTCTCTACTTTTTTTAGTTTTCTTTAAGTAGTTAAAGACAACACCTCTAGCCACTAATACAATATAAGTAGACATAGAAGATTTAGCAGGGTCAAAAGGGCAAGTACCTCTATTACGAATTTCTAAACCATAATAAACTTCTTGGAGTACTTCTTCTGCATCTACTTTATTTTTAAAGCAAATAGGTGCAAAATGGCGATAGAAGATAGATTTAATATCTTGGTATTTAGCCTCGACATCAATTCCTAATTTTTTCTTTATAAATCTTGGTATATTATCAATAGCTTTATTGATAGGAGCTTTAATCACATCAAAAATGGAGATTAAGCCTTTCAATTTGCATTCATTCTTTTTATCTTCAAAATAGTTGAGGGGATTTTTTCCATATACAGCTTTAAAGTCTTTAAAAGAGAGAGTCTTTTCAGCTATTAAAACTTTGTCATTTTCTAGTACGACTTTATGTCCACCATGTACGGTTTTAAGATAATATGATGTAGATACATTCATGTATTTTAAATCCTTCTCGTTCCTCAACGGAGTGTAAAAATTGAGAAACATTGAAATTTTAGAGAAAGCTAGAAAAGTAAGAGCATTGGGTCTCAACTGTTTAGATGGGATTATTGCCGTACATGGTAAAGACAAAGCAGAACAAATAATGGACTTACTTCTTGAAGCTAGTCTTTTAGGTTTTAATCTCGCTGACCTAAATGACATCTTTATTGAATGGCAAAATTCATCTAAACAAGAACCTATTGTAGATTCTGTACCTTCTTCGGATAATAGTTGTACGGAACAAACTCAACCTGTCAAGCCTAATTTAAGTAAGAGTACATTTTTTGATTTTATCAAGACTAAATTTACTCTTAATTTTGATATTGAAAAATCTTTTGATACCTATACAAATCCTTATCGTAAAGATAATTACTTAGATATTGAAGATATGTTATTATCTTTAGGATTACATCCTGTTTTAGCGAATGGGATTTTGATGGGTTCGCATCTTACCAAAGAATTAAAAAATAAGTTCAAATTTGTAGAAGAGAGATCAAACAATAGTTTTAACTATTCTACTAGAACACACTTTGAAAAAAGTGAAGAACTTAAAGAAGTCTTACTCAATTACTTAAACAAGTATTTAAATTCAGTTCATTTAAAGATAGATTTGAATCCACAATTTGATTCTCTTATTGATTGGTTAAATAAGAAATATCCTATTGTAGATACAGATACTAATTTAATATCTTGGACACCACTTTCTGAACGAAAAATTTACACTAACTATATCTTGAAAGAAATTCAATCCGTATGGGTTGGTAGTATGTTTAATCAAGATAGTAAATCAGATAGTTTACCTTGTGCTTTTGATCAGGCAGTTACATCTAATGGTCTTCTCAATATTAATATTGGCGTATGCGAACTCATATATAGAGATGCAATAACCAAGAGTATTTTTGAAATGGCTTCAAAAGATGTAGACTTCCTAAAATATGTAGGAACTATAAAGAAAATTTGTGAAAACAGGAATACTCCATACTCCGATAAACTTTCTAATGATATTTATATATTCATTTCAAATTTAAAAGTGAATGGGAGTAAACCTAAGATTGTAATGAGTGGTCTCAAACCTATACATTATTTACTTGTACTTGTTTGTGCCAATTATTACCTATCCTATAAAGTTTAACACAAATTTCCTTTATCGTCCGATAAAGGAGTTTAATGATGTATATCAACTTTAAAAATAATCTCCTCTTATCGTTGAATAAGAGGGGGTTGTAGAAATGATAGGTATTAAAGAAATAATTTTTCTTTGTCATTTCATTGTTAATGACTTTACTTTACAAACAGATGTAAAGTATCAGGTGTATGATGAGAGTAATGTTAAAATACAGAAAACTCTCTCAATAAAAGAAACTAAAGATACAATGCTTAATAGCTGTATTAAGATAGGTAAAGACTCTCTTAATAATAATTTTAATCCTATACTAGCTATCTCAGTTGGATTTCATGAATCTAAATTATATAAAGATATAATAGGAGATGGTTCGATAGGTACTATGCAAGTGATACCTAAGTATTGGTGTAAACTACAATCTAATGTAGATATTTGGGATTCACCATCACAGTTTTTATGGATACCATTAAAACCTAAACCTGATAAGTGTCGGAAAAAAAGACTAAAACCAAATTACTATTTTGATACGAATTGTAAACAGATATATTGTGATACACTTTCTTGTGAATTAAAAGTTTGTGATTTAGAAGTTGCAGGTATCTTAGCTTTACTTTCAAATAAAAGTAAGAATCTTAAAGATATGTTATATAAGTACAATAAGGGTAATCAATGTATAAATGAGAAAGACCCTATAAAGAAAGATAAATGTATAAAATCAGGGTACTCTTATGCAGAGAGGGTACTTAAATTATATAAGAGATACAGTAAAGCGATTAAACTTTAGTAGTTAAGGCATTGAAACTAGATTCTTTAAGTTCTGTTAAGAAAGGATTTAAAATAGATAGGTGTATGGAGTCTTTGACAGAATCTATTCTAGATAATAATTCTTCAGCGACTAAGTGCATAGTGCTGACACCTCTTTTTAGAATTACAGATAGCGCAATTAATTCTTTTTCATTAACAGTTGTTTTTAATTGTTTAAGTTCGAGAACAGCATCCTCACGAATTTGAGATAGATTATCACGATAAGGTTGTATATTACCATTTTCATCATATTCTTCACCCTCTTCAATATAGGCATTTAAAATATTTTTCTGTTCTCCGTCTAAACCTTGTTTTGCTTCTCTTTTTTCTTGTGTAATAAAGCTTTTAATTTCACTAAAAGATATTTGCAAAATATTTACATAATTTTCAACTAAATTTTCTGAATCTTTAGGAAAGCTGTTTTTGATAGCACTTTCGATTTTGGTTTTAATATCTAGATAGGTTTGTTTAGTTTCATCTTTCTCTTTAAAGATTTTTTCATCTAAAAGTACGATAAGTTCGGCATATCCACTAGGTCTGAAAGTTCTATTCTGAATATCTTTTTGTGAATTTGAGTACATCTGATTAGCTAGATTCTTACTGAAAATGTCTTTATTTTTTTGATTAGTACCTTGTATTCTCTGATTCAGAAATGCCCCTATAGTTTCTGACTCAGAATAAAGAGTGTCTGATACTTTCTTTTTAGCTTGGATCATTGTTTTCTCATCTATGTGATCATATTTGAGACTCTCTATTTTTCTTATTTTGACATCTAGATTTGTTTGTTCTCTTTCCAAAGAGTCTAAATTATTACGGGCTTGAATTTTTTCTAGAGACTCCTCTTTTTCTTCTTCAGAATCTGTCAAAAGATCTGTAGTAATTTTCAAAAGTTTTTCTTCCTCGATTATCTGATTTAGCTTTTCTCTTGCTGCTCGTAGCTCTTGTCTTAATAAAGATGAGTTTCTATCTTTATCGGGTTTCAACAAATCATCTATTTCTTTGTTGATGTTTTCAGTATCAAAAGTATCAAGATCTGAAAAAAGTTTTTTTAGATCTTGATACTTTTCATATGTTCTAAAAGAAAGGTGTTTTACAGTGTCTTCTAGTATCGTAGTTAAATTAGATTTATTTGCACCCTCTAACCACTCTTGATGATCTTGTTTGAGATTCTTCTCTAAAAGTTGTAAAGATACATATTTATATAGTTCTTGTTTAGTAGGTGCATAATTAGGGGATAGGTGTTTAAGACTTTCATCCATTCCATTTACACTTGATTCAACAATATTTAAAGTATCTATAATATTCTTATAGTACCCATATAAATAATTGGGGTCTGTATCGTATTCTTTTAAAATCTCATCGATCTTATTTGAAATAGCATTAATTCTTTTTTCTAAGCGATTCTTCTTTTTTGAGTATGTAGTTCTAGCAGCTTTTACTTGCTTATAAATTTCTTCTCCGAGATTTTTAGAAGAGTAAGCATAATCTATAAGTTTTTTACCTGTTGGTGTAACTTCATTGTTTAAAGATACTTCTTTATCTTTAAAATCTTCTATTGCATCTGTGTATTTAGCAGCTTTTTCAATAACTTTTTCAATATTACCATTCGCTAAAGTTTCTAGAACTTGATATACCTCATTAAATCCCACTTTTCTTCTCAGATTAAGATCAGATATTTGTAATCTTTTTTCTGCACCGTTTAATTTTTCATTTTCTTCTATTTCTTTTACTTGTTTTAATTTTTCGGGACCGTTTTCGTTATCAACGAGATTATTGATTTCGGCTTCGTTTTGCTTTAAATAAGTGGCAAGTCCATCACCTAATTTGTTACTTATTTTTTGCACTTCTTTTTTTCTTAAAGAAGAATTGTCTTTTAAAACTCTCATGTTTAAACTAGGCTTATTCCCTAATTCATAATTAAGATCATAATCTTTAATAGCTAAATCTGCTCTCTTCATTAAAGGTCTTAATTCAGTCTTGAAAATATAAGATAAATTCTTTAATTTCTTATTCTGGCTTGTACCTTTCAAAGAAAATAGTTTCCACCAATCAGGATTTTCACTAAAAGTTTTGATTGGGTTTTCTAAAATATCTAGAATCATAAATACATAGAATTTTAGAGTAACTGTGTTAGCTACTGCAGGTACATTAGCTATGTTTAATTCAATTAAATCGTTTTGGCTTTTAAATAAACCTTTTTTAAACTCAGTGTCTTTAAGTAAGTTTGATTCTAACATAGTAATTTCATTGTTATATAAATTCGTAAGACTATCTAGAATCTCTTTAACTACGATTCCTTGTGCTTTTACTTTTGCAAGGCTGGTAGTTTGAAGAGTCTCAGTTTTATCTAAGATGCTTCTTTCAAGTTCTAGATACGATTGCAAACCAATCGTATCTATTAATTTATTTTGTTGTAAAGTAGCTACTGTTAATTTCGTATCTCTCTTAAGTTGATCGTTGTTACTGACATGATTTAAGAAATAGGTATAAGCTCTAAATGCAGAATCTCCTAAAGCGGATTTAAAAGAGCTTTTAAATCCGGCGTTAAAATCACTCTCAGCAACTGTATTTTTACACAAATAGTTGATAAAGAACTTTAATAAAGGTTCCCATCTATTATCTATTGTTTGAAGAGCTTTAGATTCTACGAGAGCATCTATTTTCAAACTTGATCTGTATTGTGCCAAAATTTTAGTTGTGACTTCTTCTAACTTATTTGAGAACCAATCTTGTAAATCGGTTGCAGTTAAACTTGTTTTAAAATCTATTTCTTGATTACTTAAAGCTAAATTTAAGAATAAGAAAGTATTCAATTCTTCTTGAGAAGCTTTCTTTAGGTCTAAAGTAAAATCTAAACCAAAATTGTCTGAATAACCTTCATTGTACTCAATCATAGCTTTTTCTAGTTGAATTTTAAGATTATTTTCAACTTCATATGCTTCTTCTGGATTGGGAGCTCCATCAAAATTAGATACATATTTCAAGATTAATTTCATTTTTTCTAATAAAGTTATCTTTGGGTTATCTACAATTTTCTGTGTTTTTTCAATATAGGTCTCACCAAGAAGATTTTTTCTAAAGTCAATCAACCCCATCATCGCAGCTTTTGCATTTTGCTTGAGCTGTACTATTTCTTTTTGTTTTTCTATTGATTCTTGTACTTCACTTAATTGTTGTTTTGGAGATGCTTTAATAATAGTATCACTTCCAAAATTAGTCATTAATTTGCTAGTAAGAGAACTATCTGTTGAAAGTACAGATACAATTTTCATGTAATTTGCAACTTTTTCGGATAATTTTCTCTTTGTTTGTTCTTGATGACCCCAGTCAAGAGTTTCTGATGCTTCAACAACTTGAGCTACTGCATTACCTTCGTCATCTACATTCCAGGGATTAAAAGTCATAGTATGGTTATAAGTAATGATTCTTTCTGAAATTTCCGAATCAGAAACTAAACGAACACCATTCCTTTCAACTTTTACCAGATTACTTAAAAGTTCTGCAATTACATCTTTAGTCTGAATTTTCAATCCTAGTTTTGCCCTGAAACTTACTTCATCTTTTCCTTCTTCATCTTTTCCTTTGGAATCTAAAATTTCTGTTGCTTTGCTATAGAATTTAGACATATCTCTACTTTGGATACTCTCTCGAAATGACCTAATCAAGTTATCGAATTTTTTCTTATCGTTTTCCGTTAGGTCTTTGAAAACACTGATTGTTTCTCTTTTTCCATTTTTATTTGATTCGGTTCTGGTCAATTTAGAGAAGCCCGATTCAATAACCTGATCATCATTAAATTTTTCAAGAATACTATCATTCTTGAAACCTCTAATTTCAACAATTTCTTTCATAAACTCAGGTAATGCCAAACGATCATTCATTCTTTTACCACTCGTTTGAACATGGAAATCTAATTGTTTGGCTCTCTTTAAAAGAGTATTCATTGTATTAAAATACCCATTTAGCAAAACACTTAAAAATTCTGATGCAGAATCTGCTGAATATAGTTCGGTATGAATACCTTTACCTGTTTCACCCCATAGAGAAATAGAACTTCTCGCACCTGTTTGTGTTTTGGGGTTAAAAATACTATCTGTCAAAGGTTCATATTGTAGTGCTTTTTCATCAGTTGCAATTTGTTCTTTAATATTTTTTAAACTAGTTTCAAGAGTTTCAAGTTCTTTGATATTCAGATTTGTCCTACCTTTTTCTTGTTTTCTCTGATTGGAAGCTTTAATCTCATTGATCTTTTCGATAAGACTGTTCTTTTGAATGATCTTTTTCTCAAAGACAGGTAAAACTGATTT
>Ga0194118_10004338_pt1 | contig 15587 bp, 17 predicted proteins | sample TA2MahsurfametaG_2_FD_148662 | JGI IMG/M metagenome (GOLD analysis project Ga0194118, IMG submission 148662) | Freshwater microbial communities from Lake Tanganyika, Tanzania - TA2015013 Mahale N5 surface | ecosystem: Environmental > Aquatic > Freshwater > Lake | place: Tanzania: Lake...
TCATTATCACAGAAGATATCGATGTACAAAAGGATATGGAAATTTTAACAAAAACAGATGCATATGCTTTCTATTATCGCTTAGGAAAAAATATCAATAGCTGCTACATGACTAAACTTTTTGATCATCCTCTTCCAGAATGGACAGATTTAGGAAATGACGTACTCGCATGGCAGTTTGAAAAAGGGCATGGTGACTGGGCGTATCCAAACTCTGTAGACTTTACGCTTTTTAGAAAAAAAGATCTTAAAAAAGCATTTGAAACACTCAATTACTCATATCCAAATCAGTTAGAGGGAAATTGGGCAAATATTGCTGATCTAGATAGAATGGGCCTTTGCCATACACATTCGAAAATGATCAACATCCCTATGAATGTCGTAAGTCACGTGGATGCAGTTCATGAAAAATCGTTCACTATCGAGGAATTAAATGAAATGTTTTCTGAAGGGCTCAAAATTGATATCCATGCGTTGATCAATTTTGAAAACAAATCCCCGCACATTTCTCACACTCCCTCGTTTGTTAAAAGATGATAGATAGAGAAGCTGGCTTTTTTTAAAAGCTAGCTTCTTTTCTTAAGGATAAAAAGTCTCTACTAAATCTTGAAGAACGTAAATTTCGTCATTTTGACGTTTGCCTTGAGTATTTTTTGCCTAATCAGAAAAATTTCCTCATCAATTTGTTCTTTTTTTGCTTCATAATCATTCAAATTCCGCACTTCTGCAAAAGGAAATGTTTGCGGTTGAATATTCATTTTATCTATTAAATATTCAGACAAAACAACATCATCATTATGAGTTGCTTTTTGTTCTAAAATTTCTTTACTTTTCTTTGTTACTTGTTCCACTACATCAGAAGAAAATAGCATTCCAAAACCACCCACCCAGAATCTATTTGTCTTACCAGATTCATCTCTATAAATAGGTCCTTTAAAAACATTTTTTTGTGGTATGGTTTTGAGATATTCAAGAAGATGAGGAAAAATAATAAAAGAAGAAAGATTTGTTCTAAAAACAAAATCAAATTCTGATTTTATCCGAGGAAGAAGTGCTTCAAAAGAAAAAAGAGTTTTACGTAATATTCCAGGTATCATCCCTTCTGTTTGCTTAGAATATATCACATCATCAACTATCTTAACTTTGCCACGCAAACGTGGATCAGATTTGATAAAATAGCACTCCACATTTTCTTTTTGTTTATGCATATACATTCTCCAAATCTCTTCTTCTTTTTGATAATGCGGTAGATTGTCAGATGAGATAATAATAACAAGAACTTTTGGAGTATCTCCTTGCTTATAAATAGGCGTAGAAAAACAAGGAAAAATCAAAACAGAAAAAAGAATAACTAAAAAAACAACATTCACAAGACACCTAAAAATTTAGAGCTTGCTAACAAACTAGCAAGCTCTAAATTTTTGATCAAAAAAGATCTTCAATTTCTAAATATTGGTCTAAAATGCCGTTCACTATAGATAAAACAAAGTGATCCGTATCGAATTTTTTTGCTTCTTCTGACTGTAAAAATAGAGAAATACTTTCCAAATAGTTTGCATATTCTTCTTCCGTGATATTAGAAAGATACACATACAACTCTTCATAATTTTTGAATCTTCTGCTGTCGATAAAACAATTTTGAGGTATTTCCTCTTCTACTGTTGGTGATCCTAAATATATCGGAACAACTCCTGCTTCAAAACAATCAAAAATTTTCTCTGTAATATATCCAGGAACGTCTTTTGTATTTTCAAAGGCAAAAGAAAATTTGTACTGTTTGAGAACCTCTTTTTTATTTTCTGGTGCTCCCAGGTATGTTGGATAGAGTGTTTTCGACCATCCTGTTCCATAAAAATCTAAATCTTTGGGGTGGTTTTTCTGAAAAAAACGGACCAATTTTTCTCTTTCTGAATACAATTCCCCTTTGTATTGCGAAGTTTTATTCCCAAAAAAACAGCAAGCAAACTTTCTCTCTTCAAATGGTATCAGATTTTTATCCATAGGGCGCATCGATGGATAGCGATATTTGATAAATTTTACTCCATCAACCAGTCGATCATCAAAAGTAAAAATTTTATGGAAAAGCTCGTAGTTATGAGGGTTGTACATTGTTGGAAAAACGCTTGGAGGCTCAAACATAATATTCATTCTCTGCTCAAGTTTTACTTTTTTTAACTCTTTTTCAGGTACAGCTTGAAACAGATAATCTACAAACAAAAGTTTGTCACAATCCTCTATTTCAAATCGTGGTTTTTGCTCTCCTTTGACATTAATTCCTTCTCTCTTCAAAGTTCTTCCAATCTTAGCCCACACTGAAAGGTCTTGCCAAACAACTTCGCTTTTATCTGAAAAATTGATTTTATAAGAACGATCTACATAATGAATATCTTTTGCTAAAACTATGCACGAAATACTCATCATAATGAATAAAAGCTTTCCTTTTTGCATCCTATTTTGGTCCTTATTGTTTGACGTTTTTTTGATTTAAGCGCTATAAGACAGGTTATGCTACCTGTAATCGTTTCGTATTATACTAAAAACAGTTTGTATGAAAAGCAAGTGAGGGATCTTTTAGCTTCTTGCGATGAGCTTTGTCTCGAATATGACATTGAAGCTATTGATTCATTTGGCTCTTGGAATAAAAATTGCTGTTTTAAACCTGCTTTCATCTTAAAAAAAATGCTCGAGCATCGCCGTCCTATTGTGTGGACCGATGCCGACAGTGTGATTGTAAAAACACCAAAACTTTTTAAAACACTTGATAGTGATTTTGCGCTGCATGTTCGTGAATATTTACCTCAAGATGATTTTTCAAAAGTACTGAGCGGAACACTCTTTATCAATTACTCAACAAGAGCAAAAATTTTTGTGAAACTTTGGCTTTTAGAATCACTAAAAAGCTCAACTGATCAAGAAGCTCTTCGCGATACCATCATCAAGTATCCAAATATTGCAAACATTTTCCATCTACCTTCTTCGTATTGCCACATTTTTGATAAACAAGAAGATCAAGACGCTGTTTTTGTCCACTACCAAGCATCTCGCGCGCAACGGGAAATCGAAAAAGGAAATTGGCTTTTGGACGCCTTTCTTAGTGAACTAGAAGGTGAAGAGTTCAAAACATTTCGAAGATCAGAAAAAGAGGATGTCTAATTCTCTTTTTTTTGCCCTATATTGAATGATTTTCTTTTTTTTGAATAAAGAGGTGGAAAAGAGAAATCGTTGTTTTTAGCGCATTTAAAACGGTTTTGAAATTTTTTAAAAAACGAGCTCTGTCAGCATAGTTTTTTCATACGCCTCTTTTACGATTTTTTTATTTTCCATTTTCATCTCCACCAAAGGCAATCTAACAACTGGTAAACATTTTTGCATAACGCTTAAAAGCTCTTTGATTCCTACGGGATTGATTTCTTTAAACACCGCTTCGAATATATTTTCGAAATTTTTTTGTATCTTCTCTGAAGAATCGACCACCATTTTTTTCCATAAAAAGGGAAAAGCGTTTGCTAAAACTGAAATGGATCCAACCGCACCTAGATTTAGCGCTTCTACAGTAATGGTATCAATACCGGCGTAAATGTTTGCATCAGGTTTTTTTTCAAGCAGCAATCTTATCGAGTCTAAAGATGCTGCATCTTTTAGCGCTATGATGTTTGGAATTTCTAAAATGGAAACAAGTGTATTTACTTGCAGTAGTTTTCCTGTTCTTCCTGGGTGATAGTAGGCAATCATCGGTAGATCTGCTTCTTTTGCGACACTTTTAAAATGTTGCAAACATCCTTCATCACTTGGAATGTTGTAATAAGGAACAATCACTAAAGCAAAATCAGCGCCCAACTCTTTTGCGAGTTTGGTTTTTTCAATCGTAGTTTTTGTTGAATTTGTTCCTGTTCCTACAACAAGTGGAATTTGATTTTTGAGCACATCTTTTGCTGTTTTTACAAGACAGATGAATTCTTCTTGATCAAGTGTCGGCGACTCACCTGTTGTTCCTTGTATCAAAATTGCATCAGAGCCCTCTTCTAGATGCCACTCTAGCAATTCACAAAAGGCTTTGTAGTCAACTGCACCGTCTTTTGTAAACGGAGTCACTAACGCAGGAATGCTTTTCAAGAAAATCTCTCCACTCTTTTATTTCTGAGAGATATTGTGTAACATATCTTCGAAAAAAAGTATAACGATCTAATGGAGGAGTTTTTTTGATCAAAAAAATCTCTTCTTCTTTTTTGGTTAAAAACAGATCTTCGCTTGTCAAACACATCGTTTGGATGTTTTTAAGCATCTCTTCAAGCTCACTTGAAAAAGAAATTTTCACTGAAAGAAGCCAATGATTTTTTTCTGTTTCTATTAAAATATTTTCTTCACAAAAAGAAAAGATCGTTTGACTTTGAAAAATAAGCGATTGGCTAACTTGTATATACTCTTGATAACACATGAGCATGATTATATCATAATTGCTCTATTGCGTCGCCCCATCTTGTTTTTTTTAATTCAGAAAATTGATCGCATTTTCTTTTTGTGAAGATTTTTTTATTAAACCCTTCATTTGAACATAGAGGTATTGTTACCATTCTTGCCTTCGCATCTACTTTATCTACGATTCTTCCGTGCGGACGCTGCGGCTCATTTTTTGTAACAACTAAATAACAAAATTTTTCATCTTCGTAATTCAAAGATCCCTCTTTGATTTGGCGATGCATTAAACTTCTTTGTACACGCACAGAAAAATGGCACCAAGATGATTCTAGAGGGCAATTTTTTTCATGAGGACATGGTGCTGCAATAAATCCACCAAGATCTATCAAATGTTTTCTATAATTCAATACCCTTTGGAAACCCTCTTTCGATCCCGGCTCCACAATGATTAGCGCGCTTTTTGTTTTTGAAAAAACTTTTGATAAAATTTGATAGCATTCTTCTATTGGCAATTCATTCAACATGTAAGAAAATAAAAAAAGATCAAATTGTTTTTCAAATTTATGATCGCGCACATCTTCGTAAATCCAATCGCCATCTGATCCAAAACCTCGATCTTTTTCTAAAAATGTGATTTTTTCAACACTAGGCAACACTTTTTTAAAAACATCTTTTGAAAGGCCTGGACCTGCGCCAACATCCATTACTGTTATGGGTAAATCTACCACTCTTTTTTTTACTTCCGAAAGAACTTGCTCTAATACTTTCAGTGTCGCAGGCGCCCTGTAGTGAAGATATGCAGCTCTATGGACATCTTCTGTCATGAACTCTTCTCGTTCTTCTCTGTAGCGATATTTCAATTCTAAAAACGCCTCTTTAAGCTCATCTAAAGTATATTTTTTCAAACAATGCTCCAATCTACTGGTTCTTTATTGTGCATTTTTAAAAATGCATTTGCTTTGGAAAAATGGGCGCAGCCCTTGAATTTTGTGAATGAAAACGGTGATGGGTGTGCAGCTTTCAACACGAGATGGTGATCGTTATTCTTTGAAGATATTGCGCTATATTTTTGTTTAGCACTTTCTCCCCAAAGCAAAAAAACCAATGGATCATTTTTTGTTAAAAGTTTTTTTACCACTTCATCTGTAAATATTTCCCAACCTTTTCCATAGTGAGATTTTGGTTTAGATTTTTGCACTGTAAGTGTTGCATTTAAGAGTAAAACACCCTGTTTTGCCCAACAGGTCAAATCTCCATGTTTTGGAAAATGTATACCGACATCTTCGACAAGTTCTTTGTAGATATTTTTTAATGAAGGGGGAATTTTTTCACTTTTTTCTACACTAAAAGCTAAGCCGTTGGCTTGATTTTCTCCGTGGTATGGATCTTGCCCAATAATCACCACTTTAACTTTTTCATATTCACAAGAACTGAATGCAGAAAAAATTTTTTCTTCTGGGGGAAAAAACCCTTCACCTGCATTTTTTTCCTTAAGCAAAAACGTGCTCAAAGATTGCATGTAGGGCTTTTTTCTCTCCTCTTCTAAAAATTCTTTCCAGCTGTTATTTGAAATCATTTTGATGACGATTACTTTGATCTAAAGGGATCCATTTTTATCCCCTTTTCATGGAAAATCTGGGTGAGAGGATTTGAACCTCCGACCCCAAGCCCCCCAGGCTTGTGCGCTAAACCAAGCTGCGCTACACCCAGATTAGGCCATCTATCATGCGATGACGATTGATTTCGCGTCAAGTGCATTCAAAGAAGATCTCTTATCCTTTTTTTGTGTAACGTTACACTTTTTTTTGATGCCCTCCCCTCTTTTTGAGCTGTGGAAAACCTTGTTTAAATAGTGTTCATTTTTTGGAGAAAAAATTGTTGAAAACTCCCCTCTGTTGATAAATGTCGACTTTTGAACTCGTTTTTAACAAGTTGTCTACATATCTTCTTATCTATGAAAAAACCCTATGTTTTCAACATTTCCACAACGACAGAAGAAGAAGATAACTACCCTAAATATATATTTCTTCTAAAAAGAGGATTGTGGAAAATGAGTTTATAAATGGAGGTCTCTTGTCTTCTCTTGAACTGCTTCCTAAGCAATTTTTTTCGTTTTTAGATACTGAATGCAAAGAGCTTTTTGCAAAAGATCAACCAGTTTTTCATGCACTTTACGCTTTAAAAGCTCGAACATGGAAAAACAAGATCTCAACAACAATTCCACATACAGTTGCGATTTTGAATATTGAAAGTGTCGAAATCGAAGAAGGTGTGATTATCGATCCATTTGCATGCATTGAAGGGCCTTGTTACATAGGTAAAAATTGCCACATAGGCCATGCAGCTTACATTCGACCTTTTAGTTATTTATCACATAACTGCTCTATTGGACACTCAGCAGAAATCAAAGCTTCGATTCTTTTTCCTTTTGCTAAAGCTACACATCTTTGTTTTGTAGGCGACTCCATTTTAGGAGCGCATGTGAATTTAGGAGCTGGAACGAAATGTGCAAATTTACGATTTGATGATCGTGAAGTTGAATTGACATTTAGAGAAAAAAAATATGCAACAGGTTTAAGGAAATTTGGATCGATTCTTTCTGATTATGCAAAAACAGGTTGCAATGTAGTGTTGAATCCAGGAACTGTTATAGAAAAACATGAAATGGTTTTTAACAAAAATTCGATCTTGTCAAAAGTTGCAGCAAAATAATTTCGTTTGTATGATCTCTTTTTTTTAAAGAGCTGGCGCATGGAAAAAAATCTACGAGAAATTAAAGAAAAATTTGAAGAAGATCTTACAAAAAGTGTTGAAGAGTTAAAAGCACCACCTCTTTTGTCAGAAGCTCTTCATTACGCTTTTGATGGCGGTGCAAAGCGTGTTCGCCCTCTCGTCGTGTTTTGTGTCGCTGAAGCTTTAAAAAACGATCTAGAGGTCACTAAAGCGGCTTTATCGACAGAATACTTTCACACAGCTTCTTTAATAGCAGATGACATGCCATGCATGGATAACGATTCTTACAGAAGAGATCGCTACACTCTTCACAAAGCATACGGTGAAACTATAGCTTTGCTTACAAGTTATGGAATGATCACAGAAGGCTTTCGAAAAATCTATGAAGCGATAGAGGATTTAAAAAAGGCGAAAAAGCCATTTTCCTTAAATGCGGAGAAAGTGGGTTTTTTAGCCCTAGAATGCGCTACTAGATGTTCAGGCTATCTCGGGGCGGTTAGTGGACAGTTTTTTGATCTAGCGCCTCCTAAACGCGATTTTGAGACAGCCAAAACAATCATCGATCTTAAAACAACAACTCTTTTTGAAGCTGCATTCTTTTTTGGCTGGATTTTTGGCGGTGGATCTTTAGAAAAAACAGATAAAGTGAAGGAATTGTCACACCATTTTGGTCTAGCTTTTCAAATAGGAGATGACATCAAAGATTTCGAGCAAGATAGACAAAAAAAAGGAAGCTTAAACTCAGCGGTGCTTCTAGGAATAGAAAAGGCCACTTCCCTTTTTCAAGGTGAAATGGCCCAGTTTTATGAAAAATCAGAATCTTTAGGGATTTTATCCAAAAAGATTCAACAGATCGGAGAGCTTTTAGAAAAAAGCGTACCTTTACTCACCTGCTAAGATTGGATCTTCTTCTAATTCAGCTTCTTCTTTTAAGGGAAGAGCACTATCATAACGCTCACGCTGCTTTTCTAAAATCAGCTTTTCAATCTCATCTGCAAGTTCTTTTTTCTGTTTAAGCTCAACGCGCGCTTGTTCTTTTCCTTGGAAACGAACACCTTTAAAGCTAAGCCAAGTCCCTTTTCTTTCAATGATTCCTAAATCAACTCCCATATCAATGATGGATCCAGTGCGTGAAATTCCTTCATTGAACAAGATATCAAATTCAGCTGTGCGGAAAGGAGGCGCCATTTTGTTTTTCACAACTTTGACTTTTACTCGGTTCCCTACTTCGACGTTATCAGAGCCTTTGATGCTAGATACTCGGCGGATCTCAAGACGGATCGAAGCGTAAAATTTGAGCGCTCTACCTCCTGTGGTAGTCTCAGGGTTGCCAAACATCACACCCACTTTTTCGCGGATCTGGTTGATGAAGATCGCTGCTGTATTGCTTTTTGCTAGAGTTGATGTAAGCTTTCTTAAAGCTTGAGACATAAGGCGCGCTTGAAGACCGACGTGTGTATCGCCGATTTCACCTTCTAACTCGTTTTTTGGTACTAAAGCAGCAACAGAATCGACAATGATCACATCAACTGCATTAGATCTAGCAAGCATTTCAGCGATATTTAATGCATCTTCTCCAGAATCTGGCTGAGAAATGAGAAGCTCATCAAGGTTGACTCCAATTTTAGCAGCATAAGCTGGATCAAGAGCGTGCTCAGCATCAATATAAGCAGCTACGCCACCCATTTTTTGGCAATTAGCCACGATGTGGGTAGCAAGTGTTGATTTACCAGAAGACTCTGGTCCATAAACTTCAATAATACGGCCTCTAGGAACCCCATTGATTCCTAAAGCTGCGTCGAGAGCGATCGATCCAGTTGGTATCACACTAACAACTCTTGAAGAGCTGTGCTTGCCAAGCGTCATGATCGAACCTTCGCCAAATTGTTTTTCAATATGTGCTACTGCTGCTGCAATAGCCTTTTTTTTATCAGGATTTGACATAGAAGACTCCTTGTATTATGTTCCAGAATAACAAAAAAAGTTCAGATGTGTCTATGCTTTTTCTTGCAGCAGATGTCGGCGGAACAAAGACTCTTATAGGATTGTATCACAATATGCAGTGCATAAGAGAAGAGCGTTATCTCAATAAAGATTACCAAAACCTAGAAGAAATAATTAAAAAATTTTTACAAAATGAAAAAATAGAAAAGGCTTGCTTAGCAGTAGCAGGTCCTATTATTGATCAAGTTTGTAAAATGACCAATCTCTCTTGGGTGGTAAGCGCTAAAAATATAGAAGAAGAGTTTGGTATTAAAAAGGTTATGTTGATTAATGACATGGTCGCTCATGCATATGGAATTAATGAGTCTACAAAGACCTTTACCTTGCATCAAGGTAAGAAAAAAAACGGATCCAAAGCGCTTATTGCCGCAGGTACCGGCCTTGGTGAAGTTCCTATATTTTTTGATGGCTACTCTTATATACCGGTAGCTTCAGAAGGGGGGCATGTCGATTTTGCCCCAAGGGATGAATTGGAGATCGAGCTACTGCGCTATCTTAAAAAAGAGCATGAGCAAGTAAGCTATGAAACCGTTCTTTCAGGTATAGGTATGGTGAACTTATATCGCTTTTTAATAGAACAAAAAGGGTATCCCAAAGCCTCTTTTTCATTAGAAGAGGCTTCTGCTGAAAAGATTTGTGAACAAGCAAAAGAGTATGGATGCCCTACATGTAGAAAAGTTTTAAGCTGGTTTTGTTCTATTTATGGAGCAGAGACAGCCAACCTAACCTTAAAAGTGATGGCAACAGGAGGAGTCTATATAGGAGGCGGCATAGCCCCAAGAATTTTAGACGAATTACAAGAAGGTGGGTTTTTAGAAGCATTTTTTGCAAAAGAAGGGATGAAAGAGCTATTAAAAGAAATAAATATAGAAATTATTTTAAATTTAAATACAGCTCTAAACGGTTCATTCTGTTGTTGTTACAAAAAATAAAATAAAAATGTTTTTCAAAAAATAAATTTTATTTTATACGGAGGTCTAAGATAACCTATAAAACAACAATCAAAAACCAAATGAGGTAAAAAATGAATAGTGCGTTAACCAAAAGAATACCACTCGTCTTGACCTCTTTGCTCTGCTCAGCAAACGTATTTGCCGCAAGTAAAGACAAAGCTCAAGATCAAGGCTGCTGCCCAAAAGAAACTGAAGGCTGCTGCTCTATCGAGCTTGCTAACGGAAGAATGGGGTGTACTCTTCAACCAGATCGTCCATCTGTAGATCTATGCCATGGATTTGAGTTCAGCGCATCTGCTCTATACTGGAGACCATACGTAGAAGGAACAGAGTTTGCTTGGACAACTGTTGGTAATGATAATGACACCTATCCTTACAACGGTGAAGTTTTATCAGTTAAGTCAGATTTTGATTGGGGCTTCCAGGTTGGAATTGGCTACCTATTCTGCAACGATGGATGGAGAGGGGATTTAGATTTTACATTCCATCAAGGACATGGAAAGAAAAACTTCTCAGAAGAGTGGAATGAAGTAGTTACACCAACTACAGCTGTGTATTTTGATGACCAGTCAGATTTAGTTTATGACAGTGCTCAAGGAAAACTCAGCACAGATTACTACCGCTTAGCTCTTTCTTTAACTAGAGGAACTTTTGCAAGTAGACTTCTTGTGATCAATCCAGGTTTAGGATTAACAACAACATGGTTAGATATCTATCAGAAAAACAAATTCAGTTCAAATGCTGGTGATTCACATGATGTTTTAACTGAGAAAAAACGTTCAAAAACTTGGCAGATTGGACCTACCGGTTCTCTTGATACAAGACTTGCGTTTGGAGATTCTGGATTTAGCTTAACAGGAGAGTGGGATATGACTCTCGGATTCGGCAAAACAGAAATTTCACAAGATTGTTTCTGGTCTGCAGATCCTGAACAATATAGTTCATACATCACTAACGATGTTCTAAGATTTGCCCCAAGTGCACACGCTCTTCTTGGACTTCAGTATGACAGAGATTATTTTGATCATACACAACACTTAACAGTGATGTTTGGATTGGATACAAACGTAATGTGGTCAGGAAATAGAACAATTTCTTACGGCACAGTAAGCAATCAATCTTACGTATTCAACCTTCAAAACGATAACACATTCGCTTTGATTGGTTTGACAATGGCATTCAACTACCAGTTCTAATCTAGAGCTAAGGTTGAAAACGAGGGGTAGGGCTTAGGCTCTGCCCCTTTTTGTTTTCTAGAATATTCTAATAGCAGCAGCTTTCTTGTAAAACCGCTTCTACTTCTTGAAGAGATTGAGCTTTATTGATTTTTTCGCGCATAGACCTTGCAAAAGGCATCTCTTTTAAATACCAGCAGCCGACGCGGCGCATATCGAGTATAGCTCTTCTTTCTTCTTGGTATTCTTTGATAAAAGCAAAATGCTCTAAAAGCTTTTCTAAGATGAAAGAATCGGTTCTTTCGATGGGTTCTTGATTTGTTAAATAGCGCTCTACATCTTCAGCAAGCCAAGGCGCACCAAGAGTTCCTCTAGAGAGTAAAACACCATCGCAAGAGGTTTCATCAAAGATCTTTTTTGCACTTTCAGGGGTGAAAATGTCGCCATTACCGATAACCAGGATATTTTTAGCAGCTTTTTTAGCTCTAGCGACATAATCCCATTTCGCAGGTCCTCTATAGGCCTGCTCTCTTGTTCTTCCGTGGACAAAAATCGCTTTAGCGCCAGCTTGCTCTGCGATTTTGACAATCTCTTCGCAGTTGATGTTTTCATCATCCCAGCCGGCTCGGATTTTAACAGTGACGGGAATGGATACGGCAGAAACGATGTTAGAGAGAATTTCGCCGATTTTTTCAGGAGTTTTAAGTAAACCAGAGCCACTTCCATCTTTGACTACTTTATCCACAGGGCAGCCGCAGTTAAGATCTAGCACATCAAAACCTAGATCTTCGATGATTTTTGCAGAAGGAGCAGCAAGATTTGGCTTACTTCCGCAAAGCTGCGCACCGATAGGGGACATATCTTTTGTGTAATCGAGAATTCGGTACGTTCCTTTATCATGGCGCACGAGTGCATCCATTTTCACCATTTCACAAAAGATTAGACCTGGCCTGTAGGGTATGGTCATTCTTCTGAAGGGCAAATCTGAGCAGCCCGCAAGAGGAGAGTAGATGATGTTTGTACGTAAGGTTAATTTACCCAGTGAAAGAGGACGGATATACATCGTTGACAAAACTTTTCTATAAATTGAAGAGCAAAGAACCCAAGCATTGGGCTAAAATCCACCATACCACCTAATGGGGGGATGATTTTGCGAAAAATAGCCAGGTAAGGTTCAGTAAAAAATATTAAAAAATCAGCAAAGCGGTATGATCTCAGGTTTGGAAACCAAGAGAGGCCGATACGGGCAAAAAGCATCACCGTATAGGTTTGAAAGATCCAGTGTACAACAAGATGTAAGGGATATACAATAGTCATGATATGGATATTCTAGCGATTCGGGCAGAAAAAGAATACGTCAAATTTGTTTTGATGGAATTTCATCGAAAAAAGATCCGTCTAGTTTCGATGAAAGAGTGTAAAAAAGATTTGATCGATATCGATGCTAAAAAAGCCTATATAGCTTCAGCGTTGAGCCCTGAAGATGTTTTGGTTCGAAAGATTGATTTGCCTTTAAAAAGCCGGCAGGCGATAAAAAAAGCGCTCCCATTCCAAATTGAGTCATTAATCCCTGAAGAAGCTAAGGTGATAACAAAGCTTTTACCTAAAAAAACTTCAACAGAGGTGCATTTATATGCTTTCAGAGAGACAAAGGTAAAAAAGCATCTTCTAGAGATGCAACAGATGGGTTTTGATCCTATTTTTGTCACCTCGATCCCTTTAGCTCTAGAGCAGTTTGCTAAACAATTTCTTCCGAAAAAAGAGCGGCTGATTGTCATGCATTTTGGCTGGCAAGAGTCTTATTACATCGATATTAAAGAGCAAACATCAAGAGTTGTTAGATTCGGTTTTAAAGATCTTTTAGATGCTGTAGAAATAAAGTACTTGAAAACTGATAACCTTAGCGCGACTCAATTATTAAGCCTAGTTCCTGAAATGGTTGCAAGTCGCTTAGCTAAAGAACATGAGCGTGTTCTTGATGCTCTAAAGAAAAATAGTGATACAGAAGTGTTTTCCATAGCATACACAGGGCATAAAGAAGCAGCTAGGGCTCTTTTACAAAAAGATATTGAAGAAGTAGATATTGTTTCTCATCTAGAGTTTGATGAGGAAATGATCGCTTCGTATGCAGTAGAAATAGGTATTGCGCTAGCAACAGAGACGAGTTTGCAGTTTCGTCAAAATTCAAAAAGAGCAAAAAAAGAGCTCAAAAGAGCCTTATACCAAGTAATGCTGGCAGCCTCTTTTACCTTTTTCACCCTTTTTTCCTTTGTGCATCATGAATATATCCAAGAAAAGAAAGAAATCGGTAAACTTTATCAAGATGTAAGCTTTTCACAACAAATGAATTTGGATCAGATAAAAAAAGAGTATGTGAAAAGAAAACAAGAAGCGGCGCGCGTTTTGAAAGGGGAAACTGTTAGCAAAATACTTCGAGAAAATGGGCAAGAAAAGATCCGAAAAATTGAGTATATAGAAGGGAGAGTTTCTATTGAAAAATAAACTTTTATCCATCTTCAGTTTGTTTTTGCTCGCTTCACTTACAGCTACAATTTTTTATTATAGAGAATTTAAACGTCTTGGGTGTGAAAAGAAAGAGTTAACAAGGCTTAAGTCAGAAAAAATCGTTCTAGAGGACAAGGAAAAAGAGCATGCTTTATTTTTAAAAAAGTTTTCGCAAATTGAAGAGAATTTTTTAGAAAAGCATTTACAAACTCTTACACTGCTAGAAAAAGAAAAACTTGCTCTAGATGAACTTTTTACTCAGCCGAGTTGGAGAAGCTATTTACCACTCAAAGAAAGAGCTCTTTTTTTAGAAGCTAACCAAATTCTTTTAGTCAAAAGTGAAGAGCATCAATTTTCAAAGTATGTAGAGCGTCACTACAAGCTTAGTAAACCTGTAGAGGTTTGTATGTCGGATGTGCAAAAAATTCTTGATGTGATTGAAAAAGAAAAAATAGATGCCCCACAACTACAGATCAAAAAGTGGGTATTAGAAAAAAAACAAGAGGGTTTGTACTCTCTTGATATGGAAATAATAGAGCGTATTGGTCATGGATAAAGCGAAAACATTTCTCTTAGCATCCCTTTTTTTAGTCGGGTGCACAGCAAAACAGCAGCACAATCTCTCAAGCGTTCAACTAGTTGATCGCAACGGAATGAATGAAACAATCAGCGCTCAAGAGAAATTGGATAGCTTTGCTAAAATCAGTTACGAAAACCCTCAGCCTTATCAAAAAGTTGTGCGCGTTTACAAAAAAGATCAAGAGGGAAAAGTCAAGGCTAGGGCAACAACGTATCACGAAAACGGTCAGATCTACCAATATTTAGAAACAGTGAGTGGTAGAGCTAATGGTGTATACAAAGAGTGGTACTCTAACGGCAAGCTGCGCATGCAAGCATACGTCATAGAGGGATTGGGGGATTTAACTGAAGATGCGCAGTCTACTTGGGTTTTTGATAAAGATTGCTACGTTTTTGATCGCGATGGAAGTAAAATAGCAGAGATTTATTACCAAAAAGGATCTCTTGAAGGAACTTCCAAATACTACCATCCTAATGGGGCGCTTTCAAAGACGATCCCTTACAAAAAAGATCAAATTCACGGTGATCTAAAATTGTTTAAAGAAGATGGACAGCTGATTGCTAAAACTTCATATGTTGATGGTCTAAAACATGGCATAAGCTACCACGAAAAAGATCAAGATACTGCTTTTAAAGAAGAGGTGTATCAAAAAGGGTATCTTCTCGAAGGTAAATATTACAACTATCAAGATGAAATCATCGCAGAGATTGTAAAAGGATATGGAAAAAAAGCGGTATTTGCTGAGGGTAGTTTAAAAAGCATGCATGAGTACAAACAAGGTATCATGGAGGGTGAAATGCTTTTTTTCAGAGAAGATGGCTCTTTAGAAAGTAAACACTGCTTGCATCACGGTAAAAAAGAAGGACAAGAGATTGTTTACCATCCCTTCAGCTCTGAGCCTATGTTATCTGTGATGTGGCTAAACGATGAAATTCACGGCACAGTCAGAACATGGTATCAAAATGGAAGGCTAGAAAGTGAACGTGAGATGAGCCACAACAAAAAGCAAGGGATGGGTTTAGCTTGGTATGAAGATGGCTCTCTTATGCTTGTAGAAGATTATGAAAACGATCTTCTTATTTCCGGTAAGTATCTCAAAAAAGGGCAAGATGAACCTACTTCAAGAGTGATTGGAGGAAATGGGATCGCAACACTTTTCAATGCATCAGGAGAATTTTTGCGCAAGGTAGAGTATCGAAAAGGAAAACCTACAGAATAAGCA
>Ga0194118_10004364_pt1 | contig 15521 bp, 19 predicted proteins | sample TA2MahsurfametaG_2_FD_148662 | JGI IMG/M metagenome (GOLD analysis project Ga0194118, IMG submission 148662) | Freshwater microbial communities from Lake Tanganyika, Tanzania - TA2015013 Mahale N5 surface | ecosystem: Environmental > Aquatic > Freshwater > Lake | place: Tanzania: Lake...
GCAGCTGCGCAAGCCTAGAAACAGAACTCGATGCGTGGCGTTCAGCCACGCTCTCTGATCGCGCCATCAACCGCAATCCGTTCAATCAATGAGGCGAGACCATTGCTGAAGAAGCGATATCCACCGATCCCTAATGGAAAACCCAGAAACAGTCAGAACCTACTGCTTTATCATTCTGATAGATCACATTAATACTGTACAATAAAGACAATTGATCGGTTTGGATTGAAGCGCCCAAGTCGACGCCGCTGGACTGACGGTGATCTAAAAAAAGCAGTTGAAGCATCGAGATCGATCCGGCAAGTATTGATCGTTCTCGGCTTAAAGCCAGCAGGGGGAAACTATGCTCAAATCTCGGCAGCTATTGCCGAACAGGGTCTACCGACTGGTCATTTCAGCGGTCGACGCTGGAACCATGGCCGAACATTTGGGCCAAGACAGCCGATCGAGGCTCTCTTGGCATCAACAACGGTCAGTAGTTACCGCTTGAAACATCGCCTGATCAAAGAAGGCATCTTTCAACCCATCTGTTCAAGTTGCAGGCGAACAACCTGGATGGGTGGCCCCATCCCCCTTGAACTCGACCACATTGACGGGTGTCGCAGCAACAATCAACTCCAGAATCTGCGACTTCTCTGCCCCAATTGCCACGCCCTGACACCCACCTATCGGTCCAAGCGACGCATAGGCTTGACTCCATCCATGCGCCCGTAGCCCAACTGGCAGAGGCAGGTCACTTAAAATGACTCCAGTGCGGGTTCGAATCCCGCCGGGCGCACTTTTAGCCGCACTCAAGACCACACAGCCCCCCATCCCCCATAAACTTCTTCAGCACAGCATCGCACTCCGTGCCCGGTTTCCTCAGCCATCTGTCGACCGACACCCTGCTGGTGTTTGGCCTGTACGCCGCTCTGGGCGGTGCCTACCTGGTGGCGGTGCCACTGCTGCTCTACGCCTGGATGATCAAGCGCTGGACCACCATGGGCAAGCTCGAGCGCTTCGGGGTCTATGGCCTGGTGTTTCTGTTTTTTCCCGGGTTGATCCTGTTCGCCCCATTCATCAATCTGCGCATGGCCGGCCAGGGGCAGGTCTGAGCATGACCAAAGGACAGGCCCTGCTGATCGGCCTGGCGGTGCTGGGGCTTGGGGCTGCGGGTTATGGCGTGTTTGCCGCCACGGGCTTCGAGGGCTTTTCGGCGGGGATCGCCGCCTCGGCGGTGCTGATGGTGGTGGTGCTGGTCTGGACCGGCAGTTACCTGTTTCGGGCGCTCACCGGCGGCATGACCTACATGCAGCAGCGGCGTGACTACCGCGAGGCCTACGACGCCTACACCGACGCTGAACTTATGCGCCGGTTTGAGGCCCTCAGCCCCGACGAGCAGGCACGGCTGCTGGCTGAAACCGGAGCCGAATCTGCCACCGATGCCTCGATCCAGAACGACAGCGAATCCGACCCCATAGGCTCACAGGCATCTGAGCAGCAGGCGTGACGGCGATCCAGCAGCGTTTTGAGGCCCTGCGGCAGCAGCAGCGCTGCGCCCTGATGCCCTTCCTGATGGCAGGCGATCCCGATCTGGAGGTCACCTCCGCCAGCCTGCTGGCCCTGCAGCACGCCGGCGCCGACCTGATCGAACTGGGGATTCCCTACAGCGACCCCCTGGCCGATGGCCCGGTGATCCAGGCCGCCGCCAGCCGCGCCCTGGCCGCCGGCACCACGCCCGCCCGGGTGCTGGCGATGCTGAGCGGCCTCAAGGGCCAGCTCACCGTTCCGGTGGTGCTGTTCACTTACAGCAACCCCCTGCTCAACCGCGGCATGGAGGCCTTCTGCGCCGATGCCGCCGCCGCCGGCGCGGCCGGGCTGGTGGTGCCCGATCTACCGCTGGAGGAAGCGGAAAAGCTGAGCGCCATCGCCGCTGCCCAGGGGCTTGATCTGGTGCTGCTGGTGGCCCCCACCACGCCGCCCGCGCGCATGGCCCGCATCCACGGCGCCAGCCGCGGCTTCACTTATCTGGTAAGCGTCACGGGCGTCACCGGCATGCGCACGGCGCTCGAGAGCCGGGTCGAGCCGCTGGTGCAGCAACTCAAGGCCGCCGGCCCCACTCCCGTGGCTGTAGGTTTTGGCATCTCGGGCCCCGAGCAGGCGCGCCAGGTGCGGGGTTGGGGGGCCGATGGCGCCATCGTGGGCAGCGCCCTGGTCAAGGTGATGGCCGCCGCCCATGGGGCCGGCGAGCCGGTGGCGGCAGCCGCAGGCCAGTTCTGCCAGGAGCTGCGCGCGGGGCTCGATCAACCATGAGCCAGACCAGAGCGGTGGCATTCCTTGCTCTTCTCTGAGGCCTGCGAGCGCAACAAGCAGTCCATCGCCGCCGAGCTGGAGCGATGGCTGCCGCGGCCGGCGCTGGCGCTCGAAGTGGGTTCGGGCAGCGGCCAGCATGCCGTGCATGTCACCCGCACGCTGAGCCAGCTGAGATGGCTGCCCAGCGAGCGACCCGAAGCGCTCGCCGGCCTGCAGCAACGCATTGATCTGGAGGGCCGCAGCCAACTGGCGGCCGGCAGCAGCCTGGCCGATGCCGTCGCGCTCGATGTCACCGACACCGGCTGGCCGACCGGCCCCTTTGACGCCGTGTTCAGCGCCAACACGGCCCACATCATGCCGGCGGCGGCGTTGCCGCACCTGCTCACCGGAGCCGCCTCAGTGCTGCGCCCGGGCGGGCTGCTGCTGCTCTACGGGCCCTTCAGCGACTGCGGCCGCCACAGCGCCCCCAGCAACGCAGCCTTTGACGCGCACCTGCGCAGCCTCGATGCCGCCATGGGTGTGCGCGATGCCGACTGGATCGTGGCGCTGGGCCAGAGCGCAGGCCTTGCCTCGGTGGCCGATGTGGCCATGCCCGCCAACAACCGGCTGCTGGTGTTGGCGCGCCGTTAACGCACCACATCGAGACAGCGGGCCGCCTGGTAGTCGCTGCTGAGTGTGACCAGCTGCTCGCCCACATCAGCGACGGCGTCCACCTTGGTGGCCACCTTCTCCGAATAGTTGAGATAGGCCGCGGGGTCGGTGCTGCGCAGCAGCTTGGCCTGCTCGGGGTTGAGCCGGGCCTGGCGCATGTCGCGGGTGGTGGTGTCGAGACGGCTCTTGGTTTGTTGCAGCTGATCGCGCAGGGCGTTGCACTGGGCCAGCTGCTGCTCGTAGGCCAGGTGGGCCAGCAGCCAGCGCAGCCCCAGCACCACCGCCAGCACCCCCAGGGCCACGCCCCCCACCGCAAGGGCTTTGCGCTTGAGGCTCATGGGCTGTGGGGACGACAACGCAATGGAGCAGCAGAGGCACCAATCGTGCAGCGGTGGTTTGCGCTGTCAAGTTGGGCTGTCCAGGGAGCTGACGATCAGGCCCCTGCAAGCGCCGCATCGATCCCGCCCAACAGCCGCTGCAGGGCTTCAGCCAGCTCGGCCCCGTCGACCATGCCGGTGCTGAGGCGCAACACATGGCCGTCCAGGCCAAAGGCATCGCCACTGACCGTGGCCACCCGGTGCTGCGCGGCCAGCTGGCGCATGAGGCCGCGGGCGTCGAGGCCGCTGCGGGTCAGGCGCGCAGAGGCCGCGGGCTCCAGCGCCAGCAGGCCATAGAAGGCGCCATCGGGCTCGGCCAGCAGCCGCACGGGCAGGCCACTGCGGCCTGCTGCAGCCACCGCGTCGACCAGTTGCTGCTGCAAGGCGCCGAGCGCATCAACCCTGGGCCGGCACCAGTCGCTGCCAGCCGTCAGCGCCGCCACCGCGGCTCGCTGGGTGAGGCGCGGCGGGCTGATCAACACCGTGTCCTGCACCTGGGCGATGCCGGCCATCAGCGCCTCGGGCACCACCGCATAGCCCACGCGCCAGCCCGCCATGCCATAGGCCTTGGAAAGCGAGAACAGGCTCACGGTGTGGGCCGCCGCGCCGGGCAGCGACCCCGGGCTCCAGTGGGGCGTGGCGCCATGCACGAAGTGCTCGTAGGCCTCGTCGTGCAGATGAAACAGGCCGCGCTGGGCGCAGAGCCGGTTGATCGCCGCCAGCACCTCGGGCGGCTGCACCACGCCGCTGGGGTTGCCCGGCGACACGGTCACGATGGCGCGGGTGCGTGGCGTGACGGCCGCCGCCAACACCTCGGGGTCGAGCACCAGGCCTGCATCGACCGGTACCGCCACGCCGCCGGCCAGCTGCACGGCCATCACGTGGTTGAAGTAGTACGGCAGCGGCACAATCACCTGATCACCGGGATCGGTGATCACCTGGGCGATGGCGTTGAAGGCCATGTTGCTGCCGGCCGTGACCAGCAGCTGGGCGCCCTCCAGATCGAGCGGCCCGCCTCGACGCTCAGTGCTGCTGAGCTCTTGGCGAATCGCCGCCAGCAGCTCTGGGTCGCCGGCCATGGCGCCGTAGCGGTGCATCGCGGCGGCCTGGGCCTCCTCCGCCAGAGCCTCTTTGACAGCAGCGGCCACCCCAGGCGGCGGCCCCCAGCGCACCATGCCCTGGGCCAGCGACACACACCCCGGCGTGGCGCGCACCAGGGCGCTGATCTCGGGAATCACCGGCGTCAGCACCGCCTGCAAACGGCCGGCGGGCCCGGGCTCGGATCTGGGAAGATCGCTGCGCATCTGCAAACGCTGGCATGGCAAGCCGTTTCGTGCTCTGGGGCACCTACTGCGAGGACGTGCTCGAGAAGCGGGCTCCTTTTCGCGAAGAGCACCTGGCGCGGCTGCAGCAGCTCAAGGACGCCGGCACCCTGGTGACCCTGGGACCCACCACCGACCTGAGCCGGGTGTTCGGCATCTTTGAAGGGGACAGCGCCGAGGCCGTGGAAGCGCTGGTCAAAGCCGACGTCTACTGGCGCGAGGGGATCTGGACCAGCATCGAGATCCACCCCTGGACCCAGGCCTTCTAGGCCCGCGGCCAGCCGGCCTCTGCCTGTTGCCAGACATAGGCCGCCACCGCCTCGGGGCCGCCCTCACCCAGCACGGCCCCGTAGCCGCTCATTTGGCCCAGGCCTGCGGCTGCCACCCGGGCGATCGCCTCGGGGCTGGCCAGGCCCTGACGCTCCAGGGCCGCCAGCTTGAGCGTCTTGCCGCGGCGAATGATGTTGCCGCCGTTGACATGGCAGCCGGCGCAGTGCAAGTCAAACAGGGCGGCGCCATCGGCAGTCGCCAGGGCCGGCCGGGGCCACAGCACCAGCAGGGCCACCAGCAGCAACACCGCAACCCGCAGCAGACGCTGCAGCAGAGCAACCATGACACCCAGGCGTGAAGCGAGTCCAGTCTGGGGCTACGGGCGCTAGACAGGATCCCCGCCGATTGTTGGGTGGAGCGACCTGTGCCAGCTGGGATGCCTCCACCGGTGACGGTGCTGCACACGGCCGACTGGCAGATCGGCAAGCCCTACGGGCGCGTCAGCGACCCCGACAAGCGCAGCCGCCTGCGCCAGCTCCGTCTGGATGCGATCGCACGCATCGCCGAACTGGCCGCCAGCCGGGCCGCCAGCGCCGTGGTGGTGGCGGGCGATCTGTTTGATTCGCCCACCCCGGCCGCCAGCGAGGTGAGCGCAGTTTGCGCCGCGATTGGCGGCATCGGCTGCCCCACCCTGGTGATCCCCGGCAACCACGACCACGGCGGACCGGGCAGCATCTGGCAGAGCCCGCTGTTTGCCGAGGAGCAGGCGCGGCGCGCACCCCAGCTGCAGGTGCTGCAGCATCCCCAGCCGCTGGAGCTCGAGGCGCTGGTGGTGCTGCCCTGCGGCCTGCAGCAACGGCATGAAAGCCAGGACCCCTGCGCCTGGCTGGCGGCGCTTGATTGGGCCAGCATGCCGGCCGCCAAAGCGCGCCTGGTGCTGGCCCATGGCGGTGTGAGCGGCTTTGCCGGTAGCGATCTCGACGACGAGAACCCCAGCGGCCCGGTCAACCTGATCAACCTCAAGGCCCCCTGGCTGGGCGAGATCGATTACCTGGCCCTGGGCGACTGGCACGGCTGCAAGCAGGTGCACCCCAAGGCCTGGTACAGCGGCACGCCTGAACCCGATCGCTTTGCCCGCAGCGCTGAGTACCGCAGCGGCCAGGTGCTGGAGGTGCAGCTGCAACGGGGCCAGCCGCCCAAGGTCACCCCCCACGGCACGGGACAGTGCGGCTGGCATGACCTGCAGATGACCCTGAGCGGCGACGCCGATCTGCCCCGGCTGGAGCGCCAGATCGATCAGCTGCTGGCCGATCGGGTGGGGCTGGATCTGCTGCTGCTCGAGCTCGACGGATGCCTGAGCCTGCGTGCTCACCAGCAGCTCGAAGCCCTGCTGCAGCGCTGGGAGGCCCAGCTGCTGCGGCTGAAGCGTCGCGGCAGCGTGGGGATCAGTGCCGACGACCAGGAGCTGCAGGCCCTGGCCGATCTGGCCGAGGCTCCGCTGGTGGCAGCCGTGGTGCGGGATCTGCAGCAGCAGCTGGCCGCCGCCACCGAGCCCGCCCAGCGGGAGCTGCTGGCGGCGGCCCTGCTGGAGCTGCACCGAAGCGTGCAGACCCCATGCGCCTGATCGCGGCCCGGCTGGAGCGGGTGCGGCAGCACCGGTTGCTGGAGCTGCGCTTCGACGCGGGGTTCACCCTGATCGCCGGCGCCAACGAAACCGGCAAGAGCACGGTGGTCGAAGCCCTGCACAAGGCCCTGTTCCTCAAGGCCACAGCCACGGGGCGGGGGGTTGAGGAGCTGCGCTCGCTCACCCATGGCGGGTTGCCCGAGGTGGAACTGCGCTTTGCGGCGGCCGGTGGCGAATGGCTGCTGCGCAAACGCTTTGCCGGCAGCGGCGGCACCTGCCAGCTCAGCTCAGCCGAGGGCGGCACGCTGCTGGGCCAGGCCGCCGAAACCCAGCTGGCGGCGCTGCTGCAGGTGAGTGGCCCGGTCGAGGGCCGGCGCATCGCCCAGCTGCCGCTGCGCTGGGCCCACCTGTGGGTGCGCCAGGGCGAAGCCGGCAGCGATCCGCTGGCCAGCGGTGGCGAGGCCTACGACCTGCCAGCCCTTGTGCAGCAGCTGCAGCAGCGCGGCGCCAGCGATGCCGCCCTGAGCGCCACGGCGGCGGCGCTCGAATCACCGCACGATCGCCAGGTGCAGCAGCAGCTGCAGCAGCAACGGGAGCTGCAGCTCACGGCCACCGGCAAGGTGCGCGCCGGCTCACCCCTGGCCCAGGCGCAGCAACGGGAAAGCGAGGCCCGCACCGCCCTGAGCCTGGGCGAGCAGCGGCTGCAGCAGCAATGGGAGCTGCAGCTCACGGCCACCGGCAAGGTGCGCGCCGGCTCACCCCTGGCCCAGGCGCAGCAACGGGAAAGCGAGGCCCGCACCGCCCTGAGCCTGGGCGAGCAGCGGCTGGCCGAACTTGAGGCAGCGATGGAGGAGCTGCGCCAGATCGGGCTTCGCCTGGCGGCCATCGACGAGCAGGAGCGGCCCGCCCTGCTGCACCAGGGCCAGCTGCGCAATCAGATCCAGTTGCTGCAGGCCGAGCACGAGCCGCTGCAGCAACGCCAGCAGCAACTGCAGGCCGCTGTGCAGCAGCTGCAGGGACTGCAGCTGCAACGGCAGGCCGATCAACAGCAGCTGCAGCAGATTGAGCAGCTGCTCAGCCAGCAGCAAAACCAGCAGCAGCAGCTCAGCACGGGGCTGCTGACGCTGCAGCAGCAGGGCGCCAGCCTGGAGCAGCAGCAGCAGCGCCTGCTGGTGCGCCAAGAGATCGTGGGGGCGCAGCGCGATCTGGCGGCGCTGGCCCGCGAAGAACAGCAGCTGCGCAGCCACAAGAGCCAGTTCGATGCCCTGCAGCAGCAGGCCCAGGGGATCAAGCAGCAGCTGGACGCCCTGCCGGCCATCGACCCGCAGCAGGTGCGGCAGCTGCGCCAGGCGGAGCAGGCCCTGGCCCATGCCCAGGCCCGCTGCCAGGGCATGGCCACCCGCCTGTCGCTGCTGCGTGCCGATCAGCCGGTGCAGCTGGCCGGGCAGCCCCTGCAGGAGGGAGCTGACCAACTGCTCGAGCAGCCGACCGTGCTGCAGATCGGCGCCGGCACCCAGCTGCAGATCAGCCCCGGCGGCGGTGAGGCCATGGGCGATGCGCGGGAGCGGCGGCTGCAGGCCGAAGCGCAGCTGCGCCAGCTGCAGACCCAGCTGGCGCAGGACAGCAGCGAGGCGGCCGACGCCCTGGCCCAGCGGCGCCAGGCCCTGGAGAGCGAACTGGCCAACCTGCGCAAGGCGGCCCAGGCCATTCCCTGGGCCCGGCTTGATGCCCAGCTGGCCGAGCTGGCACCGCGGCGGCAGCGGTTGCTGGCCGCCCTGCAGCGGCTGGGGTCAGAGCCGGCGGCCGCCGACGCCGATGCCGATCCTTCGGCCCTGGATGCCGAGCAGGACACGCTCAGGGCGACCAGCCAGCGCCTGGGCCAGGAGCGCGCCCAAATCGAGCAGCTGCGCCAAAGCGAGCAGCAGCAGCTCGAGGCCCTGGCCCGGCAGCAGGCCCAGCACCAGGCCGAAGCCGCCCGCCTGAGCGGTGGCCTGGCCGCCGCCCAGCAACAGCTGGCACAGCTGCAGGGGCAGCACGGCAATGCCGAGCAGCTGGCCGCTGCCCTGGCCCAGCTGGACACCCAGCTGCAGAGCAGCCGCAGCCGCATCGAAGCGGTGCAGCAGCAGCTGGGGGCCAACCCCCTGGCCGGGGGCCAGGCACCCGCAGCGCGCCTGCAGCAGCTCGAGCAGGAAAAGGACACCCTGCTCACCCGCCGCGGCCAGCAGGAGCAGCTGTGCCGCAGCCTTGGCGCCCACGATCCTGTGGCGGCGGTGGAGCAGCTGCAGGCCGCCTGGGAGCAGGCCCAGGCCGAGCGGCTGCGTCTCGAGCAGCGCACCGCGGCCCTGAACCTGGTACTGGAGGCCTTCCACCGCGCCCAGCAGCAGGCCGCCAGCCAGTACTGCCTGCCGCTGCAGGCGGCTCTGCAGGGCTATCTCGATGCCCTGGGGCTGCCCGCGGCCGGCGCCGCCCAGATGGGCTACGACCCCCAGCAGGGCTTCGGCGATCTGCAGCTGCAGCAGGGCAACCAGAGCTTCGCCTTCGCCCAGCTGAGCGGAGGCATGCGCGAACAGCTGGCGGCGGCCCTGCGCCTCGCCCTGGCCGAGGTGCTGCAAACGGGCCACAACGGCTGCCTGCCACTGGTATTCGACGATGCCTTCAGCAACTCCGATCCGCAGCGGCGTCAGGGGGTGCGGCGCATGCTGCAGCGAGGCGTCGAGCGGGGCCTGCAGATCGTGATGTTCAGCTGCACCCCCGACGATTTCGCCCCCCTGGCCCTGCAGCCCGGCCAACGGCTGGCGTTGGGCGCAGGCGGCGCTGAGCAGGGGGCATGAGCAGCACACCCGAGCAGGCCGATCACCAGCTGCGCCCGTTTCAGCAGGCCGACCTGCCGCAGCTGCTGCGCGTCTATGGCGAGGCCGTGCGCAGCCAGTGCCCGGGGCTCTACAGCCCGCAGCAGGTGCAGGCCTGGGCCCGGCATCCGCTGCAACACAGCGCGGTGGCGGCGGCGATCGAACGGGGCTGGTGTCTGGTCAATCCGGTGCTGCCCAGCGCCGCGGCGATCGCCGCCTTTGGCGTGCTCGAGCCGCTCGATCGCCTGTCGCTGCTGTACTGCGAGGGGCGCTGGAGCCGCCAGGGCCGCGCCAACGCCCTGCTTGCGGCCCTCGAGGAGCACGCCCGCAGCCAGGGGGTGCCGCGGCTGCGCACCGAAGCCAGCCAGCTGTCGCGGCCATTGCTGTTGCGCCGCGGCTGGCAGATCGACGCCGAGGAGACCGTGCTGTTTGCCGGCGTCAGCTTCGTGCGATGGCGCATGGCCAAACCGCTGCAGAATTAAGCCGTTGAACGCCCCCCTGATGGGCCCCGATGGCCGAAGCCCAGCTGCAGCAGTTTCTGGCCAAGGTGGCGGCGCTCAATGCCTTCGTGGCCCTCAGCGAGGCCAACCCCGCCGTGCGCCTGGCCCTGGCCGCCTGCAGCAGCCACCACGAAGTGGTGGCCCTGGCCCGCAGCCACGGCTTTGCGATCGGCCGGCGCTGGGGCGAGGACGAGGGCGCAGCCACGGGCGACGCCAACCTGCTGAGCGGCGCCCTGCCGCCACCAGGCCAGGAGAGCTCCACGGTGCTGCTGGACACCCCCAGCTGCCGGCTGCTGCGCATCCACTCCCATCGGGCCGCCAGTCCGGCAGGGTTCTGGTACGACCAGGGCGAGCACGAGTGGGTGCTGTTGCTGCAGGGCAGCGCCCTGCTGCGCTTTGAGGCTGAAGCCCAGCCGCGGACCCTCAGCCGCGGCGATCAGCTGCTGATCCCCGCCGGAGCGCGGCATCGTGTCGAGGCTACGGATCCTGATCCCGGAACAATCTGGCTGGCCCTGTTCTGGAGCGTTGGCGAGGCAGGTTGACCGCCTTCACCAACCAGTAGGCCGCCGCCAGCGCCAGCACCGCCAGCCCCAGTCCGGCCAGCAGCTGCGGTTTGCTCTCGGCGCCGGGGGGCAGCACGATCACCTTTCGGGCCACGGCGGTCATCGCCGTGATCAGCACCAGCTCGATCTGCACCACATGGCGGCGCAGGTAGGAGGTGATGTTCTGCAGCACCTCCAGGGCGATCAGGATGTTGAGCAGATCGCCCAACACCTTGATCAACTTCTCGGAGACCCAGGCGGTCTGGAGATTGCCCAGGGCCCAGATCACCTGGCCGACCAGCTGGGCCGAGGCCGCCACCATCACCAGCAGCAGCAGCAGCCCCAGCAGCTTGGCGAGCAGCTGCTCGCTGTGATCGATCAGGGCGAGATAGCGGTTGTCGTCAAACAGCATCGACCGTCAGCGCCTCAGTTGCCGAAGGGGGTGTAACTGGGCTTGGCCGGGGTGTCGCTGGGGGGGTTGACCAGCTGGGTGTCGCAGGTGATGGCACCGGTTTGCGCATCGGTGACGCAGTTCTTGGGCTCCACCTTGGTCTGGCTGCCAACGTTGCTGCCAGGACCCAGCATGTATTGCTGCGACTGGGCGACGCTGTGGCGCGGCGAAACGGCCGCTGCCGTAGCAGCAAGCGCCAGCAGAAGCGACACAACAACCGATCGATGCCCTGACATCACGGCCTTCAGCAAGGTGCCCCCACTATGGCGAAGGCTGCGGCGATTGGCTGAGCCAGCGGCCCTCAGCCCGGCTGCTCCTGGCGGATCTCCTGCAGCAGCAGATCGAGTTGCTCGAGCGACCCACTGAGCGCGCTCGGCAGACTCGCTCCCTCCCCCAATTGATTGAGCACAGCGGCCTGATCTTCGCCGTGCCACTCGGCCTCGATGGCGCACAGCTGGGCCACCAGCTCGCTGAGGCCACCACGGCTGTAGGTGCGGTGCAGGACATCCACCAACACCGGCATGCGCACCGAGCCGGCCCGCAAAGAGCGGCGCAGGTCGGCCTGGGTGCGCCCGGCATGGCGCAACCAGTCCTTGAGAAAGGACTGCAGGTCTTCGAGCTGGTCGGGCGTCAGTGTGGTCATCGCCATGACAGGCCCGGGGCTGCGACAGCGCCCAGACGCAAGCGCCGAGAAGAGCAATTCTCAGGCTAAGCGGTCAATCGAACTCCACCAGACCGGTTTCGAGGCCGGCGCGGCGCAGCTTGCGCAGGGCCCGCTGCACCACCTGGCGGCAGTACTCCCGGCTGCAGCCGAGTTGCCGTGCCACCTCGGCGAGGGTGCGCCATTCGTGGCTGCCATCGAGGCCAAAGCGCAGCATGATCACGGTGCGCTCCTTGGGGGTGAGGCGGGCCCGCTCGAGCAGGGTCCAGACGGCGGTGATCCGTTCGGCCAGCTCGGCCCGCTCCAGCGGCGGCAATTCCGTAGACGGCAGCACATCGACGAGCTCTGAAGGATCCGACTTCGACTTCACCACCCCCTGCAGCGACACCGTGACGCTGCGCAATTCGCAGGTCAGCAGTTCCTCGACTTCCTCCTTGCTGAGGCGCAACTGATCGGCGAGAGCCGCAGCATTGGGAAGCACGCCATGGGTCTGGAGATAGCGCGCCTTGGCGGCGCGAATCTTGGTGAGTTTTTCATTCACATTCACAGGAATGCGAATCGTTCGGCTTTGGGTCGACAGGGCGCGATTCAGGCCCTGGCGGATCCACCAGTAGGCGTAGGTGCTGAAGCGGTGGCCACGGGTGGGATCGTATTTCTCCACCGCCCGCGTCAGGCCCAGGGTTCCCTCCTGGATCAGGTCGAGCAGATCCAGGCCCTTGCCCTGATACCGCTTGGCCAGATTGACCACCAGCCGCAGGTTGGCGGTGATCATGTGGTTCTTGGCCCGTTCACCCAGACGCAGGGTGCGGCGCTCCAGTTCGTTGTACTCACAGGCCGGACCATTGCCGCCGGCCGTGGTGCAACGCTCATGCAACGCCACCATGGCTTGCACCTTGCGGCCCAGGGTGAGTTCCTGCTCAGGAGTGAGCAGTTGATGGCGACCGATCTCACCGAGAAAGGCGCTCAACGAGCTGGCCATGGTGAGCCTGCAGACTGAATTGAACCTAAGGGTAAATCTGAGCCGTTAAAAAACTCACCGAAAAGCTTCCGACTTTCACAATTGCTACGCAACTTCAGGTTTGCTTCGCGATTGAACAACGTCTGCCAGCCGGCGCGAGCTACGGTCGGCGGCAGTCCGTCTGTTGATGCAGGTTCATGACCACCCTGGCCGCCATTGCCCCGGACGTGTTGCAGCGGGCCGGCGTGGCCTACGTGCATTACCTCAGCTTCATGCTCTGCTTCGGGGCCCTGGTGCTGGAACGCAGGCTGATCAAGGCCAACCCCAGCAAGCAGGAGGCCACCTTGATGGTGATCACCGATGTGGTCTACGGGATGGCCGCCCTGGCGCTGCTGGTGAGCGGCATTCTGCGGGTGCTCTACTTCGGCCAGGGCAGCGCCTTCTACACCGAGAATCCGCTGTTCTGGTGGAAGGTGGGGATCTACCTGGCCGTGGGCGGGCTGTCGCTCTACCCCACGGTCACCTACATCCTCTGGGCGATACCGCTGCGCAAGGGCGAGCTGCCCCAGGTGAGTGAAGCGCTGGCCAAGCGCCTGGGCTGGATTCTCAACATTGAACTGGTGGGCTTTGCGGCCATCCCCCTGATGGCCACCCTGATGGCCCGCGGCGTGGGGCTGCCGGCCGCCTGATGGCGCGCACCCAGGGCGTCGGCCCGCTGCGCTGTGCCGCTTGGCTGGCGATGGTCTGCCTGGCTGCTCCCGCGCAGGCCGGCAGCGGCAGCTGCCCTGATGCCACGGCGACGGCCCCGTTGCGATGGACCGCTGCTGCAGCCGCGAACATCGCCCCTGCCCAACAGCCCCCTGCCCCAGAACCAGCCGCAGCCGGCACCTACAGCCAGCGGCTGGCCCCCACCCCGGCAGGCTGGCCCGTGCGCGATCACTGGTGCGTGTGGATCGAGCCGCTGCGCGAACCAGCCGGCACGGCGGCAGCGCTGCGCGAACGCCAGTGGCTCCATGCCGTGCAGCAGGCGCTGGCCGAATGGCAGCAACTGCTCGGCATCACCGCGGTCGAGGATCCCGATCAGGCCCAGGTGCGGATCTGGCGCCGCCGGCCGCCGCTGCAGCGGCTCAGCGATGGCCGCACCCGCGCCAGCAACGGCCGGGCCGTGCTGCAGCTGCTGGCTGTGCAACGGCAGCAGCGCTGGCAGGCCGAGCCCCGGGTGGAGGTGCTGATCGGCACCACCCAGAACCCCCGGGCCCTGCAGGCCACGGCCCTGCATGAGCTGGGCCACGCCTTCGGGCTGTGGGGGCACAGCGACCAGAGCGCCGACGCCATGGCCGTGCAGGCCGGGCCTGAGCCGGTGCTGCGCCTCAGCGCCCGCGATCGCCAGACGATGCAATGGCTGCTGCGCCAGAGCGGCCGCCTGCAGCTGCCGCCAGCGCCGCCAGAAAGCCCAGCAGCTGCACGATCACCACAGCCGGGCCCGACGGCAGATTGAACAGCCCGGAAGCCAGCAGCCCCAGCACCGCCCCGCCGGCCCCGAGACCGCAGGCCAGCAGCACGTAGGCGTTGAAGCTGCGGCTCAGCAGCCGGGCGGCACTGGCCGGCATCACCACAAACGCGCTGATCAGCAGCACCCCCACCGCCTTGATCGAGAGGGCCACCACCAGGGCCAGCAGCACCACGAACAGCAACCGGTCGCGCTCGGCCGCCACCCCGCGCGAGCGCGCCAGGGGTTCATCGAGGCTCAGCAAAATCTGACGGCGGCGGGTCAACCCCAGGTAAAGCACCGACGCCACCAACAGGCCAGCCAGCAGGGCCAGATCGAGCCAGCTCACCGCCAGGATGTCGCCGAACAGCAACTGCTCCAGGCTGGCGCCCGGCACGGGCATGCGGCTCAGCGCCACCACAGCGATCGCCAGGGACGACGAATAGATGATGTTGAGCAGGGCGTCGGCACTGAGGCGGCTGCGCTCGATCAGGCGGCTCACCAGCAGGGCGAACAGCACCGCGAAGGGAATCAGCACCAGGGTGGGGTTGATGCCGAGGATCACGCCCAGGGTGAGCCCCAGCAGGGCCGAATGCCCCAGCGCATCACTGAAGAACGACAGCTGGCGCAGCACGGCCACGCTGCCCAGCAGGCCGCCCAGGGCGCCGGTGAGCAGGCCGGCCAGCAGGGCCCGCTGCATGAACGGCAGCGCCAGCAGCACCAGCAGGGTGGGGGCCTCAGCGCTCACGGCTGCACCCCCTGAGGCTGATGGTGATGGTGGTGATACGGCACGAAGCCGCTGCCATAGAGCCGCTCAAGCTGCGGCGGTGCCAGGGCATGGTCCGGGGCCCCACTGCAGCGCAGGCTGCGGTTGAGGCAGAGCACCCGGTCACAGCTGCGCCGCACCATCGTCAGATCGTGGGAGACCTGCAGGATCGTCCAGCCCTGGGAGCGCCGCAGTTCGCAGAGCAGGTTGTGAAAGTGATCGCTGGCCTGGGCATCGAGACCGGCCTGGGCTTCGTCGAGCAGCAACAGCCGGCGCGGCCGCACCACGCAGAACGCCAGCAACACGCGCTTGAGCTGGCCGGCCGACAGCTCGCTCAGCAGCGCTGGGGCCAGCCGCTCGCAGCCGCACAGCTGCAGGGCCTGGTGCACCGCCTCGCGCCGCTGGCGGCGGCGGGCGCCCGAAAGGCTGAGCGGGCAGGTGGGCCGCTCGGGCGTCCAGCCCAGGGCCACGAATTCGGCCACCGTGAGCGGCAGCCGGCCCTTGGCGGCAAACTGCTGCGGCAGATAGGCGATCTGGTCGCGCACCGCAGCCGGCAGCTCGCCGCGCGGTCCCAGGGGATGCCCCAGCAGCTGGATGCTGCCCTGCTGGCGGGGGATCAACCCCAGCACGGCCTGCACCAGGGTGCTCTTGCCGGCGCCGTTGGGGCCCACCAGGGCGGTGTCGGTTTCGGCGGTGAGGCAGAAGCTGACGTCATCCACCACCGGCTGGGCGCCGCGCCGCACGCTCAGGTGGCTAACATCAATGATCA
>Ga0194118_10004368_pt1 | contig 15509 bp, 28 predicted proteins | sample TA2MahsurfametaG_2_FD_148662 | JGI IMG/M metagenome (GOLD analysis project Ga0194118, IMG submission 148662) | Freshwater microbial communities from Lake Tanganyika, Tanzania - TA2015013 Mahale N5 surface | ecosystem: Environmental > Aquatic > Freshwater > Lake | place: Tanzania: Lake...
CTTTATTTTCATTATTTACTCTTTTATTAGCTCTTGTTCAAGAAAATTTCTTACTGTTTCAACCATTTCTGGGTGTTCTATAAAATATTGTTGCAACCACATTGGAATCAATGCAGCACCAGTACCAGCGATAGCACCTTTTACAGCTTTATCAGCGAATTCACTTTCTGGTTCTAAGCCCATTTCTTTTCGTCTTTCACCATCAAACATTTCATTTAATTCTTTACGTATAACTTGACGTAAATAAGTTTCTGTTATTCTCATTAGCTATCTCCTTTTAAATATTAGTTTTATGGCGCTGATCGAAGTCCTTTAGAAATAGTTGACCCAATAGAAGAATCGATAACAACAAATCTTCCGTCTGGTGCAGTACCTGTGTTAGATGGTCTTATTTCTTCCGGATCGATTTTAAACTCTGCTACCATTTCTGCTAACAAATGAAATGTTTTATTATAATTTTTTAATATTCTTTGGATCATACCATCAGTTAAGCGGAGTGAGTCGAACATACCTGCATGCGTCCGGTAGTTGCGTGCATGATTAAGATTCACATGAAATTGTAATTTATCTCTTGCATTTGCATGATTATGATTCACATAAAATTGTAATTTATCTCTTGCATCATATAAATTTGTATCTTCATCCATTATTAAATTTGCTTTATAATCTAATAGTAGTTGAAATACTCTTAACTGTTTCTGTTTGTGGATGTTACCAAAAAATTCTTCTATTATTGGATTTGGAAAATATCTTAAAAACGTATCAGAATTAGTTATTACATCACATTTTTCCATAACAATCCAATCATAATTTGGCTCATCTACCATATAAACTTTTGGAAATAATAAGGCGTATTTATTGTTTCTACCTAATTCTGTATCTTGTTCGTTCATAATTTTAGCAGTATTAGTTTTTGCTATTTTTATTATGTCTTCACCATATTTAAATGTTATACGAAAACTCCCTTCTCCAACAAAACGTATATCGGATTTACCAGCATCTTTTAATATTTCATTTATTTCGTATGTATCAATCTCCCCATATTTATCTTTATAATTATCAATCAAAAATTTCAAAGATTCAGCAATATCTCGTAAATCACCACCAAAATGAACTTTTTCAAGGTCATAAAGCTGTTGGTTATTTTTGGATTCAGTAAGTTTAATTTTTATCTTCATATCTTTACAGTCTCCGCTCCTGCTGCTGGATTTGTTGGTGTTGGTGTTGGTGCTTTTTGTGCAAAGCCTCTCAAAATTGCAGACTCTATTGAAGAATCTAAAATAACAAATCTTCCATCTTCAAGACCTGTACCTGTATTTCTGAGGGCAACTTCGTCTGGTCGCATATTAAATTGTCCAATAACTTTTAAAATATCATCGTATGTTTTTCTACGACCCCCAGAAGTTTTGCCACGAAATGCATCAATCATGTCTTTAACTTGTTCTGGTTCATTTGTGTCTACAATATTGGTTGGAACATATCTTAACAAAAATCTTCTTGCATTATCATATTGACCAGCACTATACATAAATGCGGCCAAAATACAATAATATTTAGTTTGTGATGTTGGATTTTTTAATTTTAAATATGAATTTGGAAAAAATCCAACATATTCATCTATACGTTTAATATTAAATGGATTAACTTTTTCCATGAGAACCCAAGAAAAATCTGGTGCATGAGCAAATGATTTTGGAAAAATATTTGATCGGTTAGATAAAGTCCCTAATGTAAAATCATCTTTATTATGATCCTTGCCAATACCATATGGAGTAATATCTACTTTGATTATCTCTTTTGCTCCAACATCAAATCCGCAACGGAACTTTCCACAACCAAGTTTTTTAATTCCTAGTTTCATTTCTACATCATCTGTAAAAAATTGTAAGTATGTTTGTACGTTTGCAATAGTTGGTTCTGGGTGTTTTGGTATAACTGTATCTTTTAAAAATTGTTGGAACATTTTTATAATTTGGTCACCAAGTACTAATGACTTACCAAAGTATTCTTCTTCTTCTTTAGTAAATTCTTCATTTATAAATCTGCGCCAATTTTCAAATAATAAATACATAATATAAATAGCAAAAAAACTTTTATTTGACATTTTGCTTTACAATATTTCTATTTATATCATGACACCATTATTCTTATTATTTTTAAGTTGTTTAATAAAGCAAAACACGATACAATCACACTCTTCCATTTCTATAGCGGAAATTAGAATTGTTTGTACATCAACACAAGAAAAGGATTGCAAAGTTTTCACAAGCACAAATAAAGGAAGCGCAACAAGAATAAAATGGAAGAACAATTATTATTGGCTTACCGCAGCACACGTTTGCGATGTAAAAACTCCAGTTCAAAATTCTTTTTTATTAAATAAAATAATGTTTGTAGATGTTGGAGGAACGGGTGAAAGAGACACAATATCAAAAATAATCTTTGATGAAGAAAAAGATTTATGTTTATTGGAAGCTAATGAAGGACCATCAAGAAACATAGCAAACAATGAACCAGCAAATGGAACGAAAGTCATATCAATTGCTTACCCCGGCGGAGTATATGGAAAAGATATGTATCCAATATATGAAGGAAGATGGGCAGGAAAAATAGAAGATAAATGTTTATCAACAATTCCCGTTGCAGGAGGTTCTTCTGGTGCTTCTATAATGGATAAAAATGAAGAAGTAGTTGCAGTTATTTCATCTGTTATGCAAAACTTCAATCATTTCACGTTATCTACTTGCCTTCCAGAAATAAAGGAATTTCTTGAACAAGCAACTGAACTTTCTCCTGTTCAACATCAATAACGTTTGTGTTGTGCAAGATAAGGTTGTTAAATTTTGGTTCTTCTTCATTTAAGAAAACCAAAGTTTCATATGAATAATTTAAGTTTTCTGTTTCAATCATGATTGTTGGTTCATTCCAACCAATTAAAGGCAAAAGATAGACAAGCATTGTTATTATTCCTTGATAATGTATTGTATTAAACTTGAACGGCGCGTGTTGTGGTTATAACTTCAAGAAATGCTTGAGCATAAGCTTGATTGTCTTTTCTTTTTGGATTCGGCTAATGGGTTTTCATCTGTTTCCATTATGAAATCAGCATCAATCATTACTGGTACAGAACGAAGGTCCATATCGATACTTGGAGCATCATAATCATCATAATATATTTGTATTTCAACAAGAGCATCAATTACTTGGTCAAATGCTAGATCTGTTTCATCTGAAATTTGTCCAATTGTAACTCTTTTTCCTACGTTAGAAGCCAAAAATTGTTCTACCCTTCCTTGTGGGCTGGATGCAAACTCACCATAATCTCCCATCATTTCTTTTAACTCTTGACGAATAACCCCTCTCAAATAACTCTCTGTAAGTCTAACTGGCATTTTAATTCTCCTTTTATAATATATTAAATACGTGTTGTGCTTATAACTTCAAGAAATGCTAGAGCATAAGCTTCATTGTCTACACCTTCTGGAAATACAATTTTGTTATCTGCCCCACCTTTATACTCTGGCAAAATATTTAATGTACCGCCACCAGTTTTTGAAAGATTAAGCAAATCTCTAGTTATAACATTTATAAATTTGCCTCCATATTCTTGCATTAATGGTTTAACTGTGTATTTCCATGCGTTACTATTACGGATTTTATCTTGATAGTCTTCTAATTTTATTTTGTAATTACTATCACCAGAAGTAATGGCCCTATAAGTTCTGCTAAATGGATTCGAAATTTTATCCATTCCAAATATCTCATTTAACTCTTGACGAATGATTTGTCTTAAATATGATTCTGTAAGTCTTGTTGGCATTTAATAATCCTTTTTTATAAAAACAGTCAATAATATATAGTTTGTTAAAAAACTCCCAGAATTTTTTCTAACATTTTTTCTCTTTTGGGTACATTTGGATTATGTGGGTTATTTATGCTTATGGAAAATTAAGTCTTGCAAACTCCCCAAACAATTCCAATGCCTTTTTATCATAGGCTTTTGCAGCTTCTTCTTCAGTTAGAAAAAACCCTAAGTGAATTTTTTTATTGATATGTGGATTTTGTATATAAGCCTTCCAAGGTTTCTTCAAATTATTTTTCTCTGTAGAAGCATAATGAACACCTTTATATTTTGATGTTGAATTGTTTTTTCTTATTTTATTTTGAGCGTTTTGGCTTTTTGTTGCAAATCTTAAATTTTCTTTTTTGTTATTTAGACCATTTCCATCTATATGGTCTACAAACGAATTTTCATCAGCATCCATAATCAACCTATGCATCAACAAAGTTTTTTTAGTTATAGGCTTTCTATTGTTGTTTATAAGATATTCGTTTAGATTTTCTATTTGATTTGATGTTAGTCTTTTTTCTGCATATGTTGTTTTCATATTTGTAGCGTACCATTTCCCTACAATTGTTACTAACTCATAATCATTTTCATCAACTTCAACTTTATAACCTTTTGATAATTCTATAAATGGCATATCATATCCCCTTATATAATAAATAGTCTATTGTGTAACTTAGTGATAGGATATTGAAAAAATCCTAGAATTTTCTATGTGTCGTTTTTGAGCACTAAGTCCAATATAACAAGGAGTGCAACCTAGGTAGATATATTACGGGGGGGAGGGGGAGGGGGAGGAGGGGGTCTAAGTTGACGTTATACCTATGTTACTTTGATGTGTCATTCTATGTGTTGATATATATTACAGAATATATTTATCTTTATTTATTATCTATACGAGGCTTGCCCAACGCTGTCAAGTCTATCCTACACAAATATTACAAACTATTACACTTGACAAATAAAAAAGGCCAGTAGCTCTTGACTACTGGCCCAAGTAGACTATCGAATGTCTAACTCACTTAGGGTCGATAGCAACCACAATCTCATTCGTCTGGAAGTAAGGCGAATCGAAATAAGCCTTAGTTGTCATCCACATACGGCGAGGCTTGGAATGAATAGGCTTGGGGGCACACATATCTGTAAGGACAATGTGACCGTCGAAGGCCCGCTCATTAACCCACTTAGTAGGAGCATTGAAATCCGTACCACCGCAAAGGACACGCTCCCAAACCTTGCGGGTTCCCTTCTTCCAAACATAGACCTTGGAATCGTCCACATGAGTATCGAATGGAACAACCGTGAAAGTGGCAATATCAGCCAGCTTGTTCAATTCGTTAAAGAAGACAGCAAGCATATCGTCGCCCACGCTTCCACTCTGGTCAATGGAGATAGCGATGTTTGCGAGACGCTGAACCTTCTTGCCTGCGTGGATGCGAGGAAACCTCTTATTGATCTTGCGGATAGTGGAAGTCTTATCGGCCCTTAGAGTAGCCTTGATGAAGTAGGAAAGCATCTTGCGCCAATCTACCCAAGTTCTAAGCTTTTCCATAATCTGCTTCTTCATAGAGGAGGAAACAGAACCCCAATTTTTAGACTTCGATGCTTCCTTTACAGCGTCCTTCAAAATCTCGCCAAGACGCTCCTTAGCAATCTGCTTTGTATCCTCGTCCACTTCGCCCCAGCCAGAGTGGTCGTCCATCGAATCGCCAAAGGGGTCGCCACTACCCTCACCATCGGACCCTTCACCCTCACCCTTATCGCCCTTGTCCTTGTCCTTCTCCTTCTGCTTCTTCAATTCCTCAAAGTAGAAATCAGCAGACATTTCGGGAGGGAGGTGAGCAAACGGACCCTTGCCGGGAATACAACCGATAGAAGGAATCTTATCAATTACACCGGGCAGACCATTGATAGAAAGGTCCGTAGCAACATTCCACATCTTCGTCATGCCTTCGGGGGGCAGACGCTCGGTAACGTGATCGAATACGAGGTGATAGAATTCATGTATAAGAACACCAAGCTTCTCATTATCGGGAAGCTTCGCCATGAATTCGGGATTGTAGAGCATTTCATACTGAGCCGTTTCCTTATTGATACGGACACCAGCAGTAGGAATAGAGGTTGAAGGGGACTTATGCACCTGACGAGAGATAGCCGCAAAGAACGGTTCCGAAGTCAGAAGTCGATAAGTGTGGATATCAAGGTCAAAGTGTGGAGTTGTCATACAAGAACCTTATCGCAGGAGATTGAAAGAGTCAAGAAGAAAGTTATCCATAGCTTCAAAGGTTCATTCCCTTTCGGCTCTGTTGAAGCTTATCATGGTGGAAGGATTCGTCAAGAAAATAATAGTCCGCTCTTTTGTTTGTTTTTAGAATGAGCCTACTATCTGTGTTTTATTATGTATCGCCTTAGTGTTTGATATGACTTACGACGGTGTATTGTGAGACTCTAATCGATGTATTATAAACCGTCAATAACTTTTATAATCTTTTTTTATTATATTTGGTGAAAAAGGATACTTGACAACTATTTAGAAATTGGCCTTTATCTTTCACCCCTAACTACTCTATATTGCTCACTAATGTTAGAAGAGCAGGAGATAAGAAGAAAAACTGATTAAAGCAATAAGGCTTTATAATCATTAGGGATTTAGAGAAGAGCCACAATTATCCACTTTGCTCCATATTAATCCACTATGATATCACCTTGAATAACCCTTGATGGATTAGGCTGGTTGAGAAGAATTCTATCCTATTGGAATGAAAGAAATAAGCCTTGAAAGCTTCTTCATCAATATAGATAATTATTCCTCTATTGATTGGATTGGCCCAAGACTCAATCATATCTCCTATCTTTGCTTTATTCATTTCTATATATCCAATTTCTCCAACCCTTTTTTACTGAGTCCAAAGAATAGCATAGGGTATTTGGTCCTCTCCAATCTTCATCATGGTTCAAGTAGATAAGATAAAGGGAATCTTTGCTCTCGTCAATGCCCTCAACAAGATAATAGAAGTTTGGTTCGGGGTTTATTATATCCCCAACTCCAAGGGTCATACCTCCACCTTTTTATAACAGGTTTCGATATTGTAATTGCCATGTAATAGCTTTTATCTTGTTCGTCAAATAAAGGATGCAAGTGGTATTGTGTGTGAAAGTCCCCTCGGAATCCAATAATCAAACAATAAGCAGGAGTTGCAAAATTGATATCCTCAACAATCATATCCCCAATATTGAATTTAGGTTTCATTGGATACTCTCTTGAACCACCTATGAACATAGTCAAATCTCATTATGCGGAAGGCATGAAAGTCAAAGGTGACAGGGGACAAATCATATGTCTCGTTCTTCTTATCAATCGCAACAATAATATAGAAATCTGCTGTTGGCGAGTCCTCAACTTCTTCATAAACCATATCGCCTATTCGGAAGTTTGGTCTTATCTTTTCAACTTTCATTCATTTACTCTTCGGAACAACTTGGAGAATGTAGATTCTATCTCGTTGAAAGTATATCCGCCACAATCAAATCGATAGCACTTGTAAAGACTTCCTACTGGCTCTCCCTTTATGCCGATTAGAGGTTCGATGTTTAGGATAAAGCCATACCAATGAAAGGCTTTATGAACGATTATGTCTCCAATCTGCCAATCCATTTATCCAACCTTTATAATCGAATTGCATAGCAGAGAGCCAATTGGATATTCTGCAACTTTCTGAATATCAAACCAATAAACATAAAGGAATTTGGTTTTATGGGTTCTCTTTGCTTTATCGGTCACAAATCCAAATGAATCTCTAAAGTGAGCATAAACGATATCTCCAATATCGGGAGTCATTTCGATACCTTTTTCCAATTTCCCTGCTCAAAAGAATGAAGAGGAATATCTGAAATGATTGTATTGAACATACGACCTCCCCAAATTGCAAGCGTTACAAAGTTTGGATTCTCCTTATACATTCCTCCCATATTTGGAAGAATAATATATCTGTACTCATTTGGAGCAAGGATGATATCTCCGATGTTGAATTTCATTGTTAGTCCTCTGGCGGAAAATATCTTCGGAAGTGCCAAACCTTATCGATTTCATGGAGATACCTAACATAAGCACCTGTTCCATATTGAGGATTGAATAGCTGAACCTTTGCTCTCCATAAACCATATGTCTTTTTAATATCTTCGATGAAACCTAATGTATCCCCTACCCATACAAGGTCGCCAACATTTATCTTGACGCCTCTTGGACTTTTATAGGTCAAAGCTTCTTTTCCTCTAAATCCCATATTCTTTTTCTCTCTTTAAACCCACACCACGTTTTGCCATATAAATCCTTGTTGTGAATTACGATGTTGTCCTTTTTTGGCTTTATTTTAAATTTGCTCATGTATACATCATCAAAGATAAACACATAATAATCTGTGGTGGAGTGATCGCCGTAATTGTTTTCGGTTTCCTCAAGAACAATTCCGCAAGACTTATATGTTTCGGACCATATAATATCTCCAATTTTAATATTAGGATTCATTCCCAAAAGATTCCATATGTTTGCTTTGACACAACAAAAGGTGCTCCACCAATGAACAGGGTAAGATAATAATCTGGTCCTTGAATATGGGTTATTACGGCATGATTCTGATAGACTTTTACCATATCTCCAATCTTGTAAGGAGGTATGGGCTTTCGGGGTAGCTTATTTGGTTTATCCACCTTCATATTTCTCCCATTTCTCGCCATAACCATTTAGAGGAAGCCACTTTGGAAGAAGCGAAACAACTTGTGATTCCTCGTCAAACCATTCCACTTCAATGTAGGTTTTATTCTTCCCAATTACGTAGCCTTTGGGCCAAGCATGAGGGGGAACGTGAAGAGCAGAACGTTGAGTCGTTCTAATCTTATGAACTACAATATCACCTACTTCAATGGTTGTCAAGATAGAACCTCAATTACCCTTCGGCCTAAATAATCAAAATGCTGCTTTGGGTCTTGAAGAGTGAAGATATGAGGGCTTGAATCCTCAAAATATTCACCATCAACAGCCCTTTCATAGTCTTTATTTGGTCCCGTAATAATTCCATGACGAACAACAGGAGGGTCATTTGGATAAAAGTAGAGAAAAATTCTAACTAAGGTTCCCGCTTCCATATTTTCACGCCTTCCTAATTTGGTTCCAATACCACCAATTGTCACGCGACTCGTCCGAAAAGTAGCCGTTAAACCATTCAATTTTATAAATGTCTCGCGTCTTTCCTTTCATGATATCCATTACAATACCATAAGGAGGGACGCCGATACGCTCTGGGTTTGTATATACAAAAGAAGATAAACTATATCTCCAATTTCAATTTCGGTATCTCCCATTCAACGCCTCGTTCTGCAAAATAGAAATGAGCAGGAACACCAGTTTGACTACTAAACGCTAAGAACACAAATCCATTTTCTAAAACTTCTGTGACAAGCCCATAAATAGAATCCGAATCATCTTCATGAAAGCCAATTGTTTTGACTATATCTCCGACTTTTGGATTCTTCTTCTTTTTCATGGCTCTACTTTATTCCATTTTCCACGGGGGCCATAGTCAAGGATTGAAAGCTCAAAACTATCTCCTGTAGGACTGTTGCGAGTTGCAGGAGTCCTACCAAAAGGGACAATTTCATACCAAGAAGTATCCAGCTTGTAGTTATTCACTTGCTTTCTAATTGAACGAACAAAACCCCTGTTAGTATCGCCCTTTTCAAAGTATAGGCTATCAATTGTGACTTCTATAATATCTCCAATTTGAACGCCAAGAGTTTCAACGGTCCTCTTATTCATTCGGAAACCCTCTTCAAATGCTTGTTATTAGGATGAAGCCAATAAGATGGTCGAACAGTCGGATCGTCCTCAAGCGTGAACGTGATTACCTTTACCTTGTTATCATATCCGATTTTCTCAATTTTCTCAACGTATCCAGTAATTGTACGTTCATCAGAAAGTGGGAAACGAAAAGAGACAATATCACCGACTGAGAAGGTCATTTATGCTCCTACAGGTATAAGATCGATTTCGTCTACCTTATACCACATCAGATAAGAGGAGTCAAAGAAAGAAAGGCGAAAGTAAACATTATCTGAACAAACATCAAAGATAATGGCGGGTTTGAGCTTCATATCTTGAAAATGAACAGCCCAAACGATATCACCGATGCTCATTTACGCCTTCTTCTTCTTGCGGGTGAGAAGCTTAGTATCTTCCTCGCTAACCTCAATGTCGGGACGAGCAAGATACTGATAGTGCATATGGTCAGCAGGAACATCAATAGGAGTGACCTTGTAAGCCCACTTATTGCCCTTGCCCCACACAACGTCCGTAACGACAGACGTAAAATGACCACCAAAGCTAATCTTTGCATTAATCATATCGCCAATTGCGTGCTTCGGTCCAGCCGTCCAACGCTTGTAGCCAGCACCAATAAACTTGTTGCCCCACATAGCGTCCCATTTGCTCTTTTCGGGCATGTAGGAAGAATCGGCAATCATCTTGCTAACTTCCACGGTATAATAACCCGTCAAAGTATAGTGCTTGATTGCATATTCTCGCTTCTTCGCGTTGCCGTCCTCTTCGGGCTTCCACCACTCAGTATCGACAGGAATAAGCTGCTTTTCAACACGCTCAATCCACGACGTTTGAGCAGCGGAAGGAACGCGACCTTTCTCAATCTGCTCCTTGACAGAAGAGATAAAGCTACGGTCACGCTCTGGAAGAAGGCTGAACCTCTCATCACCCTCAATCTTTGCGATACGCTCCTTTGCAGCAGCATTATCGGCAGGGTCAACGGTCACAGGCGTAGCGACAGGACGATACGCAGAAGAGTGCGACCAGTTTTTGGCACGATAGCCCCAAGCCATTTCATTGTTTCCTTTACGTTTCTATTATAACACGCCCGAAGGTTCCGTCAAGAAATTTGAGTAACCAGCCCTCTTAACTATTTCAAAGTATATTCTTTGATGAGGACGTTTTCCATGTTCATAGTATAAGCCCTCTACAGGCTGGCGGCAAGGAAAATTATCCCTCTTTTTTGAACCTCTAAGTGGTCCAAATCATTAGGATACCTCTACGATGAAAACACCCCCCGAATTCGCTAAGTATAACGCCCCTTTATGACCAGACCTCGCCCCGTCGTTTATAGGCTCGATGGACCTCGGACCCCTACTGACCCCCTACCCCTACCCTCCGCGTGCCTCATAAACGTTCCGGGAGGGGTTTACGGGGGCGTTTAGGGGCGACCCTTCCCCCTCCGATGGAACGCTGGCGGGAGCCTAATGGTACAGAAGAGCGTCAGTTATCCATAAGTAACGTCATTTTGGAACATTCAGAGAGTCAAGGGCTAACCATAAACTTTTTTTAGTCAAGGAACTTTTTTTGCTTTATTTAGTTGCACGGTTGACGAAACCTTACCTACAACTGGCAAGCGATATGAGCCACGCCGACCTCGGACCCCTATCTACCCTACCCCCCCTCCCTCAATCGCTCCCATATCGCTTCTGAGTGGCCTTGCTGAATGTCCTACGGGGGGACCGCTGGAGTCCTTCGGGAGTGTGGTAGCCCCTGCCCCTCCTGCTTGTCCATAAGACGAGCGAAGTTATTCACAAAATGAAATGGGTTGAAAGTCAAGGGCTAACCATAAAATAAAATTTGTCAAATCAATAGGCAAAAAAAAACGGGGCGGCTCCGAAGAACCGCCCCTTAGCGAACCTCAAGGACTAAGCTGCCTTTCCAGTAAGTACCAGTACCAGACGGGACTTGAAGGCGACTCCGCTGGTACTCGTCATACCGTGAAGGAGCGAGCAGTTACCAACGCAGAGCGTACCCATCTGCTTAAAGAGCTTCATGGCAGGCTCGGAAGGAAGCATAATCCAGTAGTCAACAAGGTTCTGAGCCTGTGCCGTCGTCAGAGTGGGCTTCTGAGCGTCAGCAGCGGAGGGAGCCGTAAGACGCCCGCTCGCCAGCATCTTATCGACAAGAGCAACATGATCGCTGATCTTGAAGTCCTTAGTACGCTCCCACTTGCCAGCGTCAAGAATGTCCTCAACCGTTACTTGCCGCTCATAGTTAGTAAGGAAGTCGCTGAAAGCAACCGCAGCTTCAAAGCCAACAAAGGCACGGGTAAGCTGATGAATCTTCCCCGCCAACCATAGTTCGCCGCGAGGAAGAAGACCACCCTTGACCAGACACTCATTAAGACGGATCCAGCTACGACGCGAAGGGTAAACCTTGTTAGGCTCAAAGTCGCCCTTGTGCTCAAGGTGCGTGTGGTTCTGGTTAATAAAGTCCCAGATTTCCTCAGCAACCTTACCATTTGCCCAATTGAGGAAGTCTTCGACGGTAGGCTCAATGTCGAAGACAGTCCAGCGGTCAAGCTCCGCAGGATCCATTTCACCGACTTGATACTGACTACCATGCTCGCCGCCGTTGACAGCCGCGACAATATGCGTATCGGGATGGAGTCGGTGACCGTTCAGCTTACGCGAGTCGGTAAGCTCAAAGATACCCTGTCGAACCTCGGTAGTAGCACGGTCAATTTCGTCAAGGAAGAGAACGACGGGCTGGCTACAAGCGGTAAGGAACCAATCGGGCGGATTCCACGTAGTAGCCTTGACACCAGCAACTTCGGCATCACGATTGTCGGGAAGGCCCAAAAGATCGCCCTCGGTCATCTGGCTGGCGCGACGTTCCACTACAGGAAGGCCAAGGTCAGCAGCAAGCTGGTAGACGATCTCGGACTTTCCGATACCATGACGACCACGAACAAGGATGGGCTTGCGAACGTTAATGACGTAGGGAGCAAGAGAAACGAAAGTAGTAAAATCAACAGCCATTTAAGTACCGTTTGTTATATGTGGAACATCGTCAGCGTCGTTGCTGACACTCTTTAATTAACACGGTGGGGCAAACCGTCAAGAAACTTTTTTGAACACCATCGGCAGGGTTCAACCACCGCGCATTGAAGATAACCACCCCATGAAAGGTGGCAACCATTTTTTTTAACTTCACAAAAACGAAGCTTTCAACTAAAAAAGCTCCGATAAAGCCGTTTAGACTCTATCGGAGCAGAAAGGGCAGGTTAGATGCCCATATCGGAGAGAAGAGCGGCAAGCTCAGGATCGTGTGTAGCAAACGCAGCTAAAGAATCGTCCTCATCCTGCTCTTCCTCTTCTTCAAGAACCATAAGCTCTTCGTCCGTAGGCTCTGTCTCGTCGTCACCTTCGCGGTCCCACTCCTCAAACGGAACATCGGTGGGAGAAACCTCAAGAACCTCAGAGGTAGGCATTACCTCAACCTCTTCGACAGGAGCGACCTCAACCGTAGGAGCAGCCTTAGCGGCCTTGATAGCGGCCTTTTTGGCACGCTTCTGACTACGGATCTCCTTCATCATCTGAGTAGCGGAGATAGTCGTAGCTTTCTTCGGACAGGTACGAGCGTTGTGACCAAATTCAGAGCAAATAGAACAACGATACTGCTTAGGAGTATTAACGCGAGCCATTGTAGTATAACCTTTATAACCAGAGTTTGTGTAGTCGTTGGGACCATCCCGCCGACCCTTTCAATCTAACCTCTCCCCAAAGACTGTCAAGAACTTTTTTTGAGGAGTCGCTTGAGGTCGTGGTAGTCATGTTCGCAGGTAAGACCTGTATCGAACCAAAAAATGGTACAATATCCAATAAATGCTTCAACAACGAACCCAATTTCTTGGTCGTCGTCGGTGTCGGGATAACGCCATTTTACCGTATCGCCACAGTTGAACCGCACAGAAACTCCTTGACCTTCCCCTACATCTTATACCATGCGTAGAGAAAGGTCAAGAAACTTTTAAAACTTCAAGGGATGGGAGTTAGCGATGAGATACGACATAACTCCGACCTTCGTATACGTAGCACTCGTATGAGCAACCGTCAAGGGCAGAAGAAGAAGAGTGGACGCGAGAAAGAGAATAGGAGCTATATCAAAAGCCCGAACCATTTGTTTTGTCCTCAGATTGTTTAGGAAGTTTATAGCAGCAGGAGAGAGAAGTCAAGAAGATTTTTTACTTACTCTTCCTTACGTCGAAAAGCAAGGATCTTATTGACAACCTTATCATCCTCGTCGTCCTCTACCTCTTCGGAATAGGGGTCGTCAAGAAATTCGTCCTCAATATCGGAGTCAAGAAAATCATCATCCTCCTCATAATCCTCCTCTTCCTCTTCGTCAATGTCCCACATACGCTCAATGTGGTCAATGATACTATCTGCCTCAGAGTCGGAAAGACCTTGGAAAATCTCGTCAACAAGCTGATCGGGAGTAAAGTGCTGGAGAAGAATGTCAACACGCTCAAAAATACGGGAAGAAGCCATATTATTTACACCTTATAGAGAAGAAAGAAAAAGTGTCGTTCCATCAATAAAATAAGGAAGAAACACAGCAATTGCACAAGTAATAATAACAACAGTAATAACGTAATCGATAGGATTATCCTTCATAATTATCCTTTATTAAAAATACCGATAAAGCTCGGCTTCTGCTACTTCCTGCTCTGCTGCTGCAAAGAGCGGATTATCCTCAGTTTCATACTCAGCATAATCGCCAGCGTAGTAAGGGGCATCAGAAACGGGCAGAGTAGAATAATAAGTCTCAACAGCGGTCATAGTATTCTCCAGTTAGAAATTGTGTTTTAGTGAAAAGTCGCATAGTCAAATCCAACGAGAATAGCGAAAATGTGCTTTACCTCGTCGTCAGTCATGGCCGCCAGCAGGGCTTCATCACGGAAACCCTCGCTCAAAACTACATCATCCACGATAGCCGCAGCAGCAGAATCACGACGAAAGGTGAAGATATCAGAGCCAAAACCATCCATAACGTCCTCGCTTGTTTTAGAAGTTTATCACGCTACCAGAAGCCGTCAAGAAACTTTCTCAGAATCCCAGAATGGCAGGAATATCCTTGAAAGTAACGTCGTCGCCTACTTCAATCCAGCGACTTCCAGAAATAAGATGCCTTTTTCCGTCGATAATCCCGAAACAACTCATGCGGATTTCCCACGGAATGATGGGGGAATCGCTGCTAACAGGCTCAACCTTGATAGGCTCAACCTTTGCGGGAGCAGCGGGAGCGTCTGCAACGATCCCCCCATCGATAGCTGTCTTTTCGGCCTTTGCCTCTTTGCAAGAGCGGATATTGTGACCGGGCTTCTTACAGTTAGAGCAGAGTCGGGGCGCAGCCATTCTTTCTCCTTACCCTTTCTTCTTATCCCCCCATCGGAGGACCGTCAAGCACTTTTCTAAACTCTCAGAAACCTAGCTTTTCAAGTGCATTTCTGAGGTTGTCGTGCTTCGCGTCCATGCTACCGATGCTTACACGCTTGACATTCCCAAGATCGACCGTCGCATCGTAAGCATCGAACCAATCTTCGGGGAATTCAAGGGAAGAAATGCCCTCAGAAAGAATATTAATCTGAGTGCCTCCTTGGTATTCCTCTTCCCTACCGAAAGGATTGGTCTTGAAAATTGCCTCTCCATTGATTCGGTTAGGTGGAGACTCAGGATAAATCTGGCCTTCCTGCGGTCCCCAATAACGGTTCTTTTCGCCGCCGATACTCAGAATCGTGTAGTTTACCCAACCGCGACCAGCACCAGCACCATACTGATAAAG
>Ga0194118_10004373_pt1 | contig 15502 bp, 12 predicted proteins | sample TA2MahsurfametaG_2_FD_148662 | JGI IMG/M metagenome (GOLD analysis project Ga0194118, IMG submission 148662) | Freshwater microbial communities from Lake Tanganyika, Tanzania - TA2015013 Mahale N5 surface | ecosystem: Environmental > Aquatic > Freshwater > Lake | place: Tanzania: Lake...
CAAGTTAGTCCTCAAGGCAAGCATACAAGCACTGCCCCACTAACCAAGGCAAGCTTTGGATTGATTGAATTGTCTAACAATCCTCAAACAAATGATCAAGCATTCTTGAACCCTATCAAAAATGACAGTTCCTTGTGGACTAATGCTTACAATCGTTTGATTGATTTCATTCGAGATACAGACGAGATCTACAACAACAAAAAAGATTCATCTAGGGGTTACTTTGGTTTGCACATGAATGCAGAGCAAAAGCAAGCCTTTGAGCAAGATTTGGGTTGTAGTAAAGTGTCTATCAGTTCTTTGAGTGCTTGGTTAGAAGCTGCAATTGATAAAATCAATGGTGTAGTTTAACTTAGGCAGAAATTCCATCTAGATGTAATCCAAGCTACACTCCTTTCCCCATGTACATGGGGTCTATTTAACCCATACTTTTCATTTTCTTTAAAAAGGAATTAACAAATGACAACAACATCTAAATTCCTAGTTTTGAGATTAGCAGGCAGTCGCTTGTTTTTTGGCAAGACTCGAATTGACAACTACATCAAAACCAATCGAATCCCACCAAAATCACAAATCGTAGGTTTGCTAGCAAATGCATTAGGTTATGATCGCCAAGATATTGAAATTCAAACAGCTTTTCAAAATCGTATGGAATATGCAGTACGAATTGATAGGGAAGGTATCCTAGAAAACGATTTCCAAACAGTTGATAAGGATTTGTGTTACAAAAGAGCAGGTGTTGACACAGTGTTGGATGGTACGAAAAGGTTGAAATACAACACATATTTGAGCGATGGTATCTATATGGTTGCGGTTGAATTAAGTCCAGCAGAGAATCCAAATGATGTTTCACTAGAAGGTCTTTGGAATGCACTTGAAAATCCTGCTAGGACTTTATTCATTGGTCACAAAGATTGCCTCCCAAGCATGAAAATTGGTTTGGGGATTTTTGAAGCAGAAAATCTTGAGCAATTGATGACGAAAATTCCTAGATTACGAACTTGGGATCAAACACCAGCCACAACAACAAAATCAAGTCTTGAGTGCTGGTTGCCAATTAGGAATCCATCTGAATTTGAAAATTTGACTGCCAAAGACAAAATTGAAGAATTTAATGATGAATATGATCATTTGAACAAAATTCATGGTGGGCAAAGATGGATGAAAAGAAGATTTATTGAGCTTGCTACAGATCAAGTGAGTCTTGGGGGTAGAAATTTTGAAAACACTAAGACGAGAAAAAGCACTAGGAATGTTGAACTGTTACTAGATGACAAAGCAACAGTTTTCTTGAAAAGTGCTTTAGATTTTCCAAAAAAAAACAAAGCATACAAGAGAAATGATGCCATGAACACTACAGACATTACACTTGAAAACGAACAACCGATTGAAACCATGTATGAGATTACTTTGCTTGCAGATGCTCAAATCATGAGAAAATTAGCGATTGCACACAAACCAAATAACAGAGGGATTTTAGAATCTGATCTCACAAAGGATTACATTGCCCATGTGCTAGTCAGCTGTTTGTTTGGGATCAAAGCACCATCAACCTTTTCAATTCAAGAGCTTGATGTGAATACTATTGAAATCAAAATGAACAGTCAGTATTCCTTAGCTGAACTGAAAGAAATTGCGTATGCAAAGAATGTAGATCATCAAAACAACTACATGAGTTTAGATGCGGTATTGTGGAACGAAGCACATGAAAGGGCTTTAGGCAATTGGCAGCAGGGTCAAAGCTTGAAAATTGAATTGGTGTTAAATCCAATTCGTCGCAGAGATGAAAAATACTATGATGCTTACGAAACCTTTCAAAAATACATTGGGATTCTAAGGTCTTCCGAAAACCCAACAATGTCTGTTCAAGAAATTGAAAAGCTTGCAAATCTCAGCAGAGAAGAAATTTATGCCAACTGGCTACTAGAAAGATTTGCGAATTTCGATTTTGTAAAACTAGAAAATGTAATCACTACAGCTTTTGGTATGGAATCAGTTGCCCGAAAGGATTCTCGTAGAAATTTGAAAGCGATTGAACAACCCATAGCGAGATTCATTGGCGAACTGACAATTTTAGATCCTAGCAAAATGAATGAGCTGCTTGCTAAAGGTGTTGGTAGACAAAAAGGCTTTGGTAGGGGTATGCTGAAAATTGTAAGTAATCCTTAAGATTACTTGACAAGAAAAGCTTCTTGAAATACACTATTGCACAAGGTGGAACTTGCCTATCTAAAGATCTTTACAGTGGTTTGCCCATATACATGGGGATTGACCCGCTATCAAGACTGAATCGGACTACAGTAGGAAAGTTTGCCCATATATATATATGGGGATTGGCCTTGTTGATGGTTGGTAGCCCCTATAAATTTACCTACATTTTTGAGAAAATATTTCTTTAATCATAATCAACACATAAAGTTTGAAATCCATCAAAAAACTTTATACATTTGATGGGCTGAAACATTCACTTTCACTAAAATTTTGTGAGTTTATATGACAAAGAAAAAGCTAAAGGGTGTGAGCTTGTTTAGTAGCATTGGAATTGGAGATTTGATGCTACCGAGTAATTTTGAGATTGTGCTTGCCAATGAGCTGATGGAAGATCGCTGTAGGTTTTTCCAGCATACTCATCCCAATGCTAAAGTGGTTTGTGGAGATATCCAAGACCCAAAGGTATTTAACCAGCTGATTCAAGAAAGTAAAGAACTTGGGATTGATTTTGTGATTGCAACACCTCCTTGCCAAAGTATGTCTAATGCAAATCGAATGCGAAAAGAAGATGATGGGCGAACGAATTTGATATTGGATGCATTGGCTTATATTGGAGAGATTCAGCCTAAATTTGTACTGATTGAGAATGTACCTGAAATGGCGAAAACAAAGATCAAAGGTCTAACGATTCCAGAAATCGTGAAAACATTACTAGAGCCACTAGGTTATGAGATCAAGTATGATGTTTTGAATGCTGAGAACTATGGTATTCCTCAATCTCGTAAAAGAGTTTTTTTCTTGATCAATCGAGTTGGCTCTTGGGATTTTCCAAATAAAAGCACAAGTAAAATTACAATCAAGCAAGCGATAGACCACTTACCTAGCTTAGAATCTGGGGAAGACAGTGGCATTCCTTGGCACTATGCAAAGGAGCATAGAGCAGATCATATCTTGTACTTACAACACACACCACCTGGTAAATCAGCCTTAGAGAACAAAAAACATTATCCCAAGAAGCTAGATGGTACAAGAGTGAAAGCCTTCTTAACATCCTACAAGAGAATGGATCCAAACAAGCCAGCAGCAACGATCACAATGAAAAACAGTACAATCACATCACAGAACAATGTTCATTATGGTAGACCAAAAAAGGATGGTACATATTCAGATGCGAGAGTGCTGACGATTAGGGAATTATTGATTCTAATGACAATCCCTTTGAATTGGAATGTACCGTCGTGGGCATCGGACAATTTTGTGAGAGAGATGATCGGCGAAGCAGTTCCACCCTTGCTGATCAAAAAAATATTTTCCCAATTAAAGCTTTGATTTATTTGGTCTTGTCATCATCCTTTGAGTTCTTTGAGATTTGAACATATTTATCGAGAGCTGCTTGTCCTAAAATGTAGCCAATTTGGATAAAGCCACTTGTAATCACGATGGTAATGAGCAGTGTAAGTTCGGTAGGCTGTATAGTATCCTTGATTTTCCATAGCACATAAAACAGTGCAAGCTTCCAACCGATTTCACTAATTAGGTATGCGATAAATTTTTTAGATTGGAGAGGTAGCTTTTCAATATTATCGAATATGTCTTCATTTTCTTCATTGTTAATAGGCATGATTACCCCTCTAAGATTAAAAAAGCCTAGTACCAACTGCCGATGATACTAGGCTTTCCCCTTTTCTCACAACAAGGAAAACTCATATGAGCTTGTCTTGTGGTATAGCATAGCTTTGTGTGTGATGCAAATTTTTGTGAGTTTAAATTGTTTATCCTAGCCATATGATTTGAAATTTCTTAGATTAAGAGCAAGACAAAAACGAAAATGAATTAAGATCTAATGGTCTTGGAGATTTGAGATGATTCAAGAAACACTGAACCCAACCCCTTTATCAACCTTATGGCTGACATCTTTCTTTGTTAGACCTGAAATATGTGAAGCTCAAAAGGTAATGGTTGACCCAAAAGACACACACTTTTCAAATTTTAGCGGCATATATGATGATTTACTTAGCTCCTATGAGTCAGATGCTTTAGCTAATGCTTTACTAGTCAATAGTACGAAACTACAAAACCTATATTTATCGGATATTTTAGCTCAAATATGCTATAAAAAAGCGAAAGTCAGTAGCTTTGGGTATCGCTTAAATGAAAGTGAGTTAAATGACATTCTAAAAATGCTATCAATATTACCCTTGCCTAATCTATCAAACAAAGAGGACTATGTGAGCAGTGTATTGAATTTGATTCAGCATTACCAAGATGAAAAACTACTGGAAAGGACACCACTTTTAACACAGAGCGAGTTTGAAAAATGTAGATTAGATATGGACATAATTACAGAAAAGTTAGTAAATTTTTACGGAATTTCAGGACAAAAAAACCAAAACAAAGCAAGTACAAGTACATCGATATCTATTTTCTTTAGGCTATCCTTACCACCTAATTTTGAACAAGTTTTAAATGATGTTTTGACGGCTGTAGTATATACCTATTGCATGATGAAAGACAATCTTTCAAAAAAACAATTGTACTTTGAATTACCATCTAGCTATGTGAAAAAGTGTCTAACGATCTATACACAATATTCAAAAACACTAGTACGACTTAAGGATTTACTGAAAGATAAAAAGGCTTTGCTAGAACAGATGAAAGCGAAAGGGAATGACCCTAGCTTTGATCGTCAAAGTCAGCAAGTTCAAATTGATACAATAAACCATGAAATTGCTCGGTTGCTAGTTGTCTTAGAAGGGCATCGTAGGGATTACGATGATAGCTTTGAAAACTATGTGCAAAGATACAACAGCATACAAAATGTGAAGAAAATCCACACATATTTTGAAAAAAGCTCAAAGATCTTACAGCAACTCTCAATTGGCTCCAGCGAAGCAACTGCATCCTTGCAAGGCTTAGGTTTCCCAAAAAGCCGATTCGCTGGCAAAAGACTAGGTGCATTTGGATTACCTACACAGAACTTTGATTTTTTTGCTGAGCTTGATGCTAGAATACAAGGCTTGATTGGGATTACAGAAGCTCTAGATGAGACCAAGCTATCTCCCCAGCTTTCAGCAGAGATTGAAAAACAATTACAAGAGTTGAAAGCAAACCCCCTTGATGTTTTGAATGCTGGTAAATGTGAAAAGCCGATTGTGGATGAGGATGCACTCAATTTGAAAAGGCTATTGGTTGGGAGTTTAGCGGCTTTTGGGATTAGTCTACTCTATGGTATGTCAGTTCGAAGTAAAAGGAAGAAAGATAAAAGATATTAAAATATTTGAAAATAATTGAAAGTTTTTTTTGATTGGGTTTGTTATTTACGGTATGAAATGTGAAAGACAACTTGAAACAAACATTTCTAACAAAACTAACAAAAAACTTGTACTTGAAAGGTAGTTTTCCATGAAAGAAAAACTAAAAGATTACAAAAATTTCAATATGTTGCATCTAACAGATTACCAAAACTCTGGTAGCTTTAGCAAGCATTTCGAACTTGGTACTTTTGATTTACAAAAACTAGGTAATCACATTGATGTATATCCTTATGTTCAAATGTCAAAGCACAAGAACAAAGAAAATCGCTACATGAATGAAATCATCTTGAATGTGTTTGGTATGTTGACTAGTCCTGATGCCAAGCACTTTGTGCTTAAGCTAGAAAAAGGCAAAGCAACTCAAATCGCATTTGTGGATGAAATCAACAATCTTGTTCAAAGAAGATTTGTATTGGAATCCGATGCAGGTGAGTTCAAAGTTGGCTTGAAGAATGATCCTGAGAGCATTGAAACCTTTACTTGGACAAAGCTAGCAGGAGATAGCTGCATTCGAGTTGAACATGGTCAAGGCTCTGTTTTAGTGGATGAAAAAACTGGGCCAATCCCACAAGACATTGATAAGGAAGAAAAAAGATTGAGAGCAATTCTTGCAAATGAAAATGTACCAAAAAGCTTGATTGAACACATTGAGAAGAAAATTGCTGATTTGAAAGCACGAAAAAACAGTTGTGTACAATAAGAATTTTAACAAGGGATTGGTAATAATATGATCATGATCAATCCCTTGACAACAACATCCCAACAAAGGGTAATATCATTATACATAATTTCATGCAGCTTGCAAATAAATTTCTAAATATGTTTTATTTTATCGTTAGCTTTAATTTTTAGATTTGCATTTTTCAATCAAAACGATATCTTGTATGACATGAAAATTTTCACGACAAACAAATTTTTAGCTTATATGTTGAAAGAGCATCGTTTTTCATCGTTTTTTCATTTTTTTTCATTTATGTTTGTAAGATCGAATTTGAACTGCTTTGATGTAGGTAAAGATTTTCTTCAGCCTTATTTACAATACTTAGAATGGAGCATGACAAATGACTACTCAAGAAGAACTCTTCTCAACGATTTCCGATTTGTATATGAATTGATTTTCTAGCAAAGGCAATACACTCATTGCACAATTTGTTGAAAAATATGACCTTAAAAACCCCGAGTTTTGGAACACTCCAGTGGATTTGATGGACAAAAACGCACCAGAGAACAAGAATTTGGCAGATATGTTCAATGGTGTACAGAGGGTTGTCTATGTGGCAGCGATCATGCAATTGTGTACTAAATTAATATTAGCTGGTCATAGTGTAACAATTGGTGGCAAGCAATACACACTTACAGAAACACTAGACCCTGAATATCTTAGAGTTACTAACGAATTTGTTGCAAAGCAACCAAAAACACTAGGGGGTGTCTTTGAAATTATTGCTTATGGCTTAGGGGAAGCACCAATTGAACAACCCAAAACACAAGCTAATCCAAATCCAAAAGAAGATAAAACCATGCTTTATGTGGGTATTGGTGGGGCAGTGGCAGTAGCAGCACTCATTGGGATTATTGTTGCTAAAAAATCTAGATAAAAAAGAGTATCCAAAGCATTAAGCTTTTGAGTATCATTATTTAATGTACATCATAACGAGCTTGAGAATTTTGAAAATGAGCTGTCCTAAAGTAGCATATTTAAGTAGTGCTTGGATGATTGATATTAAGAGCATCATGTACAACCTTTCTAAAAATGTATGTGATAGGGAAAATTATACCATATAATACCCAAAAAAACAAGCATCAAAATAGAGAAATCAACGATATGAAAAAGCTTTAGTGGGTTTGCCCAAGAATGTTTTGGTAAGCTGATTGCAGTATATCTTAGATCAAGCGTTTTCAATGAAGAATTGAGAAATTGTGCATAGTGCCAAGTTGTGTGAAAGCATTGATAGGATGATACCTAGCTTGTAATGGTCTGATACCAAGTCTGCATCTCTCAAAACATACAATAGGCATTCTGTGTTCTCAGTTAGGAGATCAGAAAGGTTGATGACACTTTTATACATTTTATCAAAGATGTCTCTTCCTTCTGTGTTTGCTTGGATTGGGTCTTGTGCTACAACCTTAGTCCCTACAATTAGACGGGAAATTACTAGATTATGGAATTCTCTAAAAAGTTTTAGACTGAGAGTGTTCTTAGATTCAATCAGTTTTTGAAAACTCAAAATGTTTTCTTCGGATGGTTGAATGATGTACTGATCGAAATCGTTCGATGTCATGACCATACTTACTGTGTTTTCATAAAAAAAGTCTATGAAAGGTTCGAGAGCTTGTAAAAATTCTTTGCTATGGATGTCTTGAGAAGATTTGGTGTAGCTAATGTGTTTTGTGTAGGCATTTTTGAATTTATTGATCCATTTTTTGTGGAGCTGTGCTAGATTTTCTACATAGCTTTGTGCTTCTTGCTTGTCTGGGTGCATATCGATGTAGTCTTTAGCACATACTGAATAAAAGCGTTGGGTTGCATCAACATAGGTATGGATTGCATTCTCTATGTAGTTTGATTTAGATTCTAAAAAGTTTAGGCAAGCATCTATTTTTTGTTTGTTGATGCTTAATGATGTGGGGATCTGTTTGTTTTGTTGATCGTAGAGTGCTGATAGACTAGACATTCTAGTTTGATGCTTTAAACAAAATTCAATTGGCTGAAATGCGTATTGTAAAGAAAGCAAAAGAGTGCGAGTATTTGAAATGTATTTTTCGGAGAATGAGAGCCTATTCCAAAGCTCATCACGAACTTGAATGGTTCTTTTTGATACATTTTGAATCAAATCTATAGAATTTTGGACTGTGGTTTCTTCCATGACTGCTTCATATAGAGAATCTGTGATAAGGTTGGCATTCGTTTCTTGGAGAGTTGTGAGGAAAATACTAGTGCTTGAAACCATGTTCATAATATCAAGAAATAGTTGAGTCATGACATCTATTTTGTTTTTTGAGAAGAAAAAATCTTTGAAATTCGCAAGGAAAAGCTCAACGATTTGTTGCTTGGTTGCAAGGACATCGATTTGCTTTCCATTTACCGAGACATAAGGTTGTGTAGTCACTAGATCTGCATAGGAACAATCTTTGATTTGTGATGTAAAATCAAAGAAAGTATCTTTCACTAAGCTGAAATCGATTTCAAATACACTCTTGAACAAATCACTAAGTGCTTCACGAATAATAGTTTCGATATCCAAACTTAGTTCAAAAAACTGAAGATTCAGCTTTTGGTTTTGTGCATAGGCTGATGGGTATCGTATGGATGCAAACTTACTAAAAACATTTCCATAAAATGTAGACCCATGGAATATTCTAGCAGTATCTAGATCCCATCCTAAGATTGCATCAGAAATTGTTTCATCTACCTCTTGGGTTTGATATGAATATATTTCACCACACATCAAAAACCTGTTGAGCATATCGTCAAATCTTAGAATTTGAGTCCAGTTGGGATCAATATTTGACATATCGTAGGTTTGGATTGGTAATTCCATATTTGGTTCAAAGTACAATTTGTTTAGGAATTTAGATATGATTCTTTGTGTGAAATCAATCCCTTCTACTTGAAAAAAGCCTATGAAACTTAGTGGTACATCAGACTTTGCTGTGTACCGAATACTATTTGAGCATTCTTTAAAGACCGTTTCTAGATGCTCCAAAGTTTTCTGTTTAATGCTACCTAGTTGGTAAGAATTTGGGTATTCTTTGATTGCTTGTAGAATTTGTGTTTGTATAGAAGAATAAAAATCTACATTTTGAAGCTGCTTTTGAATATTTGATGTGGTGGATTGGTTTTGAGCTGTTTGATTTTGGTTTTTAGGGGGGATACTGATAGGCAGTCCTTTCCCTCTATTTCCTAAAATGCTTTGGAGAGCTGATAGATTTTGTACCAGCTGCTGATTACCTATGTATTTTGATGTAGAAATGAATGCTTCTTCTAATTGATTCCATGCTCGTGGTTTTGATGTCCTTTTGTTTTTGACACTTGTTTGGCTACTCTTGAGCATATCTTGATTGCTAGCATCAAGTTTATCTAAGAAGATTTGAAAATCAGTTTTAAGCATATCGCCAAACCATATAGGTGCTCTAGCATCATCAAAAATGGTATCGATTTGTGTTGGGTTTTGTGTTAAATCATTTACCTTTTGATCGTAGAGAATTTCAAATCTTTGAGCCATTTGTGATTGTTGTGCGATGAAATTTACATATTGAAAATTTTGTAGTTCAACATGATCTCTTGCATGCTGAATTTCATGTATGAGCTCATAAAGCCATGATCCCATTTTGAATGCTTGTGTAATCCGAGAGATTTTTACACTTGTAGAAAAGTTCCCCTGCTCAAATACCTTTTCATAGTTGACGGGCATATAGATGCTATGAGTATGTCCTGCATAAAAAGCCCTAACACCAGATTCTAAGTTTTCACTTGCAGTGATGTAGACTTTTAGTGGTGTGTTCTGCATCTGTGTATTTAGAGCTTTTGCACTATATGTAATTGGTAGTTGTGGTATGAATAGAACATCTGGATGAGCGAGTGTTTGGGTTGTTGGTAGGTATTTCCAAAAGTTTTTCTTTTCTAGATCTAAGACAAAATTTGGAATTTGGGCAATTAGGAAATTATGTAGTTTGATTGTATCGGTACGAGAATGTGCGATTTCGTCCTCAGTATTTTGAAACAAGTTTTGAACGAGATTGACTTGTTGAGATTTGCTGAGATCAACATATTTCTCAAACAGTGGGTTTTTACGAGAGAGTTGATTTCTATGTTTTTGAGCTTTTGCTACCATTTTAGACTCTTTATCTGTAAATGTTTTTTAGTTATTGCTAGACCTTTAGCTTTTCCATTCAATTTTATTAAAGTTTTTGGAGATTACTATCATTTTTTTAGTCACAAAACAAAATACTTGATACAAGTCGAAAAAACGATAAAATGCATATGTATTTTTCAAAGATGGAGAGATGCTTTATGTCAACAAGAACAATTCCCTTTTCTTTTGAGGGCAAAGTTGCAGCAGTAGGTGTGTTAGAGCAGAATGGTAAGCTATATATGGATGCCAATACACTTTGGGAGATGAGCGGGTCTGATGTAAACAAGGATGTGATTAATTACCTTTGTTTAGACAATACGAAAGCCTTGATCCTTGAGTGTTTCTTTGTGGATCGTGGGATTGATATCCATTCAACTAGCCAAAGAGCAAGCTTTCTAAAAATGATTGGGGAATTATTAGATCACCCAATGGCACAACAAAATGTTGCCTTTGAGATGTTGGATACAGAGCTTGCGATTGGTACTGGATCTGCAGTAGATTTGAAAAGAGATCATCCTATGATCAGCAACAAGCTTGCAGATGAAATTAGAATCTTTCTTTCAGAATTCCAATTAAAGAGATTGAACACTAAGGTTGAGTCTTTGTTTGTTCTAAGTCCAAATGACAATCCAAATGGTATTTTTCTAGAGTCTAAGATTTTCCTAGACTATGCTATGTTTCTATCTGCACAACTCAAGCTACACATTGTTTCAATTTTTCAAGACTATGCTTGGTTAGAAGGCTTGAGAGGCTTTGACAAGGTCGAAGCGATGCTTGAAAAAGCTGGTGATGTGCTACAAGAACACCACACAGATCAAACCTCTAATAGGGTTCAAAGAGATGAGGTAGATTCTCGGCTTTTACTTACTATGAAAAAGAAAACACTAAGAGAAAAGCTAGAGGATATTCTGCCACCTAGCTTTTACACTGAGGATTTCTTTTTTGAAGACATAGAGAATGTGCTTGATAGTGCAGTGTATGAGCATCTATTTAAGCAGAACAAACAAAAGCTGATGGCTTACATTGATACCGACACCTTTATTGATACCCCACATATGTTCTTATCTCAAGATGCATTGGATGTGCTAAATCGCTTAGAATCGGAGATTTTGTTCTATGTGTCCCAGCATATAAGTGCGAATAAGAAAGTCACTAAATCAGACTTAAGAGAAAAAATCAAAGCTTTTGCAGAGGATTTATCTAGCAAGCTATTTAGGGTAGCAAGCAAGATTTCTCTTTTAGAGTTTATTGATCGAAAAGGACATAGGGCACTGGTGGAGCTGAGAAAGGATTTTTCAGCTAGGAAAAAAGTCATAAAGCCTTAAATTCTTGAAAATATTCAATTCTTAAAACTTTTTTCAAAAAAATGAAATTTATGTTTGACTCCTCAATCAAAGAATTACAAAAATAGAAACAAACTTATTCTATCTATGAAAAAAGGAGTTCTCAAATGGCTAAATCCTCAGGCTCAAGTGTCGGTCCAGCATTAGCAGTTACTAGTATCGTTGTATTACTAGGTGGTGCTGTTGCATATGTTTATTATACAAGAGATCAAGTTGTGTTGGTAGATGATGACAACATCAACGACGAACCTGAATCTAGTGGTGGTGTGCAAACAACTACAACCACAACTACAACCACTACGACAGGTGACAAAGAAGAAAATGTTACCAGAGAAGATATTGAAAGAGCTGAAGCTAACGATCCTCAAGCAGGAAAAGACAAAAAGCAAGAACAAGAATCTACTAAAAATACACCTGAAACTGTAAAACGAGAAGAAGATCAGGGTATAAAGGTAAAAGACAAGATCAATTTCAAAAAAGGTGAAAGCTCAACCATTCTCTACAATTACAAGCTGACAGGTGAATCTGGCTCAAGCTATAAGACAAAAGATGGTTTTGGGTCAAATCCTTTCGATCAGTTATATTTCTCTCAAACGAAAATTCCAGTGACCACACCTCGCTTAGGCTTGGCAACAGATATTAGAGATGTGAGTAACTACAAGGCTTTATCTGGCATGGTATCTGGTTCTCCAGTAGAACGAGATCGTAGGGGCAATCGTAGGTTGATTGCACAATGCTTGGGCTGCCCAAGAAATGCAAATGTATCCGAAATCAATGAAAAGCTTGCAGCAATTACCAATTTGACCAAAGAGAGATTGGCTTGTGTTGTTTATGATGTTGTTTGTGCGATTGACAACTATTGGGAAAATCGAAAAGAGAGCATTGCAAACAAGTACGAAAAATACTCTTTATATGTATTCAAGGGTAATAAACCATCCGAGACCAAAAAAGGTTCTGGTGGTCAAGAAGATGCTAAGAAAGAATTAGCTAAGCTTTTTGAATTGGATTCAAATCCTCTTGAAAAGCAAAGGATTGCAGCTGCAGTGCTTTGGGCAATTATGCAAGCATCCGATGATGAAAATGTAGGTCGTCTAAACAATGATATAGAAAAAAGAGGTTTTGAAGACAAAAACAAGCCAAATATGGATAGTCCAAACTCTCGTATCAACGAGGGTATCAAAGAAGCGATTGCACATATGACTACGATCAATCTACCTGCATCTCAAAATGTGATGTGTGCTAATCGTAAATATAGAGCTCTTGTTGATGCATTCTTTGATGGTTGCTTTAATTGTGAAACACCTGGAACTCGTGCATTCTATGTTGACAGACCTTACAGCAAAAGACAAATGAGAGATGCAAAACTAAAGGAACAAGGGAATTTACAAATCCTTTCTGGCTTAGTTTTACATTCTAACAGACATCCAGGTAAGAACCGTACCAAGCTTGAAGATTAATTGAATGCTCATAGGACTTAGTAATGCTCAAAGTTAGGACTTTATTCTTATCGGACATACACTTAGGGTATCCACTTTGTCAAGCTGAGTCCTTGCTTAGATTCTTAGATCACATTGAATTTGATCAGCTATATCTAATTGGAGATATCATTGATATCTGGCATCTAGAATGGAATAACAAGCATTTGTACAATCCCAATCATTTAGAGGTCTTAAAAAGATTTATTGATTGTAGCAAGCATATACCTACTTTTTTCCTATATGGTAATCACGATTCCCAATTGGTAGACCCCAAATACAAAATGTTTTTTGGCTTACAAGATATGTCTTTCGCAGATTCTAAAACCTATGAAAGCCTACAAGGTCAAAGGTTTTTGGTATCACATGGTGACAAGCATGATTTAGTCAATTATGGAAGATCCCATATGCTGACGAAAGAACTTGGGGATTTAGTGAATGGCTCTATTTTAGGCTTTGATCATTTACAGCTTGCAGTTCGTAAGGGTTTAGGTCTGAAGCATTGGAGTTTGACGAATTTCCTTGCAGATAAGATTAGAGAAAGAAAGCTATCTAAACAGAATTTGACTTTCAGACAGTATTTTGAGCAAGCAGTCAGTCAAGAAGCTGCAAACCTAGATTTTGATGGTGCGATTTGTGGGCATATACACCTAGCAACAGATAGAAATTTTGATGGTGTTCGCTACTTGAATGATGGAGATTGGGTTACATCATGTACTGCATTGGTTGAAACTTATGATGGTAGATTTCAATTACTCAAACAAAAGCCTAGATGAATTATTACTTAAGGCTTGAAAAAACCACGACATCCAATAATAAAACCCATATCATTTCTAACTGCATCTGGTACTAAAAGATCAGTTCTTCCATACTCTTTAGCTTTTTGAGCAACAACCAAGCTAACAATCCAAAAGGTATTTTCTTGGTATGGTGGTAGACCGATCACATCACCAAGAACAGATTTGGAAATTTTGATATCTAGGATTTTGTTGGGTTCAGTTTCCACACTAATGCTTGGTAGCTTTTCTGCGGTAACAGAGCAGCGAGGAACAACACCTGATGGTTCAAAGAATGCAATAGGTTCTTTGATTTCATTGAGCATAACAATTTGATGGGGTGTACCATTGAGAAGGATCATTGAGAAACTCCGAATTTGAGATGGGTATGTAAAAGAGGATTATTTTGTATCAATATTAATGTTTCATGTCAAATTTATTCTTCTTAAAAAAATATTTGTGTGGATTACTAAATTGCACTATAAGTTTGAAAGTCTTAGAATTTTTTTCACATTACTTGGAGTTTTTACAGATGAAATCCATATTAGAAAACAAAACCTTCAAAACTACTTTCAGCATGATGCTTAGAAAGAACATTGACAATGCTTTCCAATTATCAGTTGCTTTTGATGAGGTATTCCCATTTATTTGGATTGAAATTGGGATGGATATGGGTGGCAAGAATGAGCTTGGTCAAAATCAAGAGCTTAAGGCTTGTGTAAGAATTATGCCACATCCAGAGGGGAATGATCACACAGACAAAGTAATAGTAGAGTCAGGTACATTTCATTCCAATGTTCAAGCTACACAACATCCATATGAAGCAAACTTATGGAAATATATTGTGCAGAAAGTTAAGGACACCGAGCATATGCACCAATGGTATCCAGAGCGAAACTCAAAGGTATTTGCGAGGCTAGAATCAAGTGCCGAAAGCAAATCAAAATTTGCAGAGTACAACCAATATCTCGTGGTTCAGTCAATACAAGTTCAGCTATTGATGTCTGCAGTGTTCGATTCCTTAATCCAAATCGGTTTGGATGTAAAAAAAGACCTACCAAATACTTGATATAAATTTGACATTATTTTTTAAGGAATCTATAGTTTTGGTGTAGCCCTCGAATGCTCCATGTTGATATGTTCCACAGATGTAGAGAACAGCGAAGAACAAGGGTGTCAGCACATCCATGAGAGTGTCGTAAAGCCGAAGACCTTGCTAATTTTAACCCTTTCTTAGCAAGATAGGAAACGGGGCATTTGAATCTTGAATTTTTTTGTGCTATTTTTGATTTTTATGTTTGCAATCCTTAAGCTAAAATATTTCAATATCTGTAAAGTATTTTTTATTTTGAACCTTTAACTGAAAGAAGCTGAAAATGGCTGACAAGCTTTTAACACCTAAACAAAAAACTAAAGGCAAACCCGATGGCGTGGTGAATTTCTCGTTCGCAGAACTTGAATACTACGATACAATTCCAGCAGAATTTATGGAAAACGCATCAAACCTACTGAAAAATTTACAAGTAA